>ERZ825670.495-NODE-495-length-53091-cov-45.931763_pt1 | contig 53091 bp, 32 predicted proteins | sample MGYA00519929_ERZ825670 | MGnify/ENA primary metagenome ERZ825670 (study PRJEB31778, sample SAMEA3449207) | human gut metagenome | biome: human gut; feature: human-associated habitat; material: faeces | place: United Kingdom | collected 2010/2012 ...
GATGTTCCGGTCCAATGTTCTGGATTTATCATGCATCATGCCTGTTGTCTTCTTTATCCTTTTGTTTGTCATCAACAAAAAGGAGCGCCGGCCGGAGAGGTGGTATGTTTATTTGCCATTCATCTTCCTACTGATTCTGGGCGAAATCCTGTGTGTCGTATATGCCGTTCGGAACTTTCTTCCGATCGGTTGATTGGGCGACGGGTATCATCCGTTTTCGCCGTATGCCTGCTGCATGGGAAATCCCATCAGGTTTGTGGATCCGAACGGGGGGGGGAGAAGGTGCCCCTCCCCAACAATAAAAGGTGCGGGAGCTGTCTTCCGTCCGTATGAAGATGAAAGAATATTTGCCCAAACATTTTTGGTGCCAAACATGACGCTACGACCGTTGAGGGTACTCGCTCGATGTTATCAGGCTTTTGGACGGGTAAAAAAAATAAATAAAAGCATATGAAACGAATTTTGCTATTAGGGTCCATATTGGGATGGACGTTGCAGGTGTCTGGACAGGAGGTAACTCCTCTTTTGATACCGCTTTTAGAGAATCAGAAGCTTACTCCCATCGAGATCGAAGCAGACTGTATTTGTGATACGATAAATGTTGTTTATACTGCAGGAATTTACTTCGACAAGAAATTCGGGGAGAATATTCGGATTGATGAAGCCGACCGGGTTTGCACGCGTTCTCTATATTATCGAGATGCGAAAGACGCAGGTAAATTGAAGGATATATCTGATTATGGTAATGAAACCAGATCGGAATTAGAAAACTGTATTTATGAAACCTGCACCCGAAAGTTTCTGGTATGGTTAAAACGGCAACCGTATAGTGATATGCCTGGTGTGGAAAGATTTTATGGTTACTCTGCGTTTTCCTGGATGTATAGTAGAGTCCGGCTGGTGCCCAGGAATACGAATCGAGCGGTCGACTGCCTGGATTCCGGGGCGGTTAATGAGAATCCCGCCTCGTCTGTACAGAAAGACCCCACTCTTTTGGCACCGCTTTCATCGGGCCACACGTACACACCCGTAGAGATCGAAGCAGATTGTATCCGTGATACGATAAAGGCGTATTATATGGCAGCTGTTCTATTCGGAGATGACGCCCGGATTGACGAAGCCAGCGTCGTCCGCTCGCAGTCGATATACTATGAGGATACAGGTGAATGGAAGTCCCAGTTCGAGAATGAGACCGTATCGGAATTGGAAAACCGTATTTATGAAGCCTGCTCCCGAAAATATCGGGAATGGTCAAAACAACTGTCGTGTAGAGACAGGGATGATGTGACAAGATTTGGAGGCTATGGGATCATTTGGGGGTGTGATGTTTGGTTGGTTCCCAAGAAGACGAACTGAACGTTGTGCCGTCCGGAATCCGGAACAGGTGATGAGAATCGAACCTCGGCGCTGAAACAGGTCCTACTGTTATGAGCCCGACAGGTTTGATTGCGGCGATTTGCACGATTGCCTTATTTTCAGTAGATTTGGCAAGCAGTGTTCATCCGTTTCCGCCGTATGCCTGCTGCATGGGAAATACGGGAGGGGTATGAGCGACAAAATGATAACACCTGAAGGTTAATCAAGTCCTGCAATGAAAAGAATAATCATCCTTTGTTTTGCTCTTGTAGCGGCAAGCTGCTGTTTCGCTCAACAGGGGGAAACTGCGGGGTTATCCCGTTCGCTGGATGAAAGTCGGGCCAAAGCGGATATTGTATTGTCCGGGTTCGGGACCATTCCGGGAAGAAAAATGGTATATTCACTCAAGAACGAGCATTACTATATTGTCATTCATTCGGACAGTGCCTGCAATGAATATGTCGTATCAATCGACAGTGCCTGCCATGTTGTCGGTATGAAAAAAATCGACCACGATTCAATCATCGATCAGCTGAAGCGAAAGAGACACATATCCCGAAAACAAAGAAAAGAGTTGAAAAGGGCGGAAACGGACCGGCAAATGCTGAAAGAGGCATTTGATCTTACACGATATGCTGCGGAGCCGATAACGGATCTCCCCGATGCAACCTGTATGGCTGGAGTTCCCTCCTATTTCGTTATAAAGGACGAGTATGATAACCGATATGGGGAATATTGCCTGCCATCGATAACCGCTCCGTGCCCCATCAATCCGGATTTGTGGGTATACCTGATTCGGGAGTTGATGGAAAACATAAAATAATCTGTAACAATTAACATCGGGATGACCCGTCTGACCGTGCCTGCGGGCGTTGCCGATGACAACGGGACGGTGAAACCAATAGATTTTTATTCCATGAAACGATCAATTGCAATTGCAGGCGCTGTCGTTGTTGTTTGTATGCTGACGATTTATTCCGTGTTTTATCTGCCTTACGGTATCGGGTACATGCGAACGATGAAAAAACATTGCGAGGAGGCGAAGCGGGAGATTGCTGCGGCTGAATTTACGGGGGAAATTGTCGATGTGAAGGACGAACGTCTCCATATCAGATTGGCGGAACCTCTTTTGTTCAGCAAGGTCTTGCCAGTCGAATATCCATACCGGTATGATGACCGAGAGGGCATATTGCAGCTGCTCGCAAACAAGCCTTTGTTGCATTATGCCAAAACCGGAATGTGCATAGAAAAGATGCAGGGATCGGATTCCATCGTTGTCAATAACCGGTCTTTTGCCATATATGATAAAAAATATGGACGATGGCAGTGACGGTGGCAGATTGTCGCTTTGTTCCGGCAGATTTACCCGCGGGTATCGGTTCGGCGGATAGACTGGATGCGGTTCAAATACGGTAGTAGCGTGTAACTCAAGGTTTATGGATATGAATAAAATCCCCAAAATCGTCGCTTCGCTTTTTTTCGTATCTTTATTGCCGGTATTGGGTTGTCGGCCAACGGAATACGAATATGTCAGAGCGTATGTGCATGAAACGAAGACCTGGCCGTTGAGGGGTAACCGTTTCAAGATGACTGTCTGCTATGAGTTCGAGTATCAGGGTGATACGATAAGAGGCGAGTATTCCACGCACAAATTGCCTGTTGCGCAGAGTGGGGATAGTCTGGTGCTGAAATATCCCGCAGGCAAACCCCGGAACAATGAGGTCGTACGGGTTGTGAAGGTTGTAAAAGACAGAATCCGGCTTTAGGAGATTTCTATGCTGGCACGTCTGTCCCAACGGCGAATGAGGCGGAAATCGGGTTGCTGACAGAAGATGGAAATTGCGCGTCCGGACACCCGAAGCGAAGCGTTTCGATTCTCCTTGGTCACAAAAAATTGATGCTATGAAAAAATATTTGTTTGCGGCGCTGTTCTGCCTGTCCCTGTGCAGCGCATATTGCCAGATCTCCGAGGTCGAACGCTGCGATGACCTCGACCTTCTCACGGTGGCGGAGAAGAAGCTCCTGCCGGTACTGGATGCGGTCCTTGCCGAGGAGCGTACACGGGACTACTATCGGTCCGACACGAAATTTTCCATCTCCTTTCAGGCCGATTCGACCATTCAGATTGAGGCCTTTGATCTCCTTTTCTCTCTCTCCGAAACCGCTTCGGAGGACTATTGCGGCGTGATAGAGTACGGCGGTCATTCTTTTTTTGTGGCTGGAGCCTATCTTGACGAGCGGATTTTTCACCGGTCCGGGGCGAAACGGCGGTTCCGGTTTTATACGGATTCGGCATACGAAGAGAACGGGAAGACGGTACTTCTTCTCTTTCCGGATGACAGCCATTCGCAATGGATCTATCGTTACGACGGGGACGAATTCCGGCTGCTCGATTTTGTGGATACCGCGCCCGACGAATAACACTGGCCCCGCTGTCTTATGAACGGGAACGAAGCGGATGGGCTTCACGAATGAGGGGCGTTTTTCGGAAGGGGAGGCGGTACTGCCGCCGTGTGCGGGACGAATTCGTGGGCTGTCATGCAAAACCCCGGCACAGCAAGGTGCCGGGGTTTTTGTTTTTGGACGACCGCCGTCCCGGACGCGGGGTGGCTATCCGGGATCGGTGTGTCGGACCGGGTGAATTTATTTCGGCGCCGGGCACCCGGAAGTCGTGCGGATTTCGTACCTTGCACGAAATTTGAGGACTTGGGGGGAGGTTGCAAACTCCCGGAAGACGGATGTTGAAAAAAATCATGAAACATACGCTGCGCACGCTGGCGGTGCTCCTGCTCGTGGCGCTGCTGCTGCCGGCCCTGCTGTATGTTCCGGCCGTTCAGGACCTTGTCCGGCGGAAGGCTGCGGCGTATGCGTCGCAGACGCTTGGCATGGAGCTGTTGGTCGCACGGCTGCGGCTGGCCTTTCCGCTGCGTCTGACCGTCGAGGGGACCCTCCTGCGCGACGGGGCGGATACGCTGCTGCACTGCGGGCGCCTTTCACTCGATGCTGCGCTATGGCCCCTGTTGCGGAGGGAGGTGGTCGTCGACCGCTTCGAGCTGTGCGACCTCGCGGCCCGCTATGCTGATTCGCTCGGCGGGATGGAGCTGCGCCTTGCGGCGGGGCGGTTCTCGCTCGAGGAGTGCCGTGTCGGGCTTCGGGCGCAGCGGGTCGACCTCGGGACGGTGTCGCTCTCCGGTGCCGACATCTCGCTCGACCTGCGGGCCGCTGATGCCCCGGAAAGGGCGGACAGCACGGCGTCGCCGGCCTGGACGGTGGCGGTCGGACGGCTTGTTGTGGCCAACACCGCCTTCGGCATGCGGACGGCGCCGTCGGTTACGGAGCTGGCGGTGCGCCTGCCGGGCGGCATGGTCGAGCGGTGCGTGGTCCGGCTGGGCGACCGCGACGTGGCGGTCGGCAGCCTGCTGCTCGAACGGGGCGAATATGCCTACCGGACAGCTCCCGCGGCGGCCGACGCCTCGCAGCCGGTCCCGGCGCATGCGACGGCCGGAACTCCCGGGCACGATGCGGTGGAGCGGGCCGCTGGGCCCGAGTCGGCAGCCGCCGCAGCGGCGCAGCCGTGGAGCGTGCTGGTCGGAAGTGTCGTGCTGGCGGACAACCGCGTCGAATACGGAACGCTGGGCCACACTCCCGCGGCGGGCTTCGACCCGGAGTGCATCGCCCTGTCGGGGCTTGACCTGGAGATTGACTCGATCCGCAACCGGGGCGCGGAGATCGCCCTGCTGATCCGGCGGATGCGCTTTGCCGAGCGGTGCGGCGTGGACGTACAGCAGTTGGACGGCGGCTTCCGCATGGATTCGGCCGGCATCGCACTCTCGGACTTCAACCTGCGCACGGCAAACTCCTCGCTGCGGGCCGATCTGTCGGCCGGGGCGGGGGCGCTGCGGGCGGATCCTGCGGCGGCTGTTGCTGCGGATCTCGCGGCCCGGATCGCGCCCGGGGATGCGCTGCTGCTGTACCCCGGGCTGCCGCTTGCCGTACTCAAGGGGCGCGACGTGCGCATGCACCTGGCTGCGGACGGTACGCTGGGCGACATCGGGCGGCTGACGCTGGGCGTCTCGTCGCCCGGGCTGGCCGCGGTGGAGGCGGACGGTGCGGTGCGCAACCTGACCGATGCCCGGCGTCTGGCGGCCGACCTCCGCTTCCGGGGCGATTTCGACAATCTGAATCCGTTGCTGACGCTGCTGCCCGATACGGCGCTGCGCCGCCGCGTGGCAATCCCCCGCGGGGTCGGGCTGCAGGGCCGGGTCCGGGCTGACGGTGCGGCTTACGATGGCACGGCGACGCTGACGGCAGGGGCGGGGCGGCTGCTCCTCGACGGACGCTATGACGGTCGGGCGGAGCGTTACGACGCCCTGCTGCGCTGCGACAGCTTCCCGCTCGGGACCTTCCTCCCGGCCGACTCGCTCGGCGTGCTCGACCTGCTTCTCACGGCCCGCGGCGAGGGGTTCGATCCGTTTGCGGCGCGGACCTCGGCTGCCTTGCGGGCGCAGGTCGGCCGCGTGGTTTGGCAGGGACGCGATCTGGGCGGGCTCGAACTCGAAGCCGATCTGGCGGAGCACCGCCTCACGGGGCGCCTGCTCGACGACAACGAGGCGTTGCGGCTTGCGCTGCAAATAGAGGGAGAACTGACGGCGCAGGCGCAGCGCCTTGCCCTCTCGGGCCGCGTGGCGGAGGTCGATCTGGCGGCGCTCGGTGTGACGCAGGAACCGTTAGGCGGCGCCTTGACGCTCGATGCCGAGGCTTCGGCCGCCGGGCGGAACATTACGGCGCGGATCGGGCTGGACAGCATCGAAATCCGCAGCGACGGCCGCACGGATCGCATCCGTCCGACCGCTGCGAGCTTCTCCACGGACAGCCTGGCGACGCGGGCCGCGCTTCGCTCGGGTGATCTCTCGCTCGCCTTCGCGGCGCCCGGGGCGCTCGATTCGCTCACGGCGGCCTTCGCTGTCGGAGCCGACACGCTGCTGGGGCAGCTGCGCACCCAGCACCTCGACATGGAGCGGCTGGGGGCAGCGCTTCCGGCATTCGGGCTGCACCTGACGGCCGGGCGCAACAACATCGTGAACAATCTGCTGAAGATGCGCGGCGCCTCGTTCGACTCGCTGCGTGCGGAGTCCGTGCACGGCGATACGCTGCCCCTGCTCGTGCGGGCCGGGGTGACAAACCTCGCGTCGGGCGGGCTGCGGCTCGATACGGCGGGGATTCGATTCCGACAGGAGGGGCGGCAGCTGACTTACGGCGTGCTGCTGGACAACACCTCGGGCGGACTGGAGCAGGCGGCGCGCGCCGCGCTCACGGGTCACCTTGTGGCGGACAGCTGCCGGGTCGATCTCTCCCTGCAAAACCGAGCGGGGGCGGATGTCACGCGCTTCGGCTGGGACGTCGTGTGGTCCGATTCGCTGGTTCGTGCCACGCTGGGACCCGCTGCGCCGCTCTTCGGCTCGGCCTTTTGGTCGGTGAACCCCGACAACTACGTGATTTACGGATTCGACGGCACGCTCCGCGCCGATCTCGATCTCACGCACGGCGCGCAGCGCTTTGCCCTGCGCACGCTCCCCGTACAGGAGACGCCGGATGCTCCCGATGCCCTGCGGCTCGACATGGCCGGACTGCGCATCGCCTCGATGCTGGAGGCGCTGCCCGTGGCCCCGCCGCTGGACGGCGTGCTCGGGGCGGGCATTCAGCTCGAGCGCCGGGCCGATTCGCTCGCCGTCGGGGGCGAGGTCTCGGTGGCCGGCCTCTCCTACGACGGACAGCGCTTCGGCGATGTGGGGCTCGGCCTCTCCTATGCCGGTGGGCGCGGCTACCGCGGTGCGCTCCGCCTGACGCTCGACAGCGCGGAGGTGCTGACGGCCCGCGGCAGCTATGAGCCGCAGCAGCCCCGGCCGCTCGACTTTGCCCTCACGATCCCGGGTTTCCCGCTCGAGCGGGCCAACGCCTTCCTGCCGGCCGACCTGCTGCGCCTGTCGGGCTCGCTCGGCGGCTCGCTCCGCGCGACGGGAACGGCGACGGCGCCGCAGATCGACGGCGGGCTGCACTTCACGGGCACGAAGCTCCGTGTGCCGATGATCGGCACCTCCTTCGCCCTCTCGTCCGACACGATCCGCATCCGCGACAGCCGCGTGCGCTTCGACCGCTATGCCGTCATGGCGCCCAACAAACATGCCCTCACCCTCGACGGCGTGTTCGGCCTGTCGAACCTGACGGCGCCGTCGGCCGACATCGCGCTGCACGCGGCCGACTTCCAGGCCGTGAACGTCGCCCGCACGGAGCGCACGGCGGTCTACGGCACGGCCTACCTCGACCTGGACGCCACGGCGCGGGGCCCGGTCGACGAGCTGTCGGTGCGCGGCCGCGTCGCCCTGCTCGGCGGCACGGATATCACCTATGTGATGCAGGATTCGCCGATGGACGTGCGCGAACGGCCGCAGCAGGTTGTCTCGTTCGTCTCCTTCGACGAACTCGACACGCAGGAGCCGCCCGCCGAAGCGCCCCGCACGGTGCGCATCGGCGGCATGGACCTGCAGCTCGACGTCGACATCAGCGACGACGTGCGCGCCGGTGTCGACCTCTCGGCCGACGGGCAGAACCGCGTCGACCTCGAGGGCGGCGGCCGGCTGACCTACTCGATGAACCCGCTGGGCGACGTGCGCCTGACGGGCAAATACCTGCTCTCGGGCGGTACGGTGAGCTACAACCCGCCAATCATCGCGCGCAAGGTCTTCCGAATACGCCCCGGAAGCTATGTCGAGTGGATCGGCAACGTGGCCGACCCGTCGTTCGACATCACGGCCGTGGAGAGCGTGCGGGCAAACGTCTCGACGGACGGGCAGCAGTCGCGCGCCGTGAACTTCGACATCTCGATCACGATCCGCAACTCGCTCGACAACCTCGAGATCAGCTTCGGCCTCGCGGCTCCGGAGGATCTGGCGATGCAGAACGAGCTCAACTCGCTGACGGCCGAGCAGCGGGCCAACCAGGCGATGGGGCTGCTCGTCTACAACACCTACTCGGGACCCGGCACGACGGCGAAGGTCGCGACCGGGAATCCGCTCAACGCCTTCCTCCAGCAGGAGCTCAACCGCTGGGCGCAGAACAGCCTCAAGGGGGTGGACCTGAGCTTCGGCATCGACTCCTACGGAGAGAGCGACCCCGGCGGCCAGCATACGGACTACTCCTACCGGCTGTCGAAGAACCTCTTCGGCAACCGCGTGCGGGCCGTGATCGGCGGGTCGTTCAGCACGGATGCCGACCCGACGCAGAACCTGCGCGAGAACATCATCGGCGACGTCTCGCTCGAGTACATGCTCGACAAGCGCGACAACATGTTCATCAAACTCTTCCGCCATACGGGTTACGAGAGCATCCTCGAGGGCGAGATCACCGAGACGGGCGTCGGCTTCGTGATCCGCAAGCGGCTGCTCCGCTTTACGGACCTCTTCCGGCTGACGAAACGCCGGCTCGAAAAACAACAGAAAGACAATGAATCCGCTGCGACATCCCGTTAGCTGCCTTGTGCTGGCTGCGACGCTGCTGCTCGGCGCCTGCTCCACGACGCGCCGCCTGGGCGAGGGCGAGGTCCTCTATACGGGCGTGCACCGGATCCGCATCGAGGCGGATTCGGGCGTCGTGCTCTCCGCGGCGGCCGAGTCCGCGGCCCGGGAGCCTCTGTCCGTGGCGCCGAACAACCCCCTCTACAGCCCCTACCTGCGCACCCCCTTCCCGATCGGACTGTGGGCCTACAACTACTGCTATACGCCCCGCGAAAAGGGGTTCCGCTACTGGTTCTACAAGCGGCTGGCCAAGCAGCCCGTGCTGCTGTCGGCCGTGCAGCCCGGCCTGCGGACCCGCGTGGCGGTGCAGGCGCTCGAGAACTACGGCCATTTCGGCTCGCAGGCCGCATGCAGCCTTCGCTACCGCAAGCACGGCCGCAAGGCCCGCGTGGACTACACGTTGCACGTCGCGCCGCCCTATACCTATTCGCGGATCGCCTATCCGCAGCCCGAGGGGACGCTCCGCCCGCTCTTCGACAGCCTGCAGGCAACGTCGCTGCTGCGTCCCGGGGCGCAGTACAACCTCGATACGCTCACGCAGGAGCGCATCCGCATCGCCGCGCAGCTGCGCAACCGCGGCTACTACTACTTCCGTCCCGAGTACCTCGAATACCTCGCCGACACGACCCTCGCGCCGCGGCGTGTCGATCTGCGGCTCGTGCTCAAGCCCGACGTGCCCGCCGCGGCGCTCGAATCCTACCGCGTGGGCGGGATTACCGTCTCCCTGCGCAACGTCGAGCCCGGACCGGCCGACACGCTGCGGCTGCGCGATGCCGAGGTTGTGGCCCAGCGGCCGCTGAAACTCCGCCCGCGGGTGCTGGCCCGGGCGCTGGCGCTCCGGCGCGGCGAGCTCTTCACGGTCGATGCGCAGAACCGCACGCTCAACGAACTGGGCAAGCTCGGTGTCTTCCGCTCGGTGGGCATGAGCGTGCCGCCGCTCGATTCGCTGCGCGGCGGCCGGGAGATCGACGTGCGCATCGACGCGCAGTTCGACTACCCGGTCTCGGTCTCGCTCGAAACCGACGTGACCTCCAAGTCGAACAGCTTTCTCGGACCGGGCATCTCGCTGAAGCTCTCCGACAACAACCTTTTCCGCGGCGGCGAGGTCTTCTCCGTCGCGCTCGACGGCTCCTACGAGTGGCAGACGGGCAACAAGAACTCCGGCGGCCGCTCCTCGCGGCTCAACTCCTACGAGCTGGGGCTCAACGCGACGCTCGACGTGCCGCGCCTGCTGGCCTTCGGTCGCCTGTCGGGGCGCCTGCCCGCCCCGCGCCGAACCTCGTTCCAGTTGGGATTGAACCTGATGAACCGTCCCGACTATTTCCGCCTGATCGCCTTCAGCGGCTCGGCCGGCTACGACTTCCGCACCTCGCCGTCGAGCAGCCACACCCTCACGCTCCTGAAACTCGTCTACAACCGGCTGCTGCACACAACCGAGTCGTTCGACCAGACGCTCGAGGCCAATCCGGCCATCGCGTTGAGCTTCCGCGACCAGTTCATCCCGTCGGTGGGGTATACCTATACCTTCGACCGGAGCTACGGTGCGACCGCCAGCCGCCGCTTCTACTGGCAGAACAGCTTTTCGGCCGCGGGCAACCTGCTGGCGGGCGTGCTGCGCCTGTGCGGTGAGCGGCAGCCGCAGCATCTGTTCGGCAACCGCTTCTCGCAGTTCGTCAAGAACGTGAGCGAGGTGAAGTTCTTTCACCGCCTCGGACGCCGCGACAACTGGCTGGCGACACGCTTCCTCGTGGGGGTGGGGTATGCCTACGGCAACTCCGAGGTGATGCCCTACAGCGAGCAGTTCTACATCGGCGGCGCCAACAGCATCCGCGCCTTCACCGTGCGGTCGATCGGCCCGGGAAGCTACCGCCCCGCGGCTGGCGACAGCAACGGCTACCTGGACCAGACGGGCGACTTCAAGCTCGAGGCCAATGTCGAATTCCGCTTCGGGATCATGGGGCGCCTCCACGGGGCGCTGTTCCTCGACGCGGGCAATATCTGGCTGCTGAAAAACGACCCCCTGCGGCCGGGCGCCGAGCTCAAATGGAAGGGATTTTGGAATGAGATAGCCCTCGGTACGGGCTTCGGCCTGCGCTACGACATCAGCTACCTGGTACTGCGCGCCGACCTCGGCATCGGCATCCACACGCCCTATCCGAACCCCGACCGGCGAGGCTATTACAACATTCAGAGTTTCAAGGACGGGCTGGGATTCCATCTGGCCATCGGTTATCCGTTCTGACGGAGCGCGCGGCCGTGCGCCTTAGCGGGGGAGAAGGAGCAGCAGCGCCAGCGGCAGGTAGTCCTTCAGCGTGCGGCGCAGCAGTTGGAGGGCGGTTTGCATCTCGCTGGTGACCTGCCGGACGGACATGCCGCGCTCCTCGGCGATCTCCTGATAGGTCATGTTGCGGAAACGGTTGGCAAGGAACACCTCGCGCGTAATGCTCGGCATGTGGTCGATGCATTCGCGGAAGAGGGCCTCGACCTCGCTGGCGTAGAGACGCCCCGGGTCGCAGCTCTCGAGCGAGTTGATCTCGTGCATCAGCATCCGGCTGTTTGCGTGGTGGATGTCCTGGCGGATTTTCGTCTGGGTCTGCTCCGAGCGGAGAAAGTCGAGGCACTTGCGGATGACGATTTGGAAGAGGTAGGCCTCGAAGTTCTCCGTGAGGATTTCGTTCCGCTTTTCCCACAGCCGGACGAAGCTGTCGTTCACGAGATCCTCCGCGACGGCGGCATCGTGCACGTAGGAATTTGCCACCGTCGTGAAGGGGATGCGGCACTTGTTGAACAGACGTCCGAACTCCTCTTCGCCGAGCACTCTCTTATGTGGCAACTTCTCCGGCATGGTAAAATTTTAAACAAATGTAATCGTTTGTTTACTCATTTGCAAACACTCGTTTTTGCGAATTGCTCCCTTCGGTGAAATTTTTTTAATTGCCTTTTCCCTCCCGACTGGGGTGAATTATCTGTAAAATACAAATTATCAGTTAGATAAGTTGTTAAAATAATTTCGTATATTTATTAAAATATTTTTTATATCAAAAAGATCCGTTTTTGCTGTAAACGGGTCCGCTTCGATCGTCTATTTAATGCTATGAAAGAAGAGACTCTGTACCGATACTTCAATAACGAGGCTGCTCCCGAGGAGGTGGAGCAGATCGAAGCGTGGCTTGCGGAGGACCCCACCCGTCAGCGCGAATTCGATGCCGCGCACATGCTGTTCAACGCCAGTGTGCTCCAGCGCATGCACTATGAGGAGTCGGCCCGTCGGACGACCCGCGTGTGGTCGCTGCGCCGGATCGCCCGTGCGGCCGTGCGCGTGGCTGCGGCGCTGGTGCTGATTGCCGGAGCGGGGTATGCCGGCGGCATGATCGCCCGCGACGGAATGTACCGCGAGATGTCCGACCGGCTCAACGTGCTCGAGGTGCCGGCCGGCCAGCGCATGTCGATCACGCTCGAGGACGGCACGCTCGTCTGGCTCAACGGCGGGTCGCGCATGGAGTATCCGCTGCTCTTCGCCCGTGGCGAGCGGCATGTGAAGCTCTCGGGCGAGGCGCTGTTCGACGTGGCCCACGACGAGGAGCATCCGTTCGTCGTGGAGACCTTCGCTTCGGAGATCAAGGTGCTCGGCACGAAGTTCAACGTCTATGCCGACGAGGAGAACGGCCGCTTCACGACGACGCTGGCCGAAGGGCGCATCCGCGCGAAGAACCTCGTCGGAAACCGTCAGGAGCAGGTTGTCCTGAATCCCAACGAGATGGTCCGCCTCATCAACGGCCACTTGGTTCCCTCGCGCGTCGCCGACCTGGATGCGCTCTGCTGGACCGAGGGATACATCAACATCCGCAACGTCGCCTTCGAGGAGCTCATGGAGCGCTTCGAGAACGCCTACGACGTGCATATCGTGATCGACCGCGCGCAGCTGCCCTCCATCGGCTATGCCAGCGGCAAGATCCGCATCTCGGAGGGGGTCGATTTCGCCCTGCACCTCCTGCAGCAGGCCTGCGACTTCAGCTACACGAAGGACGAGGCGACCAATACGATCACGATCCGCTGATACGAACCGATCGATAAAAAAGTATACCACACGTAAAAACCGTTTCTGCCTATGATATGATGCCAACTGTATTCTGAACGGCGCAAGTGACCCGCCGACGTCGGACGCCGCGCGGGAAAATAGATGATGAAGCCGCTGATAATTTCTAACCTATTACCTTAATTTTATGTATTTATGAATAAAACAGTATTCCACAGAATCTGTACACTGTTTCGATTCGCACTAACCCTGATGCTGTGCGCAGGAAGCCTCTCGGCGCTCGCGCAGACGCAGGAACTGGTAACCATCAACCTGAAAAACGTACCTATTGAACAGGTCATGCGGGAGTTGGAGCAGCAGACCAAGTATGTGTTCCTGAACAAGGATGTCGACGTCAAGCAGAACGTGAGCCTTGACGTGAACCAGATGCCCGTTCCCGAAGTGCTCTCGAAGCTTTTCGCCTCGCGGAACATCGATTTCAAGATCGAGGCCAAGCATATCGTGATTTCCAACCGCACCGCTCCCGCAACGGACGGTCCGGTCGTTGTCGAAGGCCAGGTCATCGACTCGTCGAACAACCCGGTGATCGGCGCCTCCGTCGTTATCAAGGGTACGACGATCGGCGTGAGCACCGATATCGACGGTCGCTACACCCTGCAGGTGCCCGCTCCCGCCGGCTCGGCCGTACTGGTAGTCAACTATTTGGGTTACGAGGAGCTTGAGATTCCGGTCGGCAGCCGCACGCGCATCGACGTCACGCTGAAGGAGTCGGCCGTCGATGTCGACGCCGTCGTGGTGACCGCCCTCGGTATCAAGCGTTCGGAGAAGGCTCTTTCGTACAACGTCCAGCAGGTCGACTCGGAGAGCATCCTCGCCAACAAGGACGTCAACTTCATCAACTCGCTCAGCGGCAAGGTCGCCGGTGTGACGATCAACGCCTCGTCGTCGGGTATCGGCGGTGCCTCGAAGGTGGTTATGCGTGGTGAGAAGTCCATCCTCCAGTCGTCGAACGCCCTCTACGTGATCGACGGTGTGCCGATGTACTCCGCCACGTCGAGCGCCGGTACGGAGTTCAACTCGCAGGGTACGTCGGAGCCCATTGCCGACATCAACCCCGAGGACATCGAGTCGATGTCGGTGCTGAACGGTGCCGCCGCAGCCGCCCTTTACGGTTCGGATGCCGCCAACGGTGCCATCATCATCACCACGAAGAAGGGTAAGGCCGGCACGTTGAGCGTGACCGTATCGAGCAACACGGAGGTTTCGGTTCCCTTCGTCATGCCGCAGTTCCAGACCCGCTACGGCACGGGCGACCTCTCGTCGAGCGAGGGTTCCCTGACGCGCAGCTGGGGCGCCCGTCTGAACAAGTTCAACTACCAGGGTTACGACCCCTATGACGACTACTTCCAGGTCGGTGTGACCGGCACGGAGAGCGTGTCGCTCTCGACCGGTACGGAGAAGAACCAGACCTACTTCTCGGCCGCTTCGGTCAACTCGCGCGGTATCGTGCCCAACAACAGCTACGACCGCTACAACTTCACGTTCCGCAACACGACCTCGTTCCTCAAGGACAAGATGACGCTCGACGTGAGCGCCAGCTACATCAAGCAGGAGGACCGCAACATGACCAACCAGGGTATCTACAACAACCCGCTGGTCGGCGCCTACCTCTTCCCGCGCGGCAACGACTGGAACGACATCCAGATGTACGAGCGCTATGACGCCGCCCGCAAGCTCTACACGCAGTACTGGCCCGTGGGCGATGCCGGCATGACGATGCAGAACCCCTACTGGATCAACTACCGCAACCTGCGCGAGAACGACAAGGACCGCTACATGCTCAGCGCACAGCTCTCGTATGACATCCTCGACTGGCTGAACATTTCGGGCCGTCTGCGCATCGACAACTCGGTGAACGACTATACCGAGAAGTTCTACGCTTCGACCAACACGCAGCTGACCGAGAACTCGAACAACGGTCTCTACGGCATCACCCGCACGAAGGACCGCCAGACCTACGGCGACGTGCTGGTGAACATCAACAAGACCTTCGGTGAGGACTGGTCGCTGCAGGCCAACCTCGGTGCCTCGATCTCGGACATGAAGTCCGACGCCATGAAGGTGCGCGGTCCGATTGCCGACGGCGGCGATACCTTCGGTGACGAGAAGGTGGGTCTGGCGAACTTCTTTGCCATCCAGAACCTCTCGCCCAGCCGCACGGAGCGCATGCAGGACGGCTGGCGCGAGCAGACGCAGTCGATCTTCCTCTCGGCCGAGGTCGGTTACAAGAACACCTACTTCCTGACGCTGACGGGCCGTAACGACTGGCCTTCGCAGCTGGCAGGCCCCCGGTCGAACACCTCGTCGTACTTCTATCCTTCGGTCGGTGCTTCGGTCGTTCTCTCGCAGATCATCCCGAACATGCCCGAGAACCTCTCCTACATCAAGATCCGCGGCTCCTACGCATCGGTCGGTGTGGCCTTCGAGCGTTTCCTGGCCAACCCGCGCTACGAGTGGACGGGCAACCTGCAGCAGTGGGCCAACACGACGCAGTACCCGATCGAGAACCTGAAGCCCGAGCGCACCAAGTCGTTCGAGGTCGGTCTGAACATGCGCTTCCTCAAGCACTTTGAACTCGACGTGACCTACTACAACGCCAAGACCGCCAACCAGACGTTCGACCCGCAGCTGCCTGTTTCGGGCTGGTCGAAGATCTATCTGCAGACCGGTTCGGTGCGCAACCAGGGTGTCGAGCTCGCGCTCAACTACCGCAACACGTGGGGCAAGTTCTCGTGGAATACGAGCTACACCTTCTCGGCCAACGAGAACAAGATCCTCTCGCTGTCGGACAACGCCGTGAACCCCGTGACGGGCGAGACGCTGAACCTCTCGCTGCTGAACATGGGCGGTCTGGGCGATACGCGCTTCCTGCTTAAGGAGGGCGGCACGATGGGCGACCTCTACTCGCTCGTCGACCTGAAGCGTGACAGCAACAACAACATCTACATCGATCCGGACGGCAAGCTGGCCACCGAGAAACTCTCGTCGGACCGCTACATCAAGCTCGGCTCCGTGCTGCCCGATGCCAACATGGCATGGCGCAACGACTTCCGCTGGCGCAACTTCAACTTCGGATTCATGGTATCGGCCCGTCTGGGCGGCGTGGTCTTCTCGCGCACGCAGGCCATGCTCGACAACTACGGCGTGTCGGAGGCTACGGCCGCAGCCCGCGACCTGGGTTACGTGTCGATCAACGGCGGCGACCGCATCGATCCGCAGGTATGGTACACGACCGTCGGCAGCGGCAACTCGATCCCGCAGTACTACACCTACTCGGCCACGAACGTCCGTCTGCAGGAGGCTTCGATCGGCTATACGATTCCCCGCAAGGCTCTGCGCGGCGTCTGCGAGATCACCGTTTCGCTCGTGGGCCGCAACCTGTGGATGATCTACAACAAGGCTCCGTTCGATCCCGAAAGCATCGCCACGACCGGCAACTTCTATCAGGGTATCGACTACTTCATGATGCCTTCGATGCGCAACATCGGCTTCAACGTGCGACTCAAATTCTAAAGACTTACGACCATGAAACATACAATCAGCAAGATATTTGCCGGAGCGCTGCTGTTGGGCACGGTGTCGTGTACGGCGAATTATTTGGACATCAACTCGAACCCCTATCAGCCGGGTGACCTGACCGCCGACGACTACGCGCTCGGCTCGGCCATGAACTCGCTGGCCAGCGGCGTGATCTCGTCGGATGTCAATACGGCACAGTTCACCGAGGCCCTGATGGGCGGTCCGCTGGCCGGTTACTTCGCCCCGGCAAATGCCGGCTGGGAGAACACCGTCTCCAACTACAACCCGACGGACGACTGGACCAACGTGCTGCTCAAGTCGGAAAAGGTGATTCCGGTGATCTACACCAACCTCGGCATCATCGAGACCGTGTCGGAGCAGACCGGTTCGCCCGTGCCCATGGCCATCGCCAATATCATCAAGGTGGCCGCCATGCACCGCATCACGGATACCTACGGCCCGATTCCCTACTCGAAGATCGGTGCCGACGGCAGCATCAACACCCCCTACGACTCGGTCGAGGAGATCTACATGGCCTTCTTCGACGAGCTCGACGCGTCGATCGCCACGCTGAACGAGAATTCGGAGTACAAGCTCGTTGCGACGGCCGACTATGTCTACAGCGGTGACATCAAGAAGTGGATCCGCTACGCCAATTCGCTCAAGCTGCGTCTGGCCATCCGCATCGCCAACGTGAAGCCCGATGTGGCCCGCGAGAAGGCCGAGGAGGCGGTCAACGATCCGGGCGGTCTGATCACGTCGAACGCCGACAACGCCGCATGGCACTACTTCGGCAGCGTGCAGAACCCGCTCTACGTGGCCGTGAACTACAACCGCGTCTCCACGCACGACGACGGTACGGCCTGCACCTCGACGGGTGATACGCACGCCGCAGCCGACATCATCTGCTACATGAACGGTTATGATGATCCGCGCCGCGAGATGTACTTCACCAAGAGCGAGTGGGAGGGTTACGACTACGTGGGTCTTCGCCACGGCATCGAGATTCCCGAGCACGGTTCTATCGGTCACAAGTTCTCGGGCCCGAACATCAAGGCCAACGATGCCCTGCAGTGGATGAACGCCGCCGAGGTGGCCTTCCTGCGCGCCGAGGGTGTCGCCGTCTACGGCTTCAACATGGGCGGCACGGCCAAGGACTTCTACGAGCAGGGTGTCCGCCTGTCGTTCGAGCAGTGGGGTGTGACGGGAGCCGATACCTACCTGGCTCAGGAGACCGCCGTGCCCGAGATCTACGACGATCCGTCGGGGTCGAACGATTACAATGCGCAGCTCTCGACGCTCTCGGTCAAGTGGGTCGACGGCTCGAAGGATGAGATGCAGGAGCGTATCCTGATCCAGAAGTGGATTGCCAACTACCCGCTGGGCAACGAGGCCTGGGCCGACTACCGCCGCACGGGCTATCCGCACCTGATTCCCGCTACCGCCGCCGGCAACATGAGCAACGGCGAGGTGGATTCCAACCGCGGTGCACGCCGCATGCGCTACCCGCTCGACGAGTACGTCAGCAACGCACAGAACGTACAGAATGCCGTATCCACGCTGCTGGGCGGTCCCGACCTGATGTCGACCGACCTGTGGTGGGCGAAAAAGAACTAACCAACTGAAAAACGAAAACCATGAAAAATACCGTGAAAAAAGGCTTGCGCTTTTCCTCTCTGTTTGCCGCATCGGCCCTGCTGCTGGCCGCATGCAGCGAGTGGACGGAATATGAGAGTCTCGACATCAAGACCCCTTCGATGGATCAGGGTCTCTACGCGGACTATGTCAAGAACCTGAAGGCCTACAAGGCCGGCAGCCACAAGGTGGCGATGGCCTCGTTCGAGAACGTGGCGAACGGCCCGACGCGTCAGGCGGAGCGGCTCACCGTACTGCCCGACAGCCTGGACGTCATTCTGCTGAACAACCCCGACAACCTGCATGCCGGCTATGTGAGCGAGATGAAGAAGGTGCGCGAGAAGGGTACGCGCGTCGGCTATGCGATCGATTATGCGACCATTGAGGCCGAGTGGACCGAGATGGTCAAGGCCGATGCCACGCTGACCGAGGAGCAGGCCCTGACCTACATTGCCGACCGCACGAACGAGCAGCTCGGCCTGTGCGACAAGTATGGCTATGACGGTGTCGTCTTCACCTATGTGGGCCGTTCGACGGCGAGCATGACCGAGGAGACGCTGGCACAGTACAGTGCCCGTCAGGCCGCCTTCTTCAATACGGTGGCCGCGTGGCGCGAGAGCCACAAGTCGGCCTTCTTCGCCTACCGCGGTCTCGCCCAGTATGTGCTTGCCGCGAACAAGCCGCTGCTTGCCGACTGCAACTACATCATTCTGGAGACCACGTCGGCCAGCAACCTCTCGGAGATGACCATCGCCGCGAGCGCTGCCGTCGACAGCGGGGACGTGCCTGCGGACCGTTTCATCGTCACGACCGAGACGACGCGCTACAACGACGAGGACAAGATCTACGGATACCTCGGCACGACGGATGCCGAAGGCAATGCCGAGCGGTCGATCCGCGGCGGCGCACTCTGGGTAGGGCAGCCCTCCGACTTCACGCGTGCGGGCATGCTGATCCTCAATGCGCAGTACGACTACTACGACAACACGCCGATCTACTTCCATCTGCGTGAGGCCATCGACATCATGAATCCTTCACCTAAAAACTAACTTACGCCATGAAATTCGATAAAATATCGCTGACGCTCTTCCTGCTTGCCGCCGTGGCCTTCACGGGGTGCAAGAACGAGGATCCCGCCGAGCATCATTTCGACAACAAGCTCTATATTTCGTCCGCCCAGCTGACCGATGACCTGCTCATCCGCGACGACATCGTCAGCGACTCGCGCACGATCTCGGCCCGTCTGGCGTTGCCTGCAAAGGAGGATGTGACCGTTACGTTCGAGGCGCGTCCCGACCTGGCCGCCCGCTACAACATGGTCTACGGCGACAACGCCGTGGGTCTGCCTGCCGAGTACTTCTCGATTCCCGAGAAGGTCATCTCGATCGGCAAGGGCAACGTGACGGGCAACGACATCGTCGTGAACTTCACCAACACGAACGAGCTCAACGGTGACCTGCGCTACGTGCTTCCCGTCACCGTGGCCGACATTCAGGGCATCTCGCTGCTCGAGAGCACGCGCACGGTCTACTTCATATTCAAGGGCGCCGCGCTCATCAACGTCGTGGCCGACATCTCGGAGATGTATTTCCCGGTAAACTGGTCGAGCTCGGTCAACGTGAGCGGCCTGAAGACGATCACCGTCGAGGCGCTCATCCGCGTTGCCGACTGGGACGACGGCCGTTCGGGCTCCGTGCTGAGCTCCGTCTTCGGCATCGAGGGCAACTTCCTGATCCGTATCGGCGATGCCGACCGTCCGAGCAACCAGCTCCAGCTGGTGAACCCCAACGGCAACTGGCCGTCGCCCAATGCGGCACCGGGTCTTCCCGTCAACGAGTGGGTTCACATCGCCGTGGTATGGGATGCCACGACCGGCGAGCGCATCTACTACCAGAACGGTGAGGTCGTGGCCTCCGACAACGCCGCAAGCGGCAGCGTATCGCTCAATAGCGGCTGCTATGTCGGCAAGTCCTACGACGACAACCGCTGGCTGCCCGGCGAGATCTCCGAGCTTCGCATCTGGACCGTGCAGCGCACGCAGGAGCAGATCGCTTCGAACATGTACACGGTCGATCCGACGACCGACGGGCTGCTGGCCTACTGGAAATTCAACGAGGGTAGCGGCAATGTCATCAACGACGCAACCGGCAACGGCACGAATCTGACCGGCGAGGGTACGCCGACGTGGGTGAATGTCGAGCTCCCCGAATAATCTCAAGTCGAACCAATAGATTGAATCTGTCATGAACTTCAGATATTTCAGAATCCGCACGTTTGCAGCTGCCGCCCTTGTGGCCGGTGCGCTGCTGGGAGTTGCGTGCTCCGAGGAGATCGAGGCCGGAAAGCCGATCGACGAAACTCCCTACGAGACCATCTACGAGACGAACGGCTACCTGCTGGATCAGGCCAGCAATCAGTCGGTCGTGACGATCGCCCCGACCGGTCAGGAGTACACCGCCACGCTGTCGTTCGGCCTCACCCGCGCCTACGAGGGTACGCTCTCGGCCCGGGCTTCGGTCGACGCCGCCTACCTTGAAAGCTACAACGCGGCCAACGGCACCGCCTACGAACTCTATCCCGAGACGCTGGTTTCGTTCGCCAACGACGGCGCCTTCACCGTGAGCGAGACCGATGCCACCCGGGCTACGGCCACGATGACCGTTTCGCCGAGCACGGAACTCGCTGCCGGTGTCGTCTACGCCATTCCGGTGGTCGTCAAGGCCGACGGCATCACGCTCAAGGAGGAGGCATCGCACTGCCTCTACCTCATCAACGGCGATACGGAGCAGGCCGGGAACTTCGCCGACTGCGACAAGGGCGAAGGTCACCCCAAGGGATTCCTCTTCTTCGAGGTGAACGGTACCAACCCGCTCAACGCCCTGACCTTCAAGCTCGAGAACGGCAAGCTGCTTTGGGATGCCGTGGTGCTCTTTGCCGCCAACATCAACTGGGATGCCGCAGCCGGACGCGCCTACGTCAACTGCAACCCGAACGTGCAGTTCCTGCTCGACAACAACGAGACCTACCTCCAGCCGCTGCGCAAACGCGGTATCAAGGTGCTGCTGGGTCTGCTGGGCAACCACGACCAGTCGGGTCTGGCGCAGCTCTCCGATATCGGTGCGCGTGACTTCGCCGCCGAAGTGGCCGAGTACGTCTACGCCTACAACCTCGACGGCGTGAACTACGATGACGAGTACTCGACCTCGCCCGATCTGTCGAATCCCTACTTTGCACAGCGTTCGCAGGAAGCCGCCGCACGCCTGTGCTACGAGACCAAGCAGCTGATGCCCGACAAACTGGTGACGGTCTTCGATTACGGCTCCATGTACGGAGCAGAGAGCGTGGACGGCGTGGATGCCGACGAATGGATCGACGTGGTGGTAGCCAACTACGGCGGCTCCTCCTATCCGATCGGCAACATGAGCATCTCGAAGTGCTCGGGCATCTCCATCGAGTTCAATCAGGGATGGCCCTCCATGAGTTCCAGCACGGCGCAGAACATCCTTGACCGCAATTACGGCTGGATCATGGGCTTCGCGCTCGCACCGGAGAACTTCGCCCGTTCGTATTCCATGCTGTCGGGTGTGGAGACCCTCTACGGCTCGCCGCTGGCCTATCCGACGACCTTCTACAAGAAGGACGATCCGAAGCCGTATGTCTTCCCCGACGATCTGTAATAACCACATAAAACGACTACAACCATGAAAAATATTTGGAAACTGACGCTCCTCTCCGCACTGGTTCTCGGCAGCGGCATGCTTGCGGGCTGCCGCGAGGAGGAGGAGCTGAATCTGGCCGGTTATCCCGAGGTTCCGGTCGGAATCACGATCGAGGGCACGGAGAGTGCGAACGAGGCGACGGTCAACGTGACCTACGCTCCCGTTACGGGCGAGCTGCAGGCCGACGCACCGCTGAGCCGCACCTATGTCTTCACCTTGGCCACGCCGAGCCCGAAGGATGCGACCTTCCAGGTCGAGCCGATCATCGTGGACATCCCGACGGATCGCGTGTCGATCAGCGAAACGGAGCTGCACATCCCGGCCGGCAGCATCTCGGCCTCGGTGACCGTGAGCCTGCTCGACGAGGACCTGTCGTTCATGGACGGCGAGTACGCGGCGAAGACCTACGAACTGGGCGTGCGGCTTATCGCAGCCGATGGTTCCCGACTGGATCTGACGCAGTCCGAGGCCCGTCTCAAGATCGAGAAGGAGGCCTACGTGAGCGTGGCGTCGGTTCAGGGTGTCGATGGCAGCACGTCGGCCGAGTTCCGTCGCGCCTACATCGAGGGCGGCATCATCAATACGGCCCCGATCAGCTACGAGTACCGGGTCGTACTGGACAAGCCCGCGCTGCATGACCTGACCTTTACGGTCTCCTCGACGGGTGCTCCCGAGAACAGCGGCGAACGCTTCTCGGCCTCGCAGCTGACCGTTACGGCCGGCAAACTCGAGTCGACCTCGACCGTCTGGTCGCTGACGGACGACTTCCTGGAGGTGGACGACCAGCCGTTCGAGTGCATGGTCCAGCTGACCGCCGCTCCGGCCGGCGACGAGACCGCAGCCGTGATGTCGGAGGAGCAGGGCTCCTGCGCGATCGCGGTCCTCAAGGTCTTCGACCGCATGACCTTCCTCTCGGCGCTCGATCCTTCGTGGGTTGAGTTCGACTACTCGACGTGGACGGTGGACCCCGCCTCCATCGGCAACAAGCTCTTCGACAACAACACCATGACCTACATCGACGACGAGTCGTTCGTCATCGACATGCAGGAGGTGAAGACCGTCTACGGCCTGAGCTTCCAGGGCGCCTCGGACTATGTCGGCTACGTGCCGCGCATCTATCGCGTCTCGGGCTCGGTGGACGGTGTGGATTGGTCGTCGTGGGGCGAGATGGACCGCTACGATGCTCCGACGGGCTCCTACACGCCGCTTTACATCGCACTGGTGCTGCCGGCCGATGTCCGCTACCTCAAGTTCGAGGTAGTCGAGGCGTACTACTGGTACTTTGCCGAGTTCGAGGTGTACGGCAAGAACTGACACGACGAATGACGCAACCCGTTGAGCGACAACCGTAAAGGAGTCGTCAGACGGAACAGCGAACGGAGACTTTCTGTCAGAAATGGAAAGTCTCCGTTTTTTTGACTTCCCGAAGCCTCGTTTTTGCGTATTTATTCGTAATTTTGGACAAAACTGCATGAACAAAATGAACGGACCCCGATCTGATGCTTCCCGCCGGCTGCGCGGCGTGCGGACGCCTGCCGCACGGAGCCGTGGCGGAGTGGCCTCCGATCCCGGACCGTCCGCAATCCCCGGGCCGGGCAGTCGGCCTCGCAATCGGTTTTTCCACATGTTCCCGAATCGCTTTCTGTTTCTTGTCGCGACGCTGCTGCTGTGCGGCGCCTGCGAACGCAGCGCGCAGGAGAATGCGCTGCTTCCCGAGCCCGTCGCCGTGCGCGAATTTCCGGGCAGCTTCAAGATTCATGAGCCCCTGTCGCTGTGGATCGATGCTCCGGACTCCATAGCCCGGCCGCTGGCCGGTTACCTGCGCACGACGCCGATCGAGTGCGTGCGCGAGGAGCGCAAACGCCATGCGGCCAAAAACTACCTGCACCTCGTCCTCTCGAAGGGCGATTCGCTGCCCGAATCTCCCGAAGGGTACGTGCTGGCCATCCGGCCTGCGGGCATCACGGTCCGTTCGCACGGTGAGGCGGGCCTCTTCTACGGATTGCAGACGCTGCTGCAGCTGCATGCGCAGTACGGCGACCGCATCCCGGCGCAGAAGATCACCGACTATCCGCGCTTTGCCTGGCGCGGCCTGCATCTGGACGTCTCGCGCAACTTCTTCGATGCGGAGTTCGTCAAGAAGCAGCTGCGCATGATGGCTTCGCTCAAGCTCAACCGCCTGCACTGGCACCTGACAGACGGCGCCGGCTGGCGTCTGGCCATTGATGCCTATCCGCGGCTGACGGAGGAGGCCGCCTGGCGCGTCGGAAAAACGTGGCAGGAGTGGCGCCGCGGCGGCAGCCGCTATGCCCGCCGCGGTGATCCCGAGGCCTCGGGCGGCTACTACACGAAGGAGCAGGTGCGCGATGTGCTGGCGCTGGCCGACTCGCTGCACATCACCGTTGTGCCCGAAATCGAGATGCCGGGCCATTCGGAGGAGGTGCTGGCGGTCTATCCCGAGCTCTCGTGCTCGGGCGAGCCCGGCACGAGCGGGGAGTTCTGCCTCGGCAACGAGCAGACCTACGTCTTTCTGGAGCGGGTCTTCTCCGAGGTGCTGGAGCTCTTTCCCTCGGAGTTCATCCACATCGGCGGGGATGAAGCCTCGTCGCGCGCGTGGATGGCCTGCCCGAAGTGCCGCGCCCTGATGGAGCGCGAGGGGCTGAAGACGCCGGCCGAGCTGCAGGCCTATGCCGTGCACCGCATCGGCCGCTTCCTCGAGGCGCACGGCCGCCGGCTGGTCGGCTGGGACGAGATCCTCGACGGCAGCATCCCGGCCGATGCCGTCGTGATGTCGTGGCGCGGCGAGGAGGGCGGACGCCGGGCCGCCGCCGCGGGGCACGACGTCGTCATGACGCCCGGCAGCTACTGCTATTTCGACGGCTATCAGGACAACCCGATGACCCAGCCGCAGGCCTTCACGGGCTACCTGCCCCTCTCGAAGGTCTACTCGTATGATCCGGCTCCCGAGCAGATGGCGGGCCGCGACCGCGTGCTGGGCGTGCAGGCCAACCTCTGGACGGAGTATATCCCGACCCCGGAGCAGGCCGAATACATGCTCTATCCGCGGGCCTTCGCCCTGGCCGAGGTGGCGTGGAGCCCCCAAAAGAGCCGCGACTACGACGAGTTCCGCACCCGGGCGCTGATCTATACCGAGCGGGCGCGCGAGGCGGGTTACAACGCCTTCGACCTCGAATCCGAGGAGGGCGAGCGGCCCGAGTCGCTGGAGCCTGTCGAGCACCTGGCCGTCGGCTGTCCGGTAAGCTACGCCACGCCGTGGCACCGTTCCTATCCGGCCGACGGGGCCGCGACACTGACCGACGGGCAGCGCGGGCCGTGGAGCTACGGCGAGCGCTGGCAGGGCTTCCTCAACAGCGACGTCGACGTTACGGTGGACCTCGGCGCCGTAAAGCCGATCCGCGAGGTGGCGGCCGACTTCATGCAGTGGTATTCGGCGTGGGTGTGGCTGCCCGCACGGGTCGAGATTGAGGTCTCGGCGGACGGCGAGACCTTCCGCAGCCTCGGGGTCATCGGGAACGACTACCCGCAGGAGGAGGAACGCCCCGAATACCGCACCTTCGCCTGGAAGGGCTCCGACGAGGCCCGCTACGTGCGTTACCATGCCGTATCGAACGGCCGTGCGGGCGGCTGGCTCTTTACGGACGAGATCATCATCCGCTGAAACGAACAGACAAATTCCAAATAATCTATCACAATGCAATCGAAACTTGAAATCATGGGCGAAGCCCAGCCCGGCATGCCGTGGGAGGAGCGTCCCGCCGGCTGCCGGAGCGTCGTGTGGCGCTACTCGAAGAACCCGATCATCGGACGCGACGCGCTGTCGACCTCGAACTCGATCTTCAACTCGGCCGTCGTGCCCTTCCGCAAGGGAGCGTACAACTACGCCGGCGTCTTCCGCTGCGACGACACGAACCGCCGCATGCGGCTGCACGTGGGCTTCTCGGTCGACGGCCTGAAGTGGGACATCGACGAGGAGGACATCCGCCTGACGGGTGCCGATCCCGAAGTGGGGGAGTGGGTCTACGGCTACGACCCCCGCGTGGCGAAGATCGGCGACCGCTACTACGTGACGTGGTGCAACGGCTACCACGGCCCGACGATCGGTGTGGCGTGGACCGACGACTTCGTCACGTTCCACCAGCTGGAGAACGCCTTCCTGCCCTACAACCGCAACGGCGTGCTCTTCCCGCGCAAGATCAACGGCAACTACGCGATGCTGTCGCGCCCGAGCGACACGGGTCATACGCCCTTCGGCGACATCTTCTACTCGGAGAGCCCCGATCTGACCTACTGGGGCCGTCACCGCCATGTGATGGCGCCCGCTGCGTTCGAGCTCTCGGCCTGGCAGTGCATGAAGATCGGTGCCGGTCCGGTGCCCATCGAGACCTCGGAGGGGTGGCTGCTGTTCTACCACGGCGTGCTGCGCTCGTGCAACGGCTATGTCTATGCCTTCGGTTCGGCGCTGCTCGACCGCGACGAGCCGTGGAAGGTGCTGGCCCGCAGCGGTCCGTATCTGATCTCGCCGCGCGAGACTTACGAGTGCATGGGCGACGTGCCCAATGTGACCTTCCCGTGCGCCTCGCTGCACGATCCCGCCACGGGCCGCGTGGCGATCTACTACGGCTGTGCCGATACGGTGACGGGGCTGGCCTTCGGCTACATCCCCGAGATCATCGAGTTCACGAAGAAAAACTCGATCCTCTGATGGGCGCGCGACGAATGCTGCGGACGGCGGCGCTCGCACTCCTGCTGGGTGCGGCGCCCACCCTTGCGCAGACTCCCGCCGAGTATGTGGACCCCTTCGTCGGGACGACGAACTTCGGGACGACGAATCCCGGGGCCGTCGTGCCGAACGGCATGATGGCCGTCGTGCCCTTCAATGTGATGGGGTCGGATTTGAACCGCTACGACAAGGACGCACGCTGGTGGTCGACTCCCTACGAGTACCACAACCGGTTCTTCACGGGATTCGCCCACGGCGCCCTGAGCGGGGTGGGGTGCCCCGACATGGGCTCGCTGCTGACGATGGCCACGACCGGCGAGCTGGAGGTCGACTATCGCAACTACGGCTCGGAGTACCGCGACGAGGAGGCCTCGCCGGGCTACTACGCCGTGACGCTCTCGAAGTACGGCATCCGCGCCGAGGCGACGGCCTCGCCGCGCACGTCGGTCGAGCGCTACACCTTCCCGGGCGGCGAGGGGCACCTGCTGCTGAACCTGGGCGAGGGGCTGACGAACGAGTCCGGGGCGATGGTGCGCCGCGTGAGCGCCACCGAGATCGAGGGCATGAAGCTGCTGGGGACGTTCTGCTACAATCCGCAGAAGGTCTTCCCGGTCTACTTCGTGCTGCGCGTCTCGAAGACTCCGTCGGCTGCGGGCTACTGGAAGAAGCAGCGGGAGATGACGGGCGTCGAGGCCGAATGGACGCCCGACAACGGCAGGTACAAGCTCTACACGCAGTACGGGCGCGAGCTGGCGGGTGACGACATCGGTTACTGGTTCACGTTCGACGACCTGCAGGCGGGCGAGCAGATCGAGGTGCGCATGGGCATCTCGTATGTCTCGGCGGAGAATGCCCGCCGCAACCTCGAGGCGGAGCAGGCCGACGGAGAGTCGTTCGACGCCCTGCGCGACGCGGCCCTCGGGCGGTGGAATGCCGATCTGGGCCGCATCCGCGTCGAAGGCGGCACGGAGGCGCAGCGCCGCGTCTTCTACACGGCGCTGTACCATGCGCTGATCCACCCGAATCTGCTGAGCGACGTCAACGGCGAGTATCCGCTCATGGAGCGCTCGGGCGAGGTGGGTGTCACCGAAGGCGAGCGCTACACGGTCTTCTCGCTGTGGGACACCTACCGCAACGTGCACCAGCTGCTGACGCTGGTCTATCCCGAGCGGCAGGTGGAGATGGTGCGCTCGATGATCGGCATCTACGACGAGTGGGGCTGGATGCCCAAGTGGGAACTCTACGGGCGCGAGACCTTCACGATGGAGGGCGACCCGGCCATCCCGGTCATCACGGACACGTGGATGAAGGGGCTGCGCGACTTCGACATCGAGACCGCCTACGAGGCCTTCCGCAAGTCGGCGACGACGCCCGGCGCGCAGAACCTCCTGCGACCCGATATCGACCCCTACATCGAGCGGGGCTACATCCCGCTGGGCTTCTATGCGCAGGACCTGGCCGGCGACGTTTCGGTGTCGCACGCGCTGGAGTACTACGTCGCCGATGCGGCGCTGGCGCGGCTGGCCGACTCGCTCGGACACCGCGAGGATGCACGCCTGTTCCGCGAACGCTCGCTCGGATACCGCCACTACTACGACAAGGAGTACGGCACGCTGCGCCCGATCCTGCCCGACGGGTCGTTCCTTACGCCCTTCGATCCGAAGGCCGGCGAGAACTTCTCGGCGGCGCCCGGCTTCCACGAAGGGTCGTCCTGGAACTACACGTTCTACGTGCCGCACGACGTCGAGGGGCTGGTCCGGCTCATGGGCGGACGCAAACGCTTTGTCGAGAAGCTGCAAATGGTCTTCGACGAGGGCCTCTACGACCCGGCGAACGAACCCGACATCGCCTATGCGTACCTCTTCAGCCGCTTCCCCGGCGAGGCGTGGCGCACGCAGCGCGAGACACGGCGTCTGCTGGAGCGCTACTTCACGGTCGAGCCCGACGGCATCCCGGGCAACGACGACACGGGCACGATGTCGGCCTGGGCGGTCTTCACGATGCTGGGCTTCTATCCCGATTGTCCGGGCGAGGCGGTCTATACGCTGACGGCCCCGACATTCGACCGGGCGGAGATCGACACGCCGCAGGGTACGCTCACGATCGAGAAGCACGGCGAGGGCTACATCCGGCGGATGACGCTCGGCGGCCGTCCGCTGTCGAAATACCGCCTCACGCACGACGAACTGCTGCGGGGCGGCACACTGACCTTTGAACTCAACAACGAAACGAACAAATAACAGATGAACCTGTCAAGAATTTTCCTCATTGCGGCTCTCGGGCTGGCCTCCTGTGCGCAGCCCGCAGCCGACGACAACCTGACCCGGTATGTCGATCCGCGGATCGGCACGGGCGGCCACGGCCACGTCTTCGTAGGCGCGAACGTGCCGTTCGGACTGGTGCAGCTCGGACCCACGAGCATCCCGCAGGCGTGGGACTGGACCTCGGGCTACCACGAGTCGGACTCCACGGTCATCGGATTCTCGCACACGCACCTGAGCGGTACGGGCATCGGCGACCTGTTCGACGTGACGGTCATGCCCGTCGTGGGCGAGGTGACCTGCGCCCGCGGCACGGAGGAGGACCCCGCTTCGGGCCTGTGGTCCTATGCCGACCGCACGAAGGAGGTCGTGCGTCCGGGCTACTACTCGGTGCCGCTCGTGCGCTACGGCATCACGGCCGAGATGACGGCCACCTCGCGCGTGGGCTTCCACCGCTACACCTTCCCCGCTGCGGACGACGCGGCGGTGATCTTCGACCTGGAGAACGGCGGCTGCTGGGACAAGGCTACCGAGACCCACATCGAGCCGTCGGGCGACAGCCGCCTCGTGGGCTGGCGCTACTCCACGGGCTGGGCCAAGAACCAGCGCGTGTGGTTTGTCGCCGAGTTCTCGCGCCCCTTCACCTCGTTTGAGCAGGTCGGCGAGCACTATGCCCGCGTGAACTTCGCTACGGCGGAGGGCGAGCAGCTGATGCTGAAGGTCGCCCTCTCGCCCGTAAGCATCGAGGGCGCCGAGGCGAACCTTGCGGCGGAGCTTCCCGGCTGGGACTTCGACGCGACGGCCGCTGCCGCCGATGCGGCGTGGAACGCGCAGCTCGCGAAGGTGAAGATCACGACGCAGGACGAGGTGGCCAGGCGCATCTTCTATACAGGCCTTTACCACACGATGGTCGCTCCGTCGGAGTTCTGCGACGAGAACGGCGACTACCGCGGGGCCGACGGTGCCGTGCACCACAATCCCGGCCATACGACCTACACGACCTTCTCGCTGTGGGACACCTACCGCGCGGCCATGCCGCTGATGACGATCCTGCATCCGGACCGCATGCCCGACATCGTCAACACGATGCTTGCGATCGCCGACGAGCAGGGCCGCCTGCCGGTATGGCACCTCTGGGGCAACGAAACCGACTGCATGGTGGGCAATCCGGGCATTCCGGTCGTCGCGGACGCCATTGTTAAGGGTATCGGGGGCTTCGACCGCGAGCGGGCCTTCGAGGCAATCCGCCGCACGGCGATGAACCCCGACCGCGGCAACGGCCTGCGGATGAAGTACGGCTACATCCCCTGCGACCTGTTCAACGAGGCGGTGGCCTACGACATGGAGTATGCACTGGCCGACGGTGCCGCCGCGCGGGCTGCCGAGGCGCTCGGCCGCGGGGAGGATGCCCGCTACTTCACGGAGCGGAGCCACTCCTACCGCAACTACTTCGACCCCTCGATGGGCTTCATGCGCGGACGCGACAGCCGCCGCGGATGGCGCACGCCCTTCAACCCCTTCGCCTCGACGCACCGCGCCGACGACTACTGCGAGGGCAACGCCTGGCAGTATACGTGGCTCGCGCCGCACGATGTCGCAGGGCTCGAGTCCTGCTTCGGCAGCCGGGCCCGCATGCTCGGCAAGCTCGACTCGCTCTTCACGGTGAGCTCCGTGATCGAGGGGGCCGAGACCTCGCCCGACATTTCGGGCCTGATCGGGCAGTATGCCCACGGCAACGAGCCGAGCCACCACATCCTCTACCTCTACACGATGCTGGGCCAGCCGTGGAAGACGGCCGAGAAGGTCCGCGAGGTGCTCACGACGCTCTATCATGACCATCCCGACGGTCTGTCGGGCAACGAGGATGTGGGCCAGATGTCGGCCTGGTACATTCTCTCGTCGCTTGGCATGTACGAGGTCGAGCCGGCGGGCGGCCGCTACTGGTTCGGGTCTCCGCTCTTCGACCGCGCGGAGATCGCGGTGCCGGGCGGCACCTTCACGATCGTGGCCGAGAACAACTCGTCGGAGAACAAGTACATCCGCCGCGTATGGCTCAACGGACGCCCCTACACGAAGCCCTGGATCGGGCATGAGGAGGTGATGGCGGGCGGCGAGCTGCGCTTCGAGATGGACGACGAGCCCCACGTGTGGTACTGCCCCGAGGAGCCGGAGCAGTATGCCGACCAGCGGCCCGCGGCGGAAGAGCGGCTCTTCCGCTCGGAGGCCGTCGAGCAGGAGATCGCCCGCGTGTGCGGCCTGCTGACCAACGAGCGCCTGCGCTGGATGTTCGCCAACTGCTTCCCCAATACGCTCGACACGACGGTGCACTACCGCGAGGACGAGGAGGGCAATCCCGACACCTACGTCTACACGGGCGACATTCCGGCCATGTGGCTGCGCGACTCGGGTGCCCAGGTGTGGCCCTACGTGCAGCTGTGCGGCAATGACCCCGCGCTGCGGAAGATGATTGCCGGGGTGATCCGCCGGCAGTTCCGCCTGATCAACATCGACCCCTATGCCAACGCCTTCAACGACGGCCCGACGGGTGCCGGCGAGGATGTCGGCTACCCGGGCCACGTGCAGGACCCGTGGGTCTTCGAGCGCAAGTGGGAGATCGACTCGCACTGCTATCCGATCCGCCTGGCGCACCACTACTGGAAGACCACGGGCGATGAGTCGGTCTTCGATGCGGAGTGGGTGGCGGCCATGCGCAACATCCTCGCGACACTGCGCGACCAGCAGATGAAGGAGGGCCCGGGCGACTACACCTTCCTGCGCGTCACGGACCGTCAGCTCGACACGCGCTGCCACGTGGGGCGCGGCAATCCGGTGAAGCCCGTGGGGCTCATTTCGTCGGCCTTCCGTCCGTCGGATGACGCCACGACCTTCGGGTTCCTCGTGCCGTCGAACTTCATGGCTGTCTCGTCGCTGCGCAAGGCTGCCGAGATTCTCTCGACGGTCAACGGCGAGCAGGAGCTTGCCGCAGACTGCACGGCCCTGGCCGACGAGGTGGCTGCCGCCCTGCAGCAGTACGCCGTCGTCGAGCATCCCGTCTACGGGAAGATCTACGCCTTCGAGGTCGACGGATTCGGCAGCGTGCAGCTCATGGACGACGCCAACGTGCCGTCGCTGCTGGCCATGCCCTACCTGGGCGATGTCGAGCGCACGGACCCCGTCTACGAGAATACGCGCCGCTTCGTCTGGAGCACCGACAACCCCTACTTCTGGCGCGGCCCGGCAGGCGAGGGCATCGGCGGCCCGCACATCGGCGTGGAGATGATCTGGCCGATGAGCATCATGATGCGCGCCTTCACCTCGACCGACGACGCCGAGATCCGCGACTGCATCATCGCCCTGATGACCACCGACGCCGGCACGGGCTTCATGCACGAGTCCTTCTCGCGCCACGATGCCGCCGACTTCACGCGCGCCTGGTTCGCCTGGCAGAACACCCTCTTCGGAGAGCTGATCCTCAAGCTGGTGAACGACGGCAAGGTCGACCTGCTCAACTCGATTGACTGACCCGCAAAATCCGAAAAATCATGATACGACCTCTTTTCACCCTGCTGCTGGCCGCCGCCGTGTGCTGCTGCGGCAACTCCTGCTCGCGCTGCGATGCCGGCGGAAATGCCGAGCCGCAGCTGCGTCCCTCGGAATATGTCTCGACGCTCGTGGGTACGCTCTCGGACTTCTCGCTCTCGACGGGCAACACCTATCCGGCCATCGCCCTGCCCTGGGGCATGAACTTCTGGACGCCCCAGACGGGCAAGATGGGCGACGGCTGGGCCTACACCTACGGCGCCCATACGATCCGGGGCTTCAAGCAGACGCACCAGCCCTCGCCGTGGATCAACGACTACGGACAGTTCTCGCTCATGCCTGTGCGCGGCGCCGACAAGTTCGACGAGGAGTCGCGCCAGAGCTGGTTCTCGCACCAGAGCGAGGAGGCGCGTCCCTACTACTATTCGGTCTACCTGGCCGACCACGACATCCGCACGGAGATCGTGCCGACGGAGCGCGCCGCCGTGCTGCGCTTCACCTTCTCCGAGTCGGATGAGTCGGGCGTGGTCGTCGACGCCTTCGACCGCGGCTCCTATGTGCGCGTGATGCCCGACAACCGCACGGTCGTGGGCTACACGACGCGCAACAGCGGCGGCGTGCCCGAAAACTTCCGCAACTGGTTCGTCATCCGCTTCGACCGCTCGTTCGAGGGCTTCGACGTGATGCTCGACGGCAAGGTGCTCGACGGGGCGCACGAGGCGACGGGCGACCACGCCCTGGCGAAGGTGCACTTCACGACGCGCCGCGGCGAACGGATCGAGGCCCGCGTGGCGTCGTCGTTCATCTCCGAGCAGCAGGCGCTGCGCAACCTCGGCGAGCTGGGCGAGGAGACGTTCGAGCAGCTCAAGGAGAAGGCACAGGCTCGCTGGGACGAGGTGCTGGGCCGCATCGAGGTCTCGGGCGGTACGATCGACCAGCTGCGCACCTTCTATTCGTGCCTCTACCGTTCGACGCTCTTCCCGCGCAAGTTCTACGAGATCGACGAAAAGGGCCAGCCGGTGCACTACAGCCCCTACAACGGCGAGGTGCTGCCCGGATACATGTACACCGACACGGGCTTCTGGGATACGTTCCGCTGCCTCTTCCCGCTGCTGAACCTCGTTTATCCGTCGGTCAATGCTGAGATTCAGGCCGGCCTGGCAAACACCTACCGCGAGAGCGGCTTCCTGCCCGAGTGGGCCTCGCCGGGCCACCGCGGCTGCATGGTGGGCAACAACTCGGCGTCGGTCGTCTCGGATGCCATCCTCAAGGGCGTGACGCCTGCCGAGGATGTCGAAACGCTCTACGAGGCGATGATGAGCGGCCGCATGCAGGTGCATCCGACGGTCAGCTCGACGGGCCGCCTGGGACACGAGTACTACAATACGCTGGGATACGTTCCCTATGACGTGAACATCCCCGAGAATGCCGCACGCACGCTCGAATACGCCTACGATGACTGGTGCATCGCCCGCGTGGCCGAGCACCTCGGCCGCAGCGACGATGCCGCCCTGCTCGACAAGGCCGCGAAGAACTACCGCAACCTCTTCGATCCGGAGACAAAGCTCATGCGCGGCCGCAATGCCGACGGCACGTTCCAGTCGCCGTTCAGCGCCTACAAGTGGGGTGACGCCTTCACCGAGGGCAATGCGTGGCACTACACGTGGTCGGTGTTCCACGACGTCGAGGGGCTGGCCGAACTGATGGGCGGACGCGAGGAGTTCGGGCGGATGCTCGACTCGGTCTTCGTCGTGCCGCCGATCTACGACGACAGCTACTACGGTTTCCGCATCCACGAGATCACCGAGATGCAGGTGGCCAACATGGGCAACTACGCCCACGGCAACCAGCCCGCACAGCACATGATCTACCTCTACAACTACGCCGGCATGCCGCACAAGGCGCAGTGGTGGACGCGCGAGGTGATGGACCGCCTCTATTCGGCCAAGCCCGACGGCTACTGCGGCGATGAGGACAACGGCCAGACCTCGGCGTGGTATGTCTTCTCGGCGATGGGCTTCTATCCCGTCTGCCCGGCCTCGGACGAGTATCAGCTCGGCTCGCCGCTCTTCCGCCGGGTGACGATTCATCTCGAGAACGGCGAGACGGTCGAGATTGACGCCCCGAACAACAGCCCCGACAACCGCTATGTGGGCCGCATGCTCTACAACGGCAAGCCCTACGACCGGACGGTGCTGAACTATTCGGAGCTTCAGAAGGGCGCCGTGATCGAGTTCGACATGCAGCCGGAGCCGAAACTTTGACTCCGGCTGCCCGGCGGCAGCTTCGGCCTGCGGAACCAGCTCTTCATGCGTTTGTAGACGTTCCGCAGCCGATGGATCGGACGGGACCTGCCTCAAGCGGGTCCCGTCTTTTTTGTGTCTGTGCGCAGCCTCGTTGCCCGCAACCGCTGCCATCCGGTTGCATTTCAGGGGAGAGGATTTGTTTTTCCGCCTGAATTATCGTAACTTGCCAAAAGTGATCATCGACAGCAGGATTCCGCCGCGGATTTGCTGACAGAAAGTGTAGCCGGGGACTGTCGATCTGCTCCATTATGCTGAAAAGCCCGGACGGGGAGAATCCTCAATAAGCAGTGTCGAGGTTGCAGGCTCTGAAAAACATTTTCAGGCTGAAAGGTATAACCGATAACAAATAAACAGCATCATGAAAAATTTTGTCTGTATCTGTTTGGTGACATTATGTATGGTTTCGTGTGCATCCTATGTCCCTAACCACCCCGATCCCAGACGACGTTCCAGGTTGTTGTCCCGGGAGAAGTTCCGCAACCTCGAACAGCCCAAGATGGATTTGTATACCCTAAGGGCCTGGAGTCCAGGTAGCAATTATATGGATTGTTACTATTTTTATGTTGATCAGCGAAACGGGGTCTATATGCATGTCGATGACAGGTACTGTGTTGAATTCGGACTTTGTCGAACAAGTCAGGATACGCTCTATTGCTATCCCCGATTCTATAAGGACCAGGAAGATTCTGTGTTTGTGAGAAGTAATATTTCCCGTTTATATGCGGCCTTTAATGAAAAGGGGGGATGGGATGATTTGGATGAACTGGTTTATTTGCAAACCGATGATAAGTTAATCTACATAGGTCCTCCGGGCCCAGGACCGGTTTCTGAAGACCTTGTTGCCGATGGTTTCGTGAAGGTGAAAATCCGTAATAAATGGAAATACATGTATCCCTTGCTCTTTGTGATGTAATGTGCCTGGACCGAACCATGAGGTTCCAAATCCGGATACACATGAACCGGGATTCGATTTTCCTCGTACACTTTCAGCGCAAATGCCGTTATTGAAATTTACGACAGGAGGCCTGTTCACGCAGGCCTCCTGTCATCTGTATAAAAAAGAGAGAACCTCGTTCCCGATACGTGAGAAGGGAGGTGCTGTCAGTCTTGCAACATTATGAACTTTCGGACCCCGCCATAAGCGGGGTCCGTCTTTTTTTTGTGACTGTTCGCAGCCTCGTCGCTCGACGCCGCTGCCATTCGATTGCGGCGGCAGAATTTCTGTTGTAACGGCTGGAACTCACGGCCGCAAGGCCGCGTCGACAGTCGGAATGCGAAAACCTTCCGACCGCAGCAAAGCAGCAGTTTCCGCCCGGTCCGACACGGACACCTCTTTTTGTGACAAATCCGGTAATCCGGTTGCATTTCAGTGAGTTTCGGATTTGGTTTTTCGCCCGAATTATCGTAACTTGCCAAAAGTGATCATCGACAGCAGGATTCCGCCGCGGATTTGCTGACAGAAAGTGTAGCCGGGGACTGTCGATCTGCTCCATTATGCTGAAAAGCCCGGACGGGGAGAATCCTCAATAAGCAGTGTCGAGGTTGCAGGCTCTGAAAAACATTTTCAGGCTGAAAGGTATAACCGATAACAAATAAACAGCATCATGAAAAATTTTGTCTGTATCTGTTTGGTGACATTATGTATGGTTTCGTGTGCATCCTATGTCCCTAACCACCCCGATCCCAGACGACGTTCCAGGTTGTTGTCCCGGGAGAAGTTCCGCAACCTCGAACAGCCCAAGATGGATTTGTATACCCTAAGGTCCTGGAGTTCCGGTGGCAATTATATGGATTGTTACTATTTTTATGTTGATCGGCGAAACGGGATCTATATGCATGTCGATGACAGGTATTGTGTTGAATTCGGGCTTTGTCGAACGAGTCAGGATACGCTGTATTGCTATCCCCGATTCTATAAGGGCCGGGAAGATTCTGTGTTTGTGAGAAGTAATATTTCCCGTTTATATGCAGCCTTGAATGAGAAGGGGGGATTTGATGATTTGGATGAACTGGTTTATTTGCAAACCGAGGATAAGTTGATCTACATAGGCCCTCCGGGCCTGGGGCCCGCTTCTGATGACCTTGTTGCCGATGGTTTCGTGAAGGTGAAAATCCGTAATAAATGGAAATATATGTATCCCAGGCCCATTATGTAATGTATCCGGACCGAACGCTGTGGTCCCCCATCCGGATACACCTGTGAATTGGGATTCGATTCCCTGTGTACACTTTCAGCGCAAATGCCGTTATTGAAATTTACGACAGAAGGCCTGTTCACGCAGGCCTCCTGTCATCTGTTTAAAAAAGGAAGAACCTCGTTCCCGATACGTGAGAAGGGAAGTGCTGTATGTCTTGCGACATTATGAACTTTCGGAACCCGCCACAAGCGGGTGCCGTCTTTTTTGTGTCTGTTCGCAGCCACGTTACCCGCAGCCATCCGGTTGCATTTCAGGGATTCCGGATTTGGACTTTCGTCCCGATTATCGATACAATCCCGTGCGGAGGTTGTAATGGGTGGAGTTTGACAGGGCCGCAGTGACCAAAGAGCGTGCTGCAGGAGCGATGGCAGGACGGGCAGGATCGAAAAAAGAATCCATACGGCGCTTCGCACGAAAAAAACGTCTTCGGATATTGTATTTTCAAATATATTCCGTACATTTGCACCACCAAAACGGTTTGTGCCGTGATGGTACCGGAGAATCCGTAGCTCAGCAGGTAGAGCACAACACTTTTAATGTTGGGGTCCTGGGTTCGAGCCCCAGCGGGTTCACCAAATGGTCCGGCAGTCGAACGACTGCCGGATTTTTTGTTTGTGGAAGCCTTCATGAAAGGCCCGTATACCGGACCAAAGTCCAATATACGGGCCTTTCCCTGATAATCCCAACTGCCTTGCTATTTACCAGTCTTTGTACATGGAACAATCACCGAAGCTGCCATAAATAGCGATACGAAAAGAATAATAGATCGTTTCATAACACAAAGTTTTAAATGGTTAATAGTTAAAATATGGTGCTTACCTGCATTTACCAGTCTTTTGCAAATGTGTCATAATTTTTCTCGCTATCTCTATAAATTCCTGGAATACGAGTCATTATGCTATAATTATATTGATTCATAAAATTACTATCATATTGCAGACACATAAAAAATTGTTGAATCATATTAATGCAACCATCTTCAGCAGCCATTGCAACAGGTAAAGTAAGGTCATCAAAAACTATTATATTATTTGTTTTCTCAATTCCCCACATAATAGCATTCATCATCCATAGGCTCATATCCAAATCAGCATACATGTCCGATCTTGTGCTATAAAACGGTACGTTAACAGCTCCATAACTATTTTTACTCAAACCTGCAAAGATCTTACGTGAATACTTCTGCAAAAATGAAGATGAAGGATTATACGGATCACAGAACACAATCGGTTCATCTTGGGACACATAACCATGCCAAGCATAGTCAATATAGTCGCCAACGGCGATTCCGCCCGTCGCCTCAGTATCCCAGAAATATTCGGTTGGTTCCTCATAATCCACGATGGTCAACAACCGATCCTTACCGAGAGCCTCGCGCATCGCCTTGATGAGTTTCGGGTAGGAGGTGGTGTTCATAGGTGGCATACCCTCCTTGCCATAACCAGAACCGCGATCCCAGAGATTTATGCCGTCAAGGTCGTAGGTTTCGACAAAAGATTTGACCTGCGAAACGAAGTCTGCAATCTGTGCATCAGTCATATTGCAGAAACCTATCCCCTTTCCGGCGCCCTCAATGCAAACGCAAATTTTTCGTCCCTTGTCTTTCATCGGAGCAATGTACTTGTCAGAATGCTCCAACGTATAGAAAAGATCGGAGGTTGGGGCAAAGAGCACGCGACGCGTCGCGGAATCATAATCAACCTGAGCAATTCGCAGCACAATAATATTACCTAGTGATGCCCTGTAAACCGTCTGAAATGTCATTGCATCCTGTTTTTCCCATGCTACATAATCGGCATAATGAGCTTGAGCCTCACTAGTATTAATATAGAAGACCGTGGTCCACTCCGTATCAAGCGGTATTTCCCAAGTCTCATCTCCCTGCTGAAACAGATTTTCACTAAATTCACGGACTGTGATGCCATAATAAAGTACTTCATTAGCACCCTGAACAGCAAGAGGTAACAAATAGGTTCCTGGGGTCAAGCCGTCAGCCGAAAAAATAACTTCAAGTTGATCTGAAACCGTAGTCCCTGCTGCCACGGTGAGTGCACCACCATTTCCTATCGACACATTCCCTGCCGGCAAGGGCTGGAGATTAGTTTGGTTAGCATCATTATAGGCTCCGACCAGCGACAGGTCGGGTGACACAGTTACCGTCACTGGCTGCGAAGTCGTCGTATTGAGCCTGTAGTAGACCTGATCGGCTACATCGTCCTCATAGCCCTCGACCAGGCGAACCGGAATACGGTCGCGCAGCGACCTACGGCTCCGCAAGGTTCCGGAAACCGTTTCAAGCGCTTCACCATCAGGTTCCTGTCCGGCTCCATACGATATGGGTTCCTCCGTACAGCCTGCGAGGAGCAGGGTTGCTGCGCATCCAAACGCAGCATCCCGAAACAATCGAATAAATCCTGTATGTTTCATAATGTTCCCTTTCATGATTATTCTTTATTGAGTTGCGGCACCTCAATACCAGAGGGCCATTCGAGATCGAATTCAGCCACGCCGTCGTTGCCGTTGCCGGTCCAGTCATGGATGACGTTGCCTTCGCCCTCGTCGAATTTCCAATAGCCGATCAGCCCCGGCGTCTGCGGATCGACATCGTACATATTCTCCCAGATCTCCTGCTCGGTACGGGCCACGTTCCATACACGCACCTCGGTGATGTCGCCGTTCAGCTGGCGCGTATCGTCGTAGGACTTGCCGAGGAAGAACTGCCGGAAATTGCCCCAGCCCTTGTACTGTTCATACTTGACAGGATCCTGCAGGTAGAGGTCGTAGAAAGCCCGGCCAGCCAGGTTGAAAGGCGTCGAGGCGGGATTGCCGAGATCTGTACCGCGGCTCTGCAACTTGCCATTGACATAAATGCAGACCTCGCGCGTGGCGTAGCTGTACGTTGCGGCGACGTGGTACCACTCCCCGGCATTCAGGAGTTTCGATTCGTCCTTCTTGGGGAACTTGCCGAAGCCCGGGGTTGCAGCTGCATCACCCGTACCGTCGAACTGCAACTGCTGGCGCGGGAATGCAGCATCACCGATACGAAGCAGGAGGTAGTTCTCGACGCCCATGATGGTCGAAATCTCGGAGTGTTTCGAGAAGTCATCCACACGGATAATGGCCTCATAGGTTACGGCCGTGAGGTTGTTGAAAAGATCGCTCTGCGCGCCCGCCTTGTCCAGGGTCGGGAAGTTGATCCAGTTGTCACGCAGCGACGCTGCCGAGGTAATGGCCGACGAACGTTTCACAACATAATAAGCCGTTGCAGAGCTTCCCAGCAGCGACACCCCGCCGCTCGCGCTGCGGATCGTAACCGGAAGAAGGTAGGTTTCGTCGATCGGGAGTTCGGCTACGTCGCCCGAACCATCGAGATTCTTGAGCATCAGAGACAGCCGATCCGAAATGGTCTTTCCGGCCGGGATCGTCACGGTATTCTCCGCCAGTTCGTAATAGGAAGCGTCGAGCATGGTCCACGACGTTCCGTTGCAGGCATTGTAATCGGCCACAAGAGCCGGTTCAACCTCCACTGTTACCTGAACATCCTGCGATGCCGGATAGCTCATCACAACCGAGAAATCGCGTTCGAGCGTCGGGAGCGTCTTCTTGAAGGTCGTCAACTGGGTAGCGTCCGCCTCGGCGACATCGAGGTAAACCACGTTGTCAAATGGCGAGCGATTGTCATATTCGTCATTCTTGCAGCCCGCAGCGGCTACCGCCGTCGCAAGGAACACCAAAGCATATTTTTGCACTCGTTTCATGGCTGGATTATTTTGCAGGGTTCAACAACTGGATGGCGGCCCGAGTCGAAGCGTAGATAATTTCGCTGCCGAAATAGTCCGTGTTCGCATCATAGATACACAATCCGCCAAGCGGGCCAAGTTCCGGAATGCGCAGGGCCAAAGCTGAGATGGCATCCGAGGCTGTCTTGTCCTCATCAAGGAACTCGTATTCAGTCATCGCACCCAGCAGCAGCCGATCCTCAGAGACATTCTCCATCTCCAGGGCCCGAAGGACCTGCAGCTTCAGATCGCTGGCATTGTCCGTTGTCTTGGTATCCAGCACCATGTAATCAACTTGCGCCCGCTGGTCGGCTGTCAGAAACTGCGGGTCGCCCTCAAAGAAAAGCACCAACGACTTGCCCGGTCCTGCCACTGCACCGAACTTTTCCATAAAGAGGGCCGCCACGGCTTGTTGGGCCGCTTGAGCAGTTTCGTCGCCATAGGTCGGCAGTCCGGAGAAGGAGAGCCCATCGAGTCCCAGTTCCTGAGTCCGGGCTACAACCTGGTCAAGGTAGGATCCCAACGCTCCGAGGTCCGCCCATTCGCTGCTGCGTGTGGCATAGTCCACGAAGTAGAGCACGCGCGTGCCTTTCTCCTTGAGAACTGCGAGATCCTCTGCGTCATAAGCCGAGAAGTTGTCGGCATTGGTCAGCGAGACGGCATCCAGCGAGTCCGGGAGGCTGCGCAGGCAGTCCTTCTCACTCGTGGGATTTGTGGAGCCGTTTTCGAAGCTCGCCATGACGAGCGTGTGGCTGCCCGCCTTATAGGCCCGCAGCGCCGCCGTGTACTGTGCCCACAGTTCCGGATTCTGTTCCGAAGGCCGCACGGGCTGCTGGTCGACGGGCTCCATCTGCGTCCAGTCGCTGCATCCAACAGAGAGCGACAGCATCGCAAAAGAGAGATATATTCCGATTTTTTTCATAGTCCGTTATTGTAAAGGTTTGACATCCCACCAGACACGCACGCCGCCGTTGTCGCGGCCGCCCAGCATGTCAATCGCAGCCTGCAGATGCACCGGATTTTCCGTGTACTCCTCCACGGGATACGGTATGCGGCGCATACCGTACCGCGAATCCACCGTGCCGCCCGACTTGTTCTCCACCACGGGCAGCAGCCTCGGGTAGCCCGTGCGCCGGTACTCCGACCACGCCTCGATTCCCAGCGGGAAGATGGCGATCCACTTCTGCGTGATGATCCGTTCGAGGTTCCGCTCGCGGACCTCCTCCGTGTCACCGGCTTCCCAGGCTATCGAAATGTCGCTCGCCGGGGCATCGGCCGTATATTCACCGGTCGGATCAATATATTTCGCCGGCTTCGCCGTACTCGTGACATAGCTGTCGGCACCCGAAGCCCCGCGTTCCTCGAACGACAGTGCAATGGCATCCTCGTAGAGCTCCTTCGCGACATCCAGGCTGCCCCAACGCAGTTCCCATTCGGCGCGCAGGAACGTCGCCTCCGCGGCATTGAACCACAGATAGGGAGAAGAGCTACTGATCACCTGATTCGAAAAGGTCTCCACCATGGTCGCCTTATTCGTCGGGTCAATACCCACACGGATACCGTAGTAGTCGCTCTTTTTGTTCCACGTTCCCTGCGTGAACATCGCTGCACGGCGCGGGTCGTTGTAACCGTTCATGTAGCTGATGATGTCGGCCGCTACGCGATGATCTCCCCAGTCGTTGTAAATCAGGGCAGCACGGTTTTCCGGAGCGTGCATCTGCGCATTGTCCGCGTTGGCCGTGATCACGCCATCGGCAATTGCCTCGGCCCCTTTTGTTTTCGACAGCTCCGGCTTCACATACGACAAACGCATGGCCATACGCAATTTGAGCGAGTTCGTGTATTTGATCCACTTCAAGATGTCGCCGTAGTAAACATAATCGAACTTGCGGAAGGCATCGGCCGAGAGCTGCTCATTGGCGTGAAGCACCGCCAGCACCTCGTCCAACTCCTCGAACATCTTCATGTAGACCTCCTCCTGCGTATCGTAGGCCACCGTCAGCGACTCGGCCGAGTCCTCGATGACCTTCGAGTAGGGAATCGGACCGTAGGTGTCGGTCATGCGGTGCATGATCGCCACGCGGAACAACTTCGCCAGGGCGATGGCCACCTCGTCGTCCGTATTGTTCACGACGCCCCGGAAATAGGGATAGGCCTCCTGCATGACAATCACAAAGGGCCATTTCAGCCAGTCGGCCGAGGGATTGAAGGTCGAGAACTTCTCCTTCCAGCCGTCGGGCGTTTCGGCCATATAGCCTGCGAAGGCGTTGCCCGTAAGCGATTCGTTGAACTGGTAGCGGTGTTCCTGCACCGGAATGACCAGGTTCTGAAGCCCCCGGATGTTGGTGCCGATCTTGTAGTTCTCGCGCTGGAGCTCTTCGTTCGTCGCCTCGCTCGGATTGCGGTTGATCTCGTCGAAATCCCCCGTGCAGCCCCACGACAACAGCAGCAGAACTCCGAAAAGCGCGCTGATGATATGTTGGATTCGTTTCATACGTTTTCGGTTTTAGAAGGTAACACGAAGGCTAAAGCCCAAGCTGCGCAGCGACGGCACCATGAAGTAGTCGATCCCCTGGTAGTTGTTGCCCGTCGAGGCGATCGCCTCGGGATCAAACGGCGCCTTGCAGTAGATCATCCAGAGGTTGCGGCCCACGAACGAGATGTCGATCGAGCAGACATCTCGGAACCAGCGACGCGGCAGCGTATAACCCACCGAAAGTTCCTGCAGCCGGAAATTCGTCGCCGAATAGGTGTAGTAGTGCGGCAGTCCCGACTGCGAGGCGATCGCGGCGTACCAGCGCTGCGGATCCACCATCTCACGGCCGTTGATCAGAACACCGCCGGCATCGCGCGCCGCGGCCGAAGTCTCCGATACGCCGAACAAATCCAGATTGGCCTGCGTCGCTGAATAGCAGATGCCGCCGATACGACCCGTGAAGAGGACACCCAGATGGGCCCCTTTCCATGAGAAATCGTTGCGCCATGCCAGATTGTAGTCCGGAAGCACCGAGCCGAGATAGATCTCCTCGCCGACGTCCGTCGTCACGAAGTTGCCGTTGCGGTCAACCTGGATATAGCCGTTCTCGTCGTATTTTAGATTCGACGTCGTATAGAGGTCACCCATTGTGCCGCCTTTTTTGAGGATGTATTTCGCCTTGCCGAGTCCCTTGATTTCGAGGCGGTCCTTCAGCGGCTCGCCGGTCATCGGGTCGCACATGCCGTCCATCAGGTCGAGAATCTCGTTGCGATTCCAGGTGAAGGTGACGTTCGTGTCCCACGAAAAATCGCTCCACGTGTGGCCGTAACCCAGCGATGCCTCCACACCCGTGTTGCGCACGCAGCCCGTCTGGACGTACATGCTCGAATAGCCCGACGAGGTGGAGACCGTCGGCTGGAAGGTCTGGTTGCTCGTGTCGGCCAGGTACCACGAGGCGCTCAACCGCACGTCGTTCCACAGCCGGGTGTCGAGGCCCACCTCCCAGGTCTTCGTCCGCTCGGGATAGAGCTGGCCGATCTCGCGGAAGGTCGTTGGCAGCCACTGCTGCGTCGTTTCATCGTAGGCGTAGGTCGGGGTCGTCAGGAAGCGCGGGAAAGGAATACCCACCGACGAGAACGACGCCCGGAGTTTTAGATAAGAAAATGCATCCGGCATGTCAAACGTTGCCGTCGGGATCCACGAGAGGCCAACCGATGGGTAGAAGAACGATTTCTGCGGCGATCCGGCCAACTGCGAGGCCCAGTCGTTGCGGCCCGTAACGGTCAGGTAGAGCATCTGTTTCCAGCCCACCTCGACCGAACCGAAAAGCGACTGCGTCTGCTCCTGCCAGCCCCACTTCTGGGCGCGGGACTTCTCACGGTCGAGGTCGAAGACCGTGAAGAGGTTCGGAACACCCGAATCGCGGATCGGGCCCCGGTAGGACAACTCACGGCTGCGCACGTCGTTGATCGAGGCACCGACGTTCGCTACCAGCGACCACTCCTCGCCGAAGGTCTTGTTTACATTCGCCATTACGTCGGCGTAGATCTGCTCGTCGGCATTCGTGATCTCAGTATAGTGGCCCTGCGAACTGCCCTCGGTGATCGTGGTGTTCGACGAGGCGTAGAGCTTCTGCGTATAGACCGAGTTGGTGTTGTCGATGCGTGCCCGGCCGCTGACATTCAACCACGGCAAGATATCATACGACAGTGAGGCCGAAGCCATGTAACGTTTCTTGTCTGTATCACGCGGGTTGCGATAGGCAATCCAGTAGGGATTCTGCATGCGCAAGTCACCGCCTTCACCCTGCGGCCAGTACTGCACGCTGATCTTGCGCGCCGGATCCCAACGCTCGAAAATCTTCACCGCCTCGAAATCATCCCCGCGCGGGAAAAGATAAGCCGATACAATTGGGTTCGAATAGACACCCTGGTTGATCATGTTGCGGTCCTTCTGCACGATATAGCTGGCACTGACATCCAGATGCAGCCGATCCTGAAGAAACTGCGTCGAGTTGCGGAACGTAAAGTTGTAGCGGTCGTAGTAGTTGTTCGGAATGATGCCGTCGGAATTGACCGCCGCGGCCGAAAAGTAGGTCTGGTTCTTCTCTGTACCACCCGAAAGCGTCACGGCATTCGTATAGACATGGCCCGTCTCGAAAAACTCATCGGGCGTATAACCCGTGCGGGCCGCATCGGTGAGCTTCGGGCCCCAACTGTAGACCGGAGAGCCCGACACGGAACCATAGCTGCCCGTGCCGTAGCGGTTCTGGAACTCCGGCATCACGAACGGCGCCAGGAACTCCGTCTGACTCGAATAAGTTACCTTGAACTGCCCGGCCTGTCCCTTTTTCGTCGTGATCATGATGGCGCCGTTCGCCGCGCTCGACCCGTAAAGGGCCGCGGCCGAAGCGCCCGTCAGCACCGAGATCGACTCGATGTCCTCGGGGTTCAGGTCAGCAATGGCCTCCGTGGCACCGCGCGAGTCGAACTCCGTACCGCCCCCGCCGCCGACATTGTTCATCGGAATACCGTCGATGACGTACAGCGCATTCGAGGACTGGAGGATCGACTTCGTACCGCGCATGACCACCTTCGAGGCGCCGCCGACACCCGACGACGAGGCGTTGATCGTCACACCGGCCACCTTGCCCGCGAGCGAGTTCATGAAGTTGGCGTCCTTGACCATCGTGATATCCGACGGCGCGACCTGCTGCACGTTGTACGAGAGGGCCTTTTCCTGACGTTTGATGCCGAGGGCCGTCACAACGACCTGTTCGATCTCCGAAGCCGCCTCGCGCAGCGTCACATCGAAGCGAGTACGCGAACCGACTGCCACACGCGCCGTCTCATAACCCAGGTAACTGATCTCGAGCACCCGGGAAGCCGCCGGAGCCGGGACTTCCAGTTCGAAACGGCCTTGAGCATCGGTAGAGACACCCACGGTCGTTCCCTGAACGATGACTGAAGCCCCCACAATCGGCTGTCCTTGCTGGTCAAGCACTTTTCCCCGGACCTGCACCGGTTTTTCCGAAGCATCCGCCTTTTTGGTTACAAGAATCGACATGCCCTCGATCGTGTAATCAAGTCCCGTATCTTTGAAAAGAGCGGGGAGAATTTGAGTGATGGTTTGATTTTCGGCATTCACCGATACGATAATACGCCGACTGTCGATGTCCTTATTGAATAGAAACAGATAGCGCGATTGCTTCTCTATTTCATTGACCACCTGTTCCATCGGAACCTTTTCCAGATGGATCGTAAAACGGGCGGTCTGCGCCTGCGCTCCGCGGATATGGAGCGACAGACACATCAGCAGAATGACCTCAAACAGATTCCGGATTTTGCAGAATCTCGTTTTATTCATACTTTTGTGAAATTAAAGGTAATGGATGTAGTAAGGTTAGTTTTATTCTCTGTTACCGGCCTGCGGATCGGCAATATCCGCAGGCTTTCTTTTTCAAGAGAATCAATGGTTTTAGGTTCTCATTGTCATTTTATCATAGGCACTCTTTTTTCCCGAATTACACAATATGTTATTCTATCGCAAGATTTTTCTATTTTATACGAATGATGTTGTGTTCCTCATCCCGCTCATAGGTAAAATCCGCCACATGCTGCAACACCCGAAGCGCATGATCGATGCCGTCCGATACACGAATCTTTCCGCTTGCAAATTCGATGGTCGGGATCTTCTCGCATTCATACACGATCTTGACATCGTATATCCGTTCGAATTTTGACATCAACTCCTCGAAAGAGATCCCCTTCATACTCAGAATACCCTCCGTCCACTGCATCGCCACAGGATCATTGTTGTGAAAAACAAGAAGATGACCATTGATGAGATTGACCACCTCGTCGGGATGCAGAATCACATTCTGATCGCCCGAGGTTACCTTCACCTTGCCTTCAAGCAATGTTGTTGAGAACAAGGATCTCGATTCATCCGCGACAACATTGAACTTTGTTCCCAAAACCTCTATTTCCGAGGCAAATGTTTCGACGATAAAGGGCCGGTCCGCGTCATGAGTGACTTCAAACATCGCCTCACCCGAAACCTTTACCCGCCGTGCCTTACGATCAAAAACCACCGGATATTCGATTCTCGAACCGGCATTGAGCCATACATGCGTGCCATCGGACAGGTTCATGCTTACACGTTGTCCGGCCGGAGTCTCAAAAGAGGTTAATTGAGCCGATATTTCATCATAGGTGCGCGCACGCATCCAATACAACCCTCCGGCAAAAAGAAGCAGCCCGGCAGCAATACCCGTAGAATACCGGACCACTTTGCGGAGTGTCCAGGTACGTTTGGGGCGCCTCTCTACCGCGCCAATTACCTGATGAACCAGAACACTCTCAAAAACGAGACGAACCCGATCAATGTCCCGTTGATGATTCTCGGGGTCCTGCTGATACCATTCCTGAATCTGTTGTTCTTCTTCCGGCGAGCATTTCCCGGTCAAATAGCGATATATTACCTCGTCTTGCATGTCGTATTTCAGTTAGCGTTCTATATATATTATGAATAAGGGCAGGGGGTACTACACTAAATTTTGCATTTTTTTGCAAATAAATTTTTTAAGTTAATTTGTAAATTTATTTATTAAAAATAAATATTTGTCATCCAGAGTTTTATATTTTTTCACTAAAAATACTCTTTTAAACGTGCAGAATAATGAAATTTCGATTTTCTGCAAATTATCTTATCTTTGTTTCTCGATTATGGATATGACAGCAACATCCACTGCGATCGATTTTACATTCGATGAACTTGGCAAGCACTTTTTTGCCAACATCGAAGCCTATAAGTTGCTGGCATATTCCTATGTACGAAATGAAGCGGCCGCCGAAGATATTGTGTCGGATAGTTTCCTCAGACTGTGGGAAAACAAAGACAAGCTGGATCCTCGAAAAGGCGATTACCGAATGTACATCGTGCAGATCATCAAAAACGCCTGCTATGAGTATATCCGAATGAACAGCATCCACTCCAAAATCCACAATCACATCCAGGATCGAAAGGAGTGGCAGTTACAAATCAGTCTTCGGTCATTGGAAAGTTCGGAAATCGAGAACGGCCTTTTTTCAAATGACGTAGAAAAAATCATTCAGCGCGAACTTGCCAAGATGCCCGAACTCCGTCGGGCAATTTTTTCCGACAGCCGGTTCGGACTCATGACACATAAGGAGATCTCTGATAAATATCAGATTCCGATGCGACGGGTAACGTGGGAGATTACCCAGGCCCTCAACACGCTGAAAATCGCCCTGAAGGATTACATGCCCGCATACATGCTCCTGTTCTATTTAATGAACAGAAAATAAAATGAGGGGACGCTATTCGATTTACATGTGATTGCGATAGGGCATGTAAATTCCAACTGTTAATGTCTTCTCATTTCCGGACTCCATGTCGGGTGCACGAAGTCGGGAATATTCTAACTATCCAGGAACTTGTTATCAATATTAGGACAACGGATAAAAGAGTTGCGCAAGGAACATAATCACTCACAAGAATATCTCATCGAAAAAGTAAGATTAAGTATCAATTGCTACGAAATAGGAACAAAAGTTCCAATGTTGATGTTATTAAGATCTGCGATTTTATAGAATAACGAACAGCGAGTTTTTTGCTCCAATAAACTATCCAACATTAAACAAATGAAAAGGGACGATAAATTTGTATCGTCCCTTTATAATTTAAAAGCATAAAGAAAGTTTCCTTAACAGGAAACTTTTACTATATTTGCAAAAAAAAGAGATGGGTGCAAAAATTGAAGAGATCGGGAAACTGATTCGTAACGAACGAATCAACTTGGGCCTGACACAAAAGGAACTGGGACAAAAGGTCGGAGTTGGGAAAGCTCAAATCTCTAAAATAGAGAACGGGCAGGGATCACGAATCAAGACCCTGACAAAAGTTTTGGATACACTGAATCTTACGGCTACAGTCGAATTGAATACAGCAACAGTAGTCAACAAGAAACTGATTGAATATGTTGTTGCAAACATCAGCGAATTCGCAAAAAAATATGAACTGACAATCCGCGAAGCAAGCAACTATCTGAATTTGCACAAAGGATTGAGTTTCCTGGAACAGCACTACGATGCCGAACACCTTCTTTCGATAGATGACAGTGTAGAGGACCTGGCTCGGGTATGCTATAACAACGGGGGAGAATTACGATGAAACTATACCACGGATCAAACATTCACATATGGAAAATCGATTTTTCCCGATGCAGGCCCTATAAAGATTTCGGGCAAGGTTTTTACCTGACAGAGATTGAAGAACAAGCCATAAAAATGGCCGAAAGAACGGCTACGATCTATGGAGGAGAAGGGATTGTCAGTGTATTTGAATTTGACAAAGAAGGAGCATACGCTGATGAGAAACTATCGATCAAGGAGTTCGCAACTCCGAATGAAGTGTGGGCTTTGTTTGTAATGGGGAACCGAGATCGCGCCATAAAACAACCTATGCACAATTTTGACATCGTAATTGGGCCTGTAGCGGATGATGAAATGGCAACTTAATTCAGGTATTTCAAAGATGGAATCATTGATCTAGAGAAGTTAGTATCAAAAATACGTTTTCATAAAGTCTCCTCGCAATATTTCTTCCATTCAGATAGAGCCATTAAATACCTCAAGCCTTATGAACGATAAAAAAATCGAATATCTGGTCGAAGGAATCAGTAAAGATATCATCGCCTATTTGATGGAAGACAATGGCATGAATTTGACCGATGCGATTTCCGTATTCCACAATTCGGAGACATTTGCCAAACTCTGCGATCCGAATACGGGGCTTTACATAGAGAGTTCGGCCTATGTATATGAAATTCTGAAAACTGAATTAAGATTTGGGAAAATCACGCTGGAATAAACATATTCATAAATCACAAATTAAATTGGACATTTGAGAAAAATATTATAATTTTACAACGAGTATCACTCAGACAAACCCCTGTCAAATAACGACAGTGATTTGTGACTAATTTGTGACCGGGCAAGAAAACCGCATGCCAAGTCCCTGTAAATTAGGCTATAATATTTTGAGCCCAGCGGGTTCACCAAAAGAGAGGAAAGTCGTGGTTTTCCTCTTTTTTTGTGCCGGGACCCGAATGCCGTTTTTCGCTGTACACCGCCGCAACCCGCCGTATGCCTGCTGTCTCCCGTCTTCCGCTGCTGCATCCTTCCCGCATTCTGCCGCACGCCGCAAATTTTTCCCCGGGATTTTGGATTGCCGAAATAAAACGATATTTTTGTATGCGCAATGCGCAAATGCGTAAACTGAACCATTAATTCTCATACCTATGTGTAGAGCCCTTATCATCGGTGCGGGTGGCGTCGGAACGGTCGTGACCCAGAAGATTGCCGCCAATCCCGTCTTCACGGACGTGATGTTGGCCAGCCGTACCAAATCCAAATGCGACGCCGTGGCGGCCGCCATCGGCGGCAACCGCGTGAAGACCGCCGAGGTCGATGCCGACAACGTGCCGGCGCTGTGCGAGCTGTTCCGCGCCTTCAAGCCCGACATCGTCGTCAACGTCGCCCTGCCGTATCAGGACCTCACGATCATGGACGCCTGCCTCGAGTGCGGCTGCAACTACCTCGACACGGCCAACTACGAGCCCCGCGACGAGGCGCACTTTGAATATTCGTGGCAGTGGGCCTATCAGGACCGCTTCAAGGCGGCGGGCCTCACGGCGATCCTCGGCTGCGGATTCGATCCGGGCGTGACGGCCATCTTCACGGCCTATGCCGCCAAGCACCACTTCGACGAGATCCACTACCTCGACATCGTGGACTGCAATGCCGGCAACCACGGCATGGCCTTCGCCACGAACTTCAACCCCGAGATCAACATCCGCGAGGTGACGCAGAAGGGCCGCTACTACGAAAACGGTCAGTGGATCGTGACCGAGCCGCATGAGATTCATCGCCCGCTGCACTATCCCGGCATCGGCGAGCGCGAGTCCTACGTCATCTACCACGAGGAGCTCGAATCGCTCGTGAAGAACTACCCGACGATCAAGCGTGCCCGCTTCTGGATGACCTTCGGGAAGGAGTACCTCACGCACCTGCGCGTTATTCAGGACATCGGCATGGCCCGCATCGACCCGATCCTCTACAACGGCGTCGAGATCGTGCCGATCCAGTTCCTGAAGGCCGTGCTGCCCGATCCCAAGTCGCTGGGGGCCAACTACCACGGTCAGACCTCGATCGGCTGCCGCATCCGCGGTGTGAAGGACGGCAAGGAGCACACCTACTATATCTACAACAACTGTGACCACGAACAGGCCTACAAGGAGACCGGTACGCAGGCCGTGTCGTTCACGACGGGCGTGCCCGCGGCACTGGGTGCCGCCATGTGGGCCAAGGGGCTGTGGCGCGGAGCAGGCGTCTTCAACGTCGAGGAGTTCGATCCCGATCCGTTCCTCGCGGAGCTGGGCGAGCAGGGGCTCCCGTGGCACGAGCTGTTCGACGTCGACATCGAGGTGTGACGTCGCTGCCGTCGGATTTCCTGCACCTCCCGGTATCCCGCCTCCGGATTCGGAGAGGGCAGCGGAGCAGGAAACTTCCGGCAGATCGTTGTCCGATATGCGGACGGTCCCACATGGGGCCGTCCGTTTTTTTGTGCCGTGCGGGGCGTAGGAAGGCCTCCTGAAGGCGGGCCGCACCCGAATTTAGGTATTTCTACTGACCGCCGGAACGGGAAAATCCGCTACCTTTATCCTCAAAAGAGAAATACTGCCCGAACATGCGATCAGAAGAGACTGTCACGCTGGCTGCCCGTTACGATGAACCGTGCGACACGCGCACCGACTACGGGGCCTTTTTCGATGAACTGCTGACCCTCGCCACCGCCGCCCCGCTGGGCCCCGCGACGGGCGAGCGGATCCGCGACTATGTGATGCCGTGGCTCGAGACCCATCCGCTCGGGTCGTTCGACCGCTACTCCGACCGCAGCTATGTGCGGAGCTACCTCGGGCGCTGCCCCCGCACGCACTGGGAGGCGCTCGTGATGAGCTGGAAGCGCGGCAATGCGACGACCATCCACGGACATCCCGCCTTTGCGGGCTACCACTTTGCCGACGGGGTGTTCCGTGTCGAGATCTTCGAGCCGGTGACCGACCGGACGGCCCGCCGCGTCGGCGAGCGGATCATCGACCGACGCGAGTGCCTCTTTGCCGTCGGGGCGCCGGGGCGTTTCGACAACCACCTGCATCGGATCACCTGTCTGAGCGAGACCGGCCACAGCCTGCATGTCTATTCGGACGATGCGCTGCGGGGTGTCACCTTCACCGAGGCGGAGTAGGGACCGGTGCCCTGCCGCAGGGCCCGGCGCGTGGCCGGGAACTCTCCGCGGCGCCTTTTGGGGCGGTCGGGAGCCCTCTGCCGCGGCTTTTTGGGCGGTCGGGAGCCCTGCACGGCGCCTTGTCCGGCGGCCGGGAACTCTCTGCCGCGGCTTTTTGGGCGGTCGGGAGCCCTGCACGGCGCCTTGTCCGGCGGCCGGGAACTCTCTGCCGCGGCTTTTTGGGCGGCCGGGAGCCCTGCACGGCGCCTTGTCCGGCGGCCGGAACCTTCCGCGGTGCCTCTTGGAACGGCCGGGAACTCTCTGCCGTGGCTGCCGGTGGAGGGTAGGGCGGACCGGGTAAGTATAAATGCGTATTTATCCGAATTTCCGACGCACGCGGAACGCGATTCGCGACGAAATTGTTAATTTTGTATCCGTTTTGAATGAAAGCATCCCGATGATCGATTTCCAAACCGTGCCTTCGCCCAGTTACGTGCTTGACGAGAGGCTGCTCGACGCGAATCTCGCCCTGATCGACCGCGTGCGCCGCGAGTCGGGCGCCGAGATCATCGTCGCCCTGAAGGC
>ERZ825670.496-NODE-496-length-53006-cov-7.806198_pt1 | contig 53006 bp, 38 predicted proteins | sample MGYA00519929_ERZ825670 | MGnify/ENA primary metagenome ERZ825670 (study PRJEB31778, sample SAMEA3449207) | human gut metagenome | biome: human gut; feature: human-associated habitat; material: faeces | place: United Kingdom | collected 2010/2012 ...
ATCCTCGTACAACAGCTAAGACCGGTGATCCGATCAAATTCGCATTCGATATGGAAAAATCTCATTTCTTTGATAAAGAAACAGAACTTACAATCTGCAACTAATTTTCAGGAATCTTTAATAAACCCGGGGAGTTTTCCCCGGGTTTTTATGTTATAATATAGAATTGGCTGCCTGATTACTTCGATCAGACAATTTGCAAGGATTGCTATAAGCTGACTCATACCCCAAAAGAAAGGATTGACCTAATGAAAATACAACAGATTTTACAGAAATGCCTGACAGACTGGAAGAATATCAGCCAGATTGATTTCTGTCTGCTGGATTCTGATAACCATATCTTTCTCTCTACCTGCGATAAAAAACTTCCTGCAGAATCAAAACTGGAAGAATTTCGCCAAAGCAGTGCCCTGTGTGTTTCCAATACAAGCTGCTGCCTGTATAAGATCATGGAGAACCATTCCATCTCCTATATTCTGATCGTATGGGGAAAAGCAGAAAGTACTGCTACCATCGGAGAGCTGGCTGTATGCCAGGTACAGAGTCTCCTGGCTGCCTATGCAGAGAAAAGCGACAAGAATACCTTTATGCAGAATCTTCTCCTTGGTAGTTATTCCGATGTAGATGCCTTTAACCGCGCCAAGAAACTGCACATTGCAACTTCTGTTCAGCGTGCCGTATTTCTTGTGGAAACCAAACAGACCAAGGATGAGAACGCTCTCGCTACGATCCGGAATATTTTCTCTGCCCGTACCAGAGATTTCATCACAGCTATTGATGATACAGGGATTATCATCATCAGAGAATTACAGTCTACAGAAACTTATGAGGATCTGGAATCAATTGCATATATGCTTGTAGATATGTTAAATACAGAAGCAATGACTTCCGCATGGGTTGCCTACAGTAATCTGGCAGAGGATATTTCCAGGCTTCCAGACGCATACAAGGAAGCACATACAGCCCTTGAAGTAGGCAAGATTTTCTACGCAGATAAAAATGTATTCGGATATAACCAGCTTGGAATCGGCAGACTGATCTACCAGCTTCCTGTTTCCATATGTGAAATGTTTATCGACGAGATCTTCAAAGAGGAAACTCTGGATTCTATTGACGAAGAAACCCTGATCACCATCCGTACCTTCTTTGAAAATAACCTGAATCTCTCCGAGACTTCCAGACAGCTTTATGTACACAGAAATACTCTGGTGTACCGCTTTGAGAAGCTGCAGAGAAAATTCGGACTGGATATCCGCGCGTTTGAAGATGCACTGACATTTAAACTGGCGATGATGGTTGTGGACTACATAAAATATTCTAAGAATCATCCGTCATAGATTTCTCAGACAATTTGATAACATCCATCTGCGTGATCAAACCGGCAGACTCTTACAGCTACGTGGCTACGCGATTCTACACCGAATAACTGCTCCGCAGGGACTTACTTGATTCGGTTAAAAAAGCGTTATATCTTCACCAGAAATCTCTGTTGAAAATACAACGCTTTTTATTATTTCTTATATATTCTATTTCGCTTCTTTCAGCAGCATCAGATGCTCTTCTGGAAAATGGATATATTTCGGAACTTTTGCATGCGGATCTTCCTCAAAATTTCCTTTGGGGCACATCCACCAAACCGGCTGACAGTCTCCGCCTTTCTTGTTCTTCAGTAAATACTGATGTTCAAAGGTCGTTTCAATATATTCCATAACTTCCACTTCCATGTGGTTCTCTCCGCCTTCAGATGCACCTTTCATCCAGTGACCGCGGATTCCCACATGCGTAACATCATCCGGCACCACATCTTTGGTCTGCAGCATCAGATCCCAGTCCACTGCATAAATACTGTGTTTTCCCATTTTCTGTACAGTTGAGAAATTTTTACACCCTGTCAGTCTGGCTGCCTGCAGAATACCGGGTCGTTCAAAGAGTTTCTTGGTTTCTCCTGTAGTAAGTGCCTGACCGCTGTCCAGAATTGTCAGATGTCCGCAGAACTTGTAAGCCTCATCACGGCTGTGAGTGACCAGAATCATATCACCTGTGTACTCATTAAGAAAGTTCTGCATATCACGCTGCATGATATCTTTCAGATATCCATCCAGTGCTGAGAACGGTTCATCCAGAAGGATGACTTCCGGTTCTCCGATCATCATTCGTGCCAGTGCGACACGCTGCTGCTGACCTCCGGAAAGCTGTCCCGGATAACGTTTCTCCAGCCCGTTAAGCTGATAGCGCTCTATGTAATCTGCCACTTTTGCCTTAAGATGTTTCTTATCCCCTCTGTATCCGCATGCGATATTCTTCTCTACAGTCATGGTAGGAAAAAGTGCATAGTTCTGAAAAAGATAGCCAACCTTCCTCTCCTGCGGTTTCAGATTGATCTTCTTTTCTGAATCGAAAAGAACTTTATCATTTACAACAATTCTTCCTGAGTCCGGTGTCTGGATTCCTGCAATACAGCGCAGAGTCATACTTTTTCCGCTTCCGGATGCTCCAAGGATCCCCATTGGAGAACCATCACTCTCCAGCTTTACTTTCAGAGTGAAGCCATGAAGTTTCTTCTCAATATCCACACTGACTGCCATTACATCCACCTGCCCATCTTCATTCCCTTACCGGAAACGATATTGATCGCCGCAACGATCACAAATGAAATGATCAAGATCACAACTACCCAGAAACCGGCCATGCCATAATTTCCTGCCGCAGTCTCCGAAGCAATGGCAACGGAAACGGTTCTGGTCTTGCCAAGAATGTTTCCTGCGAGCATGGATGTAGCACCGTATTCTCCGATTGCTCTGGCAAAGGCAAGGACTGTACCGGATGCGATTCCGGGTCCTGCTGTCGGCATGACAACTGTCCAGAAGATTCTTCTGTCACTCATGCCAAGTGTCTTACCTGCTGCGATCAGATTCACATCCACCTGTTCAAATGCAGCGCGTGCATTTCGATACATCAGCGGAAACGCAATTACAGATGCTGCGATTACGCAGCCCTTCCAGGTCTGTACGATCTTAATATCAAAATTATCCAGCAGAAATGCCCCGAACGGACGTCTCAGACTGAACAGCAAAAGCAGAATGAAACCGGCCACTGTTGGGGGAAGTACCAGAGGCATGGTCAGGATACCATCCAGTATGCCTCTGGAAACAGGTTTCATCTTCATCACCAGTCTCGCAAAGAATATTCCCAGAAAGAACGCGATCACAGTAGCCGCGAAACCTGTTTTCAGAGAAATCCATAAAGGACTCCAGTTTATTTCTGCCAGAAATTCACTCATTCTTATTTAGCTTCCTCTGTTGTCTCTGTCTCAGCATTTGTTTCTGTGTCATCTGTTTCTTCTGTTGTTTCTGCATCTTTATCATCTGTTTCGGAAGCATCATCTGCTTTGTATGCTGTAAAGCCATATTTCTCAAACACTTTCATAGCGTCATCAGATTTGATGTACTCAAGAAATGCTTCTGCAGCTGCTGTATCATCTTCAGATGCCTCTTTGTCTTCGATAAGGCCTACCGGATAGCGAACAGGTGTCTTCAGTGCATCTGCCGGAGCTTCTGCGATAACGTCTACTTTATCTGCAACGGAAGCTGCATCTGTAGCATAAACGATACCGATCTCATTACTTCCTTCACTTACTGCAGCAAGAACTTCAGATACATTTTTACCTTCATTGATTTCCATCTTATTTACTTCATCTGTAATTCCAAGATTGTCGAAAATTTCTCTGGAATACTGTCCAACAGGAACGCTGTCACCTGCAAGTGCGATGTTGGCTGCATCTGTGATGTTCTCGAATCCTGTAACTTTTGTTTCTCCATCCTTAGGTTTGATCAGAACGACTTTGTTCTCAAGGATATCTTCTACAGTATCTTTCTTAGCCAGATTTTCGTCTACCAGAGCGTCCATCTGCTTGTCAGCTGCTGAGAAGAAGATATCGCAGCGTGCGCCTTCTTCGATCTGTGTCTGTAATGTGCCTGAGCTGTCTGCATTGTAGAGGATTTCAACATCAGGATATGTCTCATTGAAGTCTTTCTGGATTTCTTCCATTGCATTGCTTAAGCTTGCTGCGATGAATGTGTTGACTTCACCTTTTAAGTCTGTACCCGCTGCGAAAACTCCTGTGCTGAACATTCCTGCACTCAGTACTCCTGCCATCATTGCTGCAATTAATTTCTTTCTCATATTTTTACCGCCTTTCATTTAGTTTCGTTTTGTTTTATTCAGTTTTGTTTCCTTTTGTATCTATTGTACAAAACTTTTGTATTCTTGTCAATTTTATTTGTATATGTTATCATGTAAATGATAAAAGGTCGAAAGCCTTATTTTTACTGCCATAAACAACTTTCCGGCCTTTGATCGGGTATCAGATAAATCGTTACTGTTCACTCCGTTCTCAGTAACGCAGCCAAAATTCATTCCAGATTGCCTGTGGCAATGGAATTTTGGCTTGTATGTCTCGGGATTTTGGCATATCCATGCCAAAACACCTCGCGGGATAGTGGAGTGTGAACAGTAACGATAAATCTATAGAAAAAAAATAATAAACAGTGAGGTAATTATCATGAAATTAAGTGCACGCAATCAGTTAAAAGGGAAAGTAGTAAGTATCAATAACGGAGCTGTAAACTCCATCGTTTCTATTGATATCGGCGGTGGAAACATTATCACAGCAACCATCTCCTGTGCAGCAGTTGAAGAATTAAACCTGAAAGTAGGTTCTGATGCTTATGCAGTGATCAAGGCTACTAATGTCATGGTAGGTATTGATGAATAAACTTTACACAGCTCAGGAGGTCGCAGACCGTCTAAAGATCAAAAAGACAACGGTCTATGAACTTATCAAGCGCGGTGAGCTGGAATCTTCCAAAATCGGAAAACAACTCAGGGTCAGCGAAGATCAGTTGACACAGTATCTTAACAGAAGCAGTTCCGGCAATTCCGAAAGCGGGCAGGATATTCCATACACTTCTGTTAATTTTGAACCTGAGAGCTCTCTGCTGAAGAGAGATTATCTGCTTCATTCCAGTGGTATCATTTTAGGCGGCCAGACTTCTGCCGCCCTGGAGCTTCTTCTCGGCAAAATGTCCGCTCATCCTGATGGCCTTCCTGTCCTGCAGTCTCATATGAATGACTATAACGGACTTTATTCCCTGTATTTCGAAAAGGCACATATCGCTGCTACCAGTCTGGATATAGATGATATCCGTCACCTGGTTCCCGGAATCCCGCTGATACTTCTTTCTTTATATAAATACTCTGTCGGCTTCTATGTACAGGCCGGAAATCCTGAAAAGATTTCTTCTGTGGAGAACCTGACGGATCCGAAAGTTGTTTTTATGAATCGTGAAAAGGGAAGTGCCCGCAGGGTTTATCTGGACCGTCTGTTAAAAGAACGGGGAATCTCTTCTGAAAAAATCAGCGGATACAGAAATGAAGCTGTCTCTGATATGTCATCTGCATCTGCTGTTTTTGAGCACAGAGCGAATGTTGCTTTTGGAGAAGAAATGATCGCACGTTACTTTCCGGGACTTGATTTCGTCCCTGTGACTGATATGCAGATGTATCTGGCAATTCCTGCGGAATCTGTGAGAAAGCCGGGGTTCTCTGTTCTTGTGGAAATTGTACAGTCTGAAGATTTCAAAGCTGAGATTCATCATCTGACAGGTTATGATACCTCTTATACCGGCGAAATGATCTGTATATAAGAAACCTGTAACATAATAAAAAGCCCTGCTGTCCGGGATATACGCTTATGACGTACATGCCGCTTATACAGCAGGGCTTTTCTTATACATTATTTACAACCAAGAAGTGTTTTTCCGATAAAGTATCCAAGCACCAGAATACCAAGTGCGATTCTGTACCATCCGAATGCCTTAAAGTCATGTTTCTTTATGTATCCCATCAGGAATTTGATCGCGATAATGGAAACTACAAATGCCACTACCATTCCCACGATCAGGATCATCACCTCTGTTCCTGTGAAAGAGAAACCGAATTTCAGGATTTTCAGAAGACTGGCTCCGAACATGACCGGGATTCCCAGGAAGAAGGTAAATTCTGCTGCTACTGTACGGGAGGTTCCTGCAAGGATACCACCGATAATGGTGGAACCTGAACGGGATGTACCCGGAACTACGGAGAGTACCTGGAACAGACCGATGATGAGTGCAGTCTTAAATGACAGATTTTCCAGATTTGTACAGGTTGGTCTTCTTCTCTTGTTATAATTCTCAATGACAATGAAGAGGATACCATATACGATCAGTGCAATGGCAACTACTACATAGTTATTAAATTTCTCTTCAATGACATCATTAAACGGAAGTGCGATAACAATCGTCGGTATACAGGCTACTATAATTTTAAACCAGAGTACCCATTTTTCTTTATCACAGAACTTCTCCACAAAAGTAAGAATTCCTCTGGATACTGCACCATGCCTGTTAAGCACTGCCTGCTGTTTCTTTGAAATTGGTCTGATATAAAACGGCCACAATTTGTTCCAGTAGAGAACTACAACCGCGAGGATCGCGCCAAGCTGGATCACTACGAAAAACAGATTCTTAAAATCCTCTGTCACATTCAGTTTCAGGAACTCATCCACCAGGATCATATGTCCGGTACTGCTGATCGGGAGCCATTCTGTGATTCCCTCTACAATCCCAAGGAAAATGACCTTTAACAGTTCAATAAAATCCATAATCTTTCCCTTCCTGTTTTCTTTTTTGTTGTTATTCTTATTTACAACGATTTTCAACCGGATCAGACAGGTTTCTGCCAGATAATAAGTAATGCAAAAGACCCACATATATCTATCTGACTCACTGTAAATACTCATATGATTATATTACACACCATGCCACTGATACAACTGTAATCTGTATTTTTCTGCTGATTCTATAAGATAAAAACAGCCGCCTTTTCTCCGACAGAGAAAATTACGGCTGCTTTTCATCATTTCATATTATTTATCAGTTCTTTATCTTCTTGCAATCGTAGCAATATCAATAAGAGATAAATTGTTCAGGTCTGTATTCTCAAGGCTGGTTGCCAGTGCTTCTGCTGTATCCAGAGAAGTAAGGACATTGACACCTGTCTCGATGGCGTTACGTCTGATGACGAAACCATCTTTCTGATGCTCTACACCCTGTGGCGGAGTATCGATGACAACGTCGATCTTATGACCAAGGATAAGGTCCATAAGGTTCGGTGCAGGCTGCTCCAGCTTATTTGTACGGATAACTTTGATTCCGTTTTCTTTGAGGACTTTTGCAGTTCCCAGTGTAGCATAGATTCTGTATCCAAGTGCTTCGAATCTTCTTGCGATCGGGATGATATCCTGTTTGTCTTCGTCTTTGACAGTGATAATCATGTTTTTATGTTTCGGAAGACGGATACCTGCTCCGATAAATGCTTTGTAAAGCGCTTCATTGAATGTCTCAGCAATACCAAGGCACTCACCTGTTGACTTCATTTCCGGTCCAAGACTGATATCAGCGCCGCGGATCTTCTCAAATGAGAATACAGGCATCTTGATCGCATAGTGTTTTGCTTCCGGCTGAAGTCCCGGTTCATAGCCCATGTCTTTCAGCTTGTATCCAAGGATTACCTTCGTTGCAAGAGGAACGATCGGAATTCCTGTTACCTTGCTGATGTACGGTACAGTACGGCTGGAACGAGGATTAACCTCAATCACATATACATCATCTCCAAGAACAATGAACTGGATGTTGATCATACCGATAACATGCAGTGCTCTTGCAAGACGCCTGGTGTATTCTGCAATTGTCTCTTTTGCTTTCTCGCTGATGGTCTTAGCCGGGTATACGGAGATACTGTCACCGGAGTGGATTCCGGCACGCTCGATATGTTCCATGATACCAGGAATCAGGATATCCTCGCCATCGCATACAGCATCTACTTCGATTTCCTTACCCATCAGGTATTTATCAACAAGGATCGGGTGCTCCTGTGCAATCTGGTTAATCACACCAATATACTCTTCTACGTCCTCATCGCTTACAGCGATTCTCATGCCCTGACCACCAAGTACATAGGAAGGACGAACCAGAACAGGATAACCCAGCTCATTTGCTGCTTTCTTAGCTTCCTCAGCAGTAAATACTGTCTGTCCCTTTGGTCTCGGGATCTCGCATTTTTCAAGAATCTCATCAAAGAGCTCACGGTCCTCTGCTGCATCTACGTTCTCCGCAGATGTTCCGAGAATCTTAACGCCCATCTTTGTCAGTGCTTCTGTTAATTTGATAGCTGTCTGACCACCGAACTGTACAACTGCTCCGTCCGGTTTCTCGATATTTACTACATTCTCAACATCTTCCGGTGTCAGAGGCTCGAAATACAGTTTATCTGCAATATCAAAGTCTGTACTTACTGTTTCCGGGTTGTTGTTGATGATAATGGTCTCATAGCCTTCTTTTGCAAATGCCCATGTACAGTGTACGGAACAGAAGTCGAACTCAATACCCTGACCGATACGGATCGGACCGGAACCAAGTACCAGGATTTTCTTTTTATCCGGTGTTGCTACTGCTTCATTCTCTGTGCCTTCATCGCCGTATACAGAATAGTAATATGGTGTTGCTGCCGCAAACTCTGCAGCACAGGTATCAACCATCTTGTATGCTGCTTTGATCTGGTATTCTTCACGAAGAGCTTTGATTTCTTCTTCTGTTTTACCTGTCAGACGAGCAATGATATAATCCGGAAATTCCATGCGCTTTGCTTCCAGAAGAAGCTCTTTTGTAAGCTTTCTGGTTTTAAGTGCATTTTCCATTCCAACAAGGATTGCCAGCTTATCAATGAACCAGATATCAATCTTGGTAATGTCATGAAGCATGGACTGCGGCATACCGCGGCGGATTGCTTCTGCGATTTTCCAGATTCTGCGGTCATCTACGATTTCCAGTTCTGCCAGAAGTTCTTCATCTGTAAGCTGTGTAAAATCGTAGGACATAAGGCTGTCTACATGCTGTTCCAGAGAACGAATTGCTTTCATCAGAGCGCCTTCAAAGTTATGGCAGATGCTCATAACCTCACCGGTAGCTTTCATCTGAGTCGTAAGGGTTCTCTTTGCAGTAATAAATTTGTCAAATGGAAGTCTCGGAATCTTCACTACGCAGTAGTCAAGCATTGGCTCGAAACTTGCATATGTTTTTCCTGTGATCGCATTCGGGATCTCATCCAGTGTGTAACCCAGAGCAATCTTTGCTGCAACCTTTGCGATCGGGTAACCTGTTGCCTTACTTGCAAGTGCAGAGGAACGGCTTACACGCGGGTTTACCTCGATTACACAGTATTCAAAGCTGTCCGGTTTCAGAGCGTACTGAACGTTACATCCACCTGTGATTCCAAGTTCTGTGATGATGTTCAGGGCTGAAGTACGGAGCATCTGATATTCTTTATCTCCCAGTGTCTGAGACGGAGCAACTACGATAGAGTCACCTGTGTGGACACCAACCGGATCAATGTTCTCCATGTTGCAGACTGTGATGCAGTTTCCTGCGCTGTCACGCATTACTTCATATTCAATCTCTTTCCATCCTGCGATGCAGCGCTCTACCAGTACTTCACCTACACGTGAAAGACGGAGACCATTCTCCAGGATTTCACGGAGTTCATATTCATTATGGGCGATACCGCCGCCGCTTCCACCGAGTGTGTAAGCAGGACGGAGAACTACCGGATAACCAATGGTGTTTGTAAATGCAAGACCATCTTCTACTGTTGTAACAACCTTGGATGCTGCAATCGGCTCACCGATCTTCTCCATGGTATCTTTAAATTCCTGACGGTCCTCCGCTTTCTTGATTGTCTGGGCAGTTGTACCGATCAGTCTTATATTGTGTTCTTTGAGGAAACCTTTCTCATCCAGCTCCATGGCAAGGTTTAATCCCGCCTGGCCGCCCAGTGTAGGAAGGACGCTGTCCGGTTTCTCTTTCAGGATAAGCTGTTCTACTACTTCTACTGTCAGAGGCTCGATATAAACTCTGTCAGCGATATCTTTATCTGTCATGATGGTTGCAGGGTTGGAATTAAGAAGAACAACCTCAATGCCTTCTTCTTTCAGGGAACGGCATGCCTGTGTTCCTGCATAGTCAAACTCTGCTGCCTGGCCGATGATAATCGGGCCGGAACCAATTACAAGTACTTTTTTAATGTCTTTATTTCTTGGCATTATTTATTTCCTCCCATCATATCCATAAATCTGTCAAACAGGTAACTGGAATCCTGCGGTCCCGGGCATGCTTCAGGATGGAACTGTACAGTAAAGATATTCTTTCCTTCGTATGCCATACCTTCGTTTGTGCCGTCATTGACGTTAACGAATGCAGGTTTTGCAATGTTTTTCTCTTCAAGTCCCTCAGCATCTACTACATAGCCATGGTTCTGGGAAGAAATGTAAACACGTCCTGTTGCAAGGTCTTTGACCGGATGATTTCCGCCTCTGTGTCCGTATTTCATCTTATGGGTATCTCCACCTGTTGCAAGAGCCATAAGCTGATGTCCAAGACAGATTGCGAAGATCGGAACTTCAGAATCATATAATTTTTTTATTTCCTTTATAATAGAAGTACATTCCTTTGGATCTCCAGGGCCGTTACTTAACATAATGCCATCCGGATTTGCCTCCAGAATCTCTTCCGCAGGTGTCAGTGCCGGATAAATTGTAACCTCACATCCTCTTTCATTCAGGGAACGTGCAATGTTTCTCTTAGCTCCCAGGTCAAGAAGTGCTACTTTCGGACCGTCGCCTTTTAAAATCTCTTTCTCGCGGCATGTTACCTTCTCTACTACCTTACCTGTTGTATATGCTTTTAACTGGGGGATAATTGTATCTAAATCATAATTTTCATTGACGGTGATCATACCGTTCATGGTACCTTTCTCACGAAGGATTTTCGTTAAGGCTCTGGTATCAATTCCGGCAATACCTGGAATATCATGCTTTGTTAAGAAATGCTGAATCGTGTCCACGCTTCTGAAATTACTTGGGACACGGGATAATTCGCGGACAATAAAGCCGTCCACCCATGGCTTTGATGACTCCTGGTCATCATAACAAATTCCGTAATTCCCAATGAGGGGATAAGTCATACATACTGCCTGTCCTGCATAGGAAGGGTCGGTCATTACTTCCAGATAACCGGTCATGGAAGTATTAAAGACGATTTCGCTGATAACGTCTCTCGTTGAACCAATGCTTGTACCTTTGAACACATGGCCATCTTCTAATATCAGAAATGCTTTCATACAATCTCCCTTTCTTATCTTTATATTGTGTCTATCACTTATTTTTTCCTAAATCTTCAAGATTGTATCACAGCAAAGTGCTTTTTTCAACCTTATAAGGTACTAAAAATAATTAAGTTGATATTAAAAACTTTTTTGTAATTTCAGGCAGATCCAATCACATGCATTCACTGCTTTCTCACATCCAAATACCTCTATAAAATTTAAATCATCCTCTTCTCTGTGCAACTCTACACCGGATAACTGCTCCGCAGTTTATCAGAAGAAGCTTACACTTCTACGTAACAAATTGTGCGTTTTGAGGATACTGTAAAAAAAATTAAAAAAATTTCAAAAAAGCTATTGACTTTTATCCATACATCGGTTATTATAAATGAGCAGTCGCGAGAGAGCGATTGATAAATAAGAAATGCAGAAGTGGCGGAATTGGCAGACGCGCAGGCTTCAGGTGCCTGTGGTAGCAATATCGTGTGGGTTCAAGTCCCATCTTCTGCATTATTTTTTTACTCAAAAAAGGAAACTGATACAGTTTCCTTTTTTTCTGTTCTTATGACACAAAAGACATCAGATAACGGTAAATCTTCCATGTGGTTTCATTATCGTAATGAGTTCCGTCTGTTGTCTTATATCCCTGCTTTTTCAGATAAGAATAAAGATCTGCATATTTCGCACCGGCAACTTCTTTTTTCATTCTGGCATTGAAATCTGCGATTTCCTCATTTGTTACATAAGGATCTTTGGTTACCTGTCCCACTGCCACAATATAGACATCCGCTCCCTGCGCTTTCCATTTTGGAATCTCCTCATTCAGCAGACTGATATAATTTGAAATATTGTATACATCATTAACACCAAGCCAGACAAAAATATCTTCATTTCCTTTCATCTGCTCCTGCAAGGTTTTCAGGGCAGTATCTCTAAACCATTTATACCCCATTCCAATCTCACATATCCATGTAATGTTATCGTTCTCCACAACATCTTTCATCATATCTGTTCTGGAATCTCCGATCATAATAGTCTTTCGCATTACCGCCTCTGCCGGATCACTCAGTTCAGAATATACAACATTTCCCTGATTTCGTACATATGCCCGTATTCTGTAATAATAAGTCTTTCCTGAAACAGCACCTGTATCTGCATAACTGAATGTTGTATTGCCGGAAACTATATTGATTCTTTTATATCCTCTGTCCTCGGATTCTGACCGGAATATCTGATATCCTTCTGCAGTTTTGATTTTTTTCCATTTGATCAGGGTTCCGCTTTCTTCTCTCACTCTTATCCGGGTGATCACAGGTTTTCCGGGAGCTGTTTTTATCTCCAGTGCTTTCGATGATGGGCTGTACAGAGTTTTGTTTCCCTGTTTCAGATAAGAACGTATCTTATAAGTGTAGAGCTTATCTTCAGAACCTGTCAGTGTAAAACTGGTAATGTTCCTGTTCTTGATCCTTCCCACGCATTTGTATTTCCCGTAGGCTTTATAATACAGAAAAATCTGATAGCCGGAGGCCTTCTTTACTTTATTCCAGTTCAGAGTCACTCTGTTTCCGGCTGCTGTTCCGGACAATACCGGTGTTTCCGGTTTTGCAGATGCTGCGGATGCCGATACTGTTCCAAACAGCATTACCGCTATCAACCAAAATAAAGAGAAACTCTTTCTGATATATTTCACATGACATTCCTCCCATCTATAACAATTCATCTATAGCAATACCGGACTGTCCACAGTATTTTACGGAATTGCCATAATCAAAGAGCCGGCTCTGTAAAAGATATCTGCTCTCACATCGCCGGCTTGATTTTATACTGTTCTCAATTATTTTTGTATTATTTGACTTTCACGCTCTTCACTGCGCTGTAACCTGTATATACCTTGGCAGATCCTACCATCTTATATGCGCGTGCTCTGAAATAATAAGTTTTACCACTTGTCAGTTTTGTCTTATTTGCGGTCAGCTTTGTAGTTCCTTTTACAACCGTACCCTTCTGGGATTTCTTGGATGATCCACAGTAAACATCATATCCGTCTGCACCTGCAACAGCCTTCCAGCTTACGGTTGCCACACCTTTTTTGGTGGACTTCACAGAGATTGCCGGCTTTGTACCTGTTGCTGTAGCTTTCACTTCTGCGGAATTTGACCAGGATCTGAGGTTCTTATTGGCATCTTTTACCTGTACAGTTGCTGTAACTCTGTATGTGTAGACTGTTCCTGTAGAAATCACATTATCTGTGTAATCTTCTCCGAACTCTGCGTCAGCCAGATCACCATTATCCCATGTTTTAACAGTTTCATATGCACCGTTGCCTGTTTTCTTCTCCAGTTTGTAAGAAGCATCATCTGTACTGGAACCAACGTTTACCACGATCTGATCCCATGTTGCAGATGTGATGGATGCAGTTGCCTTCAGCATTTTGACCTTGGATGAAACTCCTGCATCACAGCTGAACTGCTGAGGTACGGCAATCCATTCCGGTGTAAAGTCAATAGAAGGTGTCTTACTCAGTGAGTTTCCGTCAAGGTATAAGGAAACTACCTGAGACCCTTCCTTGCTGTTTTCCAGTTTCAGATTTGTGATCTTATTATTTCTAAGATCAAGGATTCCCTGAAATCCGGCACAGTTAAATGAAGTGATGGCATTATTGGAGGCATTGACTTCTGAAAGACTCTTTACATAATCAGTATCTCCGATGTTCAGTCCTGCATTTGCCTGTGTGGTAAATTTATTGGAGCTTGCATCTACGAAATCCAGATTCTTCAGATATTTCTTGGAAGGCATTACTACCTTTGTCAGTTTATTGCTTCCATACTTCACTACACGAAGATTTGTGCATTTGCTGAGATCCAGAGTTCCTGCAAGACTGTTATTACTCAGATTCAGATATGCAACTTTTGTATTCTTTGTAATATTTACAGAAGTAAGTTTGTTATTTGCCGCAAACAGATCTGTCGCATAGGTAAAACGTTCAATGCCTTTCAGGTTGGAAATTCCAAGCCCTGAAACATCAATCGTCTTGGCTGCTTTGATCTCTGCCGCTGAAAGTTTCTTATCCTTGTCTGTATCAATATTGTCTAAAACATACTGGCGGAACTTTGCATCCGGGAAGTTCGCTGAACTGACTGCTACTGCTGATGATGCTTCAGCAGCATCGGACTGAAATTCAGATCCGTCCTCTACCTCCGGAGCTTCCTCTTCTGCTGAGCCAACAGACTGTTCTTCTACTGTTGATGTATCATCACTAAAATCAGCAGCCTGAACGCTGATACCAGAAGTCATCATAGCTGCACTGATCATTCCTGCGACTAATAACTGATTTAATTTTCTGTTTTTCATCTTTCCCTCTCCTGTTCGTAATTTTCATACCTTTTGATACGATATAAAATTATCATATTCCATATCAGTTTGCAACATATTTTTAATTATACTGTAATTATCTGGTAAATCTGTAAAAATAATTTACCCTGCAGTTACTTACTTCTCTTCCATTGTTTCTTTTTCCACTGGTGTTTCTTCCACCGGCTGTTCCTGTGCTGGTTCTGTTTCTGCTGTTTTCTCTGTCTCTGGTTCTTCCGGCTGTAATTCTTCTGCCGGTGTTTCTTCCGGCTCATTACTCCCATCTTCATCTTCATCTGAAGACACAATGTCATTTTCCACATTCTTCGCCGGTTCCGGAGTCGGGCATGGCGTTCCGCAATACGGACAGAAACTTACATTAATATCTACCTCCCGCTCGCAGGACGGGCAGATTTTCTCTCCTTTCAGATTCGCCGCATTATCCTTATACTCCCTGATTTTCAGATAATGCTGATCAATCTCCTGACATAAAGCACTTAACTCACTATCAATTCCATCACCCTGAGAATGTCGTCTGTAAACAATATCACCGATATCAACTTTGATTTTCTCAATAATGCGCTCTTCTCCTGTGATTTTACTTCTTATCTTCTGCGCCTCGATCGTCTGCTCTGCGCGGGCACCTAATTCTCTTGTTGTCTTTCCCAGTTCCTTCGTTGTTTTTGAAAATGTCTTAACTAATCCATCAAAAAAATCTGTTCCCATAATATTTACTCCCTTCCATTATTGTCCTCATAATGCAAGAACAAAACTATTTTAATTAATGACTACCCTCCAGCAGGATCGGCTCCTGTCCGCGAAGAAGAATCCTCGGACCACCGTTTCCTTCTATGTATTCTCTTGTGATCACAACCTCTCCTATGCTGTCATCTTTCGGAATCTCATACATGATATCCAGCATATACTCTTCCAGTATCGCGCGAAGTGCCCTGGCACCTGTATCTCTCTCCAGTGCTTTCGCAGCAATTGCATGAAGCGCCCCGTCTTCAAATTCCAGTTTCACTTCATCCAGTGCAAGAAGTTTCTGATACTGTTTAAGAATCGCATTCTTCGGCTCCTGCAGGATCTTCACAAGCATATCCTCATTCAATCCGTCCAGAGTAAAGATGATCGGAAGTCGTCCGATAAATTCCGGAATCATTCCAAAACTGCGGATATCCTCCACTGTTACTTTCTGAAGCAGATGAGGATCATTATCATATTTATCCTTCAGGTCTGCATAAAAACCGATAGATGCCTGCTTGTTCAGCCTTTCTTTAATGATATTCTCCAGATCAGGAAAAGCACCGCCACAGATAAACAGAATATTACGTGTATTAACAGTTACAAGCGGTACCATTGCGTTTTTGCTGTTTGCACCTACAGGAACTTCCACCTCACTTCCCTCAAGAAGCTTCAGCATTCCCTGCTGCACTGCCTCACCACTGACATCTCTCTGGTTGGTGTTCTTCTTCTTGGCAATCTTGTCAATCTCATCAATGAAAATAATACCATGCTCGGCACGCTCCACATCATTATCTGCCGCTGCCAGAAGTTTGGAAACAACGCTCTCTATATCATCGCCAATATAACCGGCTTCTGTAAGAGAAGTGGCATCTGCAATTGCAAGCGGCACATCCAGAAGTTTCGCCAGGGTTTTAACCAGATAGGTTTTACCGCATCCGGTTGGTCCGATCATCAGCATATTAGATTTCTCAATTTCAATCTCATCCATTGTATCTGTTGCCACACGTTTATAGTGATTGTAAACCGCTACAGACATTACTTTCTTGGCTTTCTCCTGACCGATCACATACTGGTCAAGGGTTTCTTTGATCTTATGGGGAGCAGGAATATTTTTCAGATCCAGAACCGGTTTTTCCTGTTTCTTTTTCTTTTTTTCTTTCTTTGGCTGCTGCACCGGATTCTGGAAGCTGCCCAGATCGATCATACTCACATTCGGCATATTCAACAGGTCAGAATAATTGAACTTACCCTCATTAAACTGCTGATTCATAGAATTAAAGCTCTTCTGCATACAATCCGTGCAGACATGTATGTTATTGGGAAGTTCGATCATCGGACCGGCCTTGCTCTCAGGTCTGCGGCAGAGAAAACAGAATTTTTCGGATTTGTTTCTCTTTTTCTCTGTATCTTCGCTGCTGTCTATTATTTCATCATCATTATAGTTCTCGCTCATAATGACTCCTTTCTATATCCTCTTATTCGTAACAGTACAGTGCTCCTGCAGGATAGCAGGCTGCTGGATCATTACGCTTATTTAACTGAATTATATCATACAATTCCCTTATAACAAAATGAAAGTTTTATAAACACAAAAAAGAATCTTGCCCGGGTTACTGTTCACTGATAATATATAAAAGACACCGCCGCATGGGCGATGTCTTTTGTTTTATTCATTGTCCGGTCTGGTGCCGAGAGTCAGTTCTATAGTATTTTCTTCATATTCCCCATTAGTGGCTCTTGCAATAACTGCCTCAATCTTCTCTCCCGATTTATAATACTGCAGTTTATCCAGTAGATCATCACCATCACTGACTTTCTGTCCGTCGAATTTTACGATGATGTCGCCTTTACAGATACCTGCCTCCTGTGCCGGAGAATCATCCTCCACACTTCTTACAAAAGCACCTGTGGGCATATTATACATCTCAATTGCCTCTGTGGTCAGATTGGCAAGACTTACTCCCAGATATCCTTTTTTGCTGCTGTCTACTTTCTCCCTGGTCTCACGATTCATCAGTTCTTCCAGAATAGGCTTTGCCTTGGAAATAGGAATGGCATATCCCATACCTTCTACAGCACTGTCTGCGTATTTTGCAGAATTGATGCCGATCAGCTCGCCTTTCATATTCAAAAGTGCACCACCACTGTTACCCGGATTGATTGCCGCATCCGTCTGGATCAGTCCTGTACTGTTCGTTCCATCATCTGTAGAAATCGTCCGGTTCAATGCACTTATCCAGCCTGATGTTACAGACTGACCATATCCAAGCGCATTACCGATCGCAACTACCTGCTGCCCTACTGCCAGATCATCCGAACTTCCTATCTGAGCAATCTTGATCTGATTTAAAGTGTCCTCAGGGATATCCGATTTCTTCACCGCAACTACTGCCAGATCATTATCAGCATCTGTACCCTTAATCTTGGCACTGACCGCATCCTCTACATTCAGATCTCCATTATCTCCCGCATTCACAGTCTCTGTCTCTGCATTTGCCACATCATCCCCGATAAAGCAGACACTCAGAGTTGTAGCTCCATCCACCACGTGATTATTCGTTGCGATCAGAAGCTCATCATCATTATCTCCAACGATAATCCCTGAACCTGTTGACGCACTCTTATATTGGTGGGAACTATATCCGAAAAAGCTTGGTATTTCCTGAACACTGACCGTAGTGATCGCAACTACAGAAGGCATGGAAGCCTGAGCCACTGCTGCTACTGTTCCATTCTCAGAGTCAGACAGCACCTTATCGGCAGTGCTGTCATCTGATGCCGTTTCCTGAAGATCCACACTGTCTGTAGTTTTAATCTGCACCGAAGACTTACCTGTATTCAGGAATCTGTCTGCTGCAAAATTTGCCGCCTGAAATACAACTGCCGCCACCAGGCCAAAGATCACAGCCAATGCGATTGTCGCCCCTGCTTTTTTCTGAAAAGAATTCTGATTTCTTCTGTGTCCAGAGGGACCGGATGGTTTCAAAACAGTTCTCTGTTCTTCATGGAACTGATAATGTTCATATCTGGGCTGCTGACCGGAATCATCTGTTTTTTCACCCAGGTTTCTTTCATCATTCATGTAATCTGCTCCCTTCTGTTCCTGTATTACTGTTTATCGGAACACTCCCCGAAATAAACAATGATCTGTAACTGTTTTATTTCTGCACAGTTACAGCAATTCTTCTCCTGAACTCTGGAATCAGTATATCAATTAATTGTGTTCAAAATGTGACAATTATCGTAAATTGGCGTGTCTTAAGGTCATCCTCTTACCTTTATTTTCTGTTCCAGTAATATGGACTCATGGTACATGCAAGAACAACTTTCCGGGGAAGTTTTCTGTATCTTTTCCCCAGAAAATATCCTGCATATTTCATTCCGCTCTGCCAGATCAGCTGAGGAATCAGCCAGAAGTGTCCCGTTCTTATCAGATAGCCCAGGCTTCTTTTTACCAGACGGATTCCCTCTCCCTCAGAAGGTACTCCTTCAAAAATTTCCGGATGCTCTGCCTGGGATACTCCCAGATCGAAGTTTCTGTGAAACTGCTGCCTTCCGGAATAATTATGGGAATGATACACTCTCGCATCTGCCGCATAGACAACTGAATAGCCTTTCTGAATCATTGTTCCGGCACAGATCATATCTTCATTGAAAATCGCCCGCTCTGTAAAACCGCCTGTTTTCAGATAAATCCCTTTATCATAGGCCGCACACACATTAGAACAGAAATAGGTCTTGATCCCGTACTTATCAATATCAGCCAGCGACTTTACCGAGGACTGCTCCGGATAATTAAAAGAACGGGTATAACGTTCCAGAAAGCGACAGTCTGCCCTGGGTAATTGTCTTGCATAGGCTGCTCCTGCACCCGGATTTTCACTGACAGCACAGACAAGATTTCCAATTACTTTTCTATCAGCAGGGAGAGCATCCTGTGTCATAAAGATCATAATATCTGCATTCGAAAGTTCTGCTGCCCTTCTTCTGGTTCCGCCATGATCAAAATCCTTCTGTTCCAGGTGATGAACCTCAAGGATCGGACATTTCTCCCATTCTCTGTTCCAGTACTGCTCTCCCGTATTCATAACCAGAATCCTGCGGGGACGGTATTCCTGTTCTTCCAGACTGTGCAGCAGTTCTCCAAATTCTCTGCCGGGACGATAGGCAGGAATGATTACATCAACTGTCGCAGTGTCATTATATTTTTCCTTATGCGTCATCCTCAACACTCCTTATCTGAAAAGAGGACCATCCTTTCCAACAGATGGTCCTCTTTTCTATTATTTATATTTTTATAGCAGTTCCCTGTTACTGTTCTTCAGAACTTGCTCCGGAATCTGCTGCTGAATCATCGCTGAATCCATCGTCGCCGCCGGTCTCATCGCCACCGGTGTCATCGCCGCCGTCGTAGTCTCCACCACCAGTGTCACTGCCGGTGTCATCGCCGCCATTATCATAACTGCCGTCATCACCACTGTTATCATAATCGCCACCGCCGCCATAATCTCCGCCGCCATTATCATAACCGCCATCATAACCACCGTTATCATAATCATTGTCATAATCATAATCGCCGCTGTTATCCGTACTGCCGGAGGTATTATCGCCGGACCATACAAAAGTGTCATTTGCATTTGTGGTATCAGTGTCCTGTGTCGTAGTCTTGGCTGCATCATCCAGCTTACTTTCTCCGCCGACGATCTCAAGTATCTTATTACTGCGGGCCACTACCTCAGAAGACGGAGTATAATCCTGATCATCATACAGGAACTTGTGAAGTTCAACTACATTGTTCTCAAGATCAGTAGGAACAATAATACTTCCCTTGATATTAGAGAATTTAAACTTCTGCGGGAATCCCGTACTGTCTGTAAATTTATATCCGATCAGAGTCGGAATAAGTCCCAGAATATCCTGCTTTGAAAGAGATGTTGTAACCATCGGGAATACATCATCCATAATCTTAAAGATAGAAGAAAGACCTGCTATCTTCGCCTTATCAAAGAGCATTCCAAGTACTCGTCTCTGACGCTCTGTACGTCCCATATCCAGACTTGCAGTATAACGGATACGGCAATAGGATGTCGCCTGTACGCCGTTCAGATGATAAGTTCCTACAATTGCTTCCTGATCTTCCGGCTTTGGCTCCGGTTTCTCGAGCGGAGTGTAGTCTTTTCCTGTCAGCTTGGATGTTTCCACGCAATAGTTATTCATATGTTCAATTTCCGCATAAGATAACGGAATATCAAGACCGCCAAGATCATCTACCACTTCTACAAGTGCAGAAAAATCGGCCGTCGCATAATCGGAAATATCCAGATCCAGGTTTGTATTTAACATAGTGATCGCCTGTTCCGGACCACCCAGCGCATAGGCTGCATTTGCCTTCGTATAGGTATCATCTCCAACATTGAGAAGTGTATCTCTGTATACGGAAACCATACGCACTTCTTTTGTATCGTTGTTTACACTCACAATGATCATGGTATCACTGTTCTGTGCAGAATACTGGGAGCCTTCCCCTCTGGTATCAATACCAAACAGCACATAGGTCTTGTATCCTGTCATCTTTGGTGCTTCCTGGTTTACGACTATTTTTTCCTTTTTCAGTTCCGGCTGCTCGATCTTATCCAGCCTGGAAGAAATCTGTCCATACACATACAGCCCGCCAATAAACAGCAGCAGTACAATGATCTCAAGCACAAACAGTACTTTTTTCTTTTTTCCTGGTTTAGCCATGACTTTTTCCCCTTATCTTAATATGCATTTTTGTTTATAAATCCCTTGAAAAATGTAAGGAATATAATCTTGATATCCAGCCCTATGCTCCAGTTTTCAATGTAATAAAGGTCATATTCGATTCTTTTTCTTATGGATGTGTCTCCGCGGTAACCATTCACCTGAGCCCAGCCGGTAAGTCCCGGGCGAACCTGATGTTTCACCATATATCTCGGGATTTCTTCTCTGAATTTCTCTACAAAAAACGGCCGCTCCGGTCGTGGTCCCACAAGGCTCATGTTACCCTTCAGTATGTTGAAAAGCTGTGGCAGTTCATCAATACTGGTGTGACGCATAAACTTTCCGATGGGTGTTACTCTTGGGTCATTCTTTACTGTCCATGCCTTCTTCTCTTCCGATTCCGGCTGTACTTCCATGGAACGGAACTTATACATCCGAAAAGTCTGGTTATGAAGTCCAACCCTCTCCTGTTTATAGATCAGTGGTCCCGGTGATGTCAGCTTAATGATAGCACACATTAACAGCATCAGCGGTGAGGTTACTATGATTCCAACAATAGATCCTGCAATGTCCATCGCCCGCTTGACCAGTGCATTGAATGTATTGTTCAACGGTACATAACGGATATTGATAACCGGAAGTCCCAGTATATCTTCTGTGTATGGTTTTGTCGGAATGATCTTATTATAATCCGGGATAAACTTGGTGTGTACTCCGGATTTTTCACACAGTGCTACAATCTCTTCCAGGCGGTAATATTCACTTAAGCCCAGAGTGATCGCTATTTCATCCAGCCGGTTCTCCGGAAGTATTATATTCAGATTGGCAATCCTTCCAAGAACTTTGATTCCCTTGTACTCTGTTCCTGCCGGAACATTGTCATCCAGTATTCCGCGGATCACATATCCCCACTGAGGATTGGCAAGAACTCTGTCAATGTATTCCTCTGCTGCGCGGCTGTATCCCACACAGATCATCTGTTTCTGATTCAGTCCCTTCTCTCTCATATCTCTCAGAAGAGCGAAAATCAACATTCGGGCACACCACTGAAGCACAATATTGATTACATAAAACATAATATAAGTAGAACGGGAAAAATCGCTCTCATCTATCATGTAAAATGTAAACATCAGAATAAGGAGCCCAAGCGAGTTGGCCTTTACAATATTAGCCAATACAAGCCGACGCCCCTGCATCCGCATGGGAGTATACAATGTGAAAGCCTGATACAACAACAGATAAACCGGTACAATAAAAACCAGCATCAGCATATACTGCTGAAAGCTTCTGGTTCTGACTGCTGTTGCTGCCATAGGACCAACAAAACGGATCAGCCATGCCAGAAAATATGACAGTACCAGTACAATTGCATCAATGATCATATGGAGACGACTGAAATTCTTTTCATTGTCCTTTAGCAATCTTTTGTCACCTCATTTTTTTATCGTTTCTATATTATAATAGTTGTTTTATAAAAGCAATAAAAATTTATCTTTCTTTCTTATCATCCGCACAAACGCCTGAAGATATTCACCCACAATTCAACTTGAATCCCAAAATAGTTTGACAGATTTTGAAATTTAAAAGGTATTTTATGATTTTTTTTGCTGATCTGGAATCCATTCTTAATTCCCGCAATATACTCTCTTCCGAATCCTTTCAGCGTAAAAAACAGAATTTTGATTCCAAATCCTGCAACAAGAAACGGAAGATTGATAATAATCTGTAACACCGGCATATTTTTGTATATCAGATAAATATTATTTCTGGAAGAATACCGGATCTTGAACTGATTATATCTGGATCCGCTGGTACCGCTTCCCACATGGTATACCATGGCATCAGGTGCATACCAGTTTTCATATCCGTAGATTCTGGCCCGGTATCCCACGTCCATGTCCTCCAGATATGCAAAATGTTCTTCGTCAAAATATCCCAGTTCATCAAAGATCTTCTTTCTGTAAATAGCAGCTCCTGCGCAGGAAGCAAAAATCTTCTCTTCCTTTTCATAGGTATGGATATCTTTCCCCTTACCTCTTGCATAAGCCCATCCAAGCGCGCAGTAATAGTTTCCTGCATCATCCAGCCTGTCCCTGTCATGAAACTGAATCATTCTGGCAGCACAGGAGAAAGCTTTGGGATGCCTTTTGATGGCTGACAGCATTTCTTCTATAAAATTCTCCGTTACTTCAATATCATTGTTTAAAAGCAGTACATAAGGTGAGCGTGATGCTCTGATCCCTTCATTGACCGCTTTACAGAATCCGAAATTCTCCGGCAGTTCGATCAGATGGACCCATGGATACCTTGCAGCAACAAAAGCACAGCTTCCGTCATTGGATCCATTATCCACAAGAATTACATCAAAATTGCTTACAGTCTGACACTCCAGACCTGCAAGTACGCCATCCAGATAAGCCATCCCATTAAAATTCGGAATGATCACTGATACTTCCTGCATGATTTCCTCCCTGTCTTCTCTTTTTTCTGTCCTGCTTCTGTCTCCATTCCCGGGATTGGCTTCAGAGAATAATTCCATTTGGTAAGAGACAGGTTTTTGTTATAACAGGGATCTCCGTTTTTGAGAATGTCTATCCAGTGACATCGCATATATTCAATCTCCGTCTGAAAACGGCGCACTTTCTCCTTGCTGTCTTCAGCTCCTCTGGTCTTTGATTCCATATGATAAAGCTTCGCATAGGGATCATATACGATCAGATAGCCGTTTTTTCTTACTTTCAGGCAAAGATCCACATCATTAAATGCCACAGCCAGTTCTTCTGTAAATCCTCCTGCCTGCTCAAAAACCTCTTTCTTCATCAACAGACAGGCGGCAGTCACTGCACTCATATCCTGAAGAAGGGATGCCTTATGCAGATAGCCGGTACGGTCCGCAGGCATATCTACGAACATATGCCCCGCAATACCGCCCATTCCGATCACACATCCTGCATGCTGGATCGTATTATCCGGATAAATGAGCTTTGCTCCGACACCGCCCACTTCCGGACGCTGACACACTCCAAGCATTTCTTCCAGCCAGTCTGGATTGATAGATTTTACATCATTATTCAGAAAAAGCAGATATTCTCCCTTTGCATGCGCCGCAGCAAAGTTATTAATGGCAGAATAATTAAATTCTTTTCCCCATCTCAAAAGATGGATCTTACGGTTTCCGGAAAGCTCTTTATAATATCGGAAAATCTCATCAGTGGTACTGTTATTCTCCACGATTATAATTTCAAAATTCTGATAACCGGTATTCTTCTCCAGCATTTCCAGACAGGTCTGAAGAGTCTCTTTCTCGTCTTTGTTTGGTATGATAACAGACACCAGAGGTTTTCCCTGCACCGGATATTTCACCCGGTAAAAGCCCAGATCCTGTGTATGGCTTACCTCGCCTTTCGTACCTGTTCTCTCAAGATGAGCTTCTATTGCTCTCTTGCCGGCTTCAAATGCGTACATTTTACTGGCAGGATTATCTGCAGTGGAGGCTTTGTGTGTTCTCCAGTGATACAGGATTTCCGGAACATGTAAAACCTCTCCGGCATTCTCCGTACAGCGGAAGATAAAATCGTAATCCTGAGCTCCGTCGAATTCTTTTCGGAAACCTCCGGTCTTTTCTACAATACTCTTTCGCACTACAAAAAAGTGGCAGATATAATTATTGGAACGCAGGAGATCCAGATTAAAATCCGGTTTCAGATGTGGCTGAAAATGCTCGTCCAGTTCTGTTGTAACCTTATCCTCGTCTGTATAAAGCGCATCTGCCTGCGGATGATCCTGCAGTATTTTCACGATCTCATATAATGCATTGGGTGCCAGCAGGTCATCATGGTCAAGAAGCCCCACAAATTCACCTTTTGCCATTGCAAACGCGCGGTTTGTGTTCTCTGCAATGCCAAGGTTCTCTTTGAGATTGCAGAATCTTACCCGGGAATCTCCGGCTGAATATTCTGCCAGTACTTTCTGCATCTCCTCATTGTCAGGACTTGCATTTACGATACACAGCTCCCAGTTTGAATAAGTCTGAACGATCAGTGATTCTATCATCTGTCTCAAAAATTCTACAGGTGTCTGATAAGCCGGAACTGCAATGCTGATCAGCGGTGAATAATCAAATTTCTGTTTCCTCTGTGTTTCCAGTGTTTCCTCCGTCGGAATGTAAGCCCGGTACCATGGACCATATGGTACTTCTTCCGGTTCAAAACGTTCATGCAGCCTGATCCAGAATTCCTTTGGTCCATAATGCTTCATGTAGCGGAACCCTTTCCGGATCGTATAGGGGGAAAGCTTCCTGAACATTTTCGTCCACTGGATTTTTCCTCCTGCAGATGGTTTTTTACTCATATGATAACCTCGATTTTTACTATGATTTTTTATTTTAACATTGTATGATATTTTTTGCAAGAAAGGAGAGAAATGTGTTATACTGTTATTGTTTTTATGTTATCGTTTTTATGTAACTGTTCACATACAATGAACAGTTACTTTTCAACATTCTTATGCACAGGAGTATTATCTACCATGATGATAAAGAAAAAAAGAATCACTGCAGCCCTGATGGCTCTGGGACTTGGTGCTGTCACCATGTTTTCACAGTTTCCGGTATCTGCTGCTGAAGAAACAGCTCAGAATACAGACGCCGCCGCACAGACAGCAGATCCGTCTGTCGTAGTCACCAACGATATCGACGGATGGCCCCAGGCTTCCGATATTTCGTCTACCGCAGCAATTGTAATGGAAACTTCCACTAACACAGTCCTGTATTCCAAAAATGCAGATCAGCCCCTTTACCCTGCAAGCGCAGTCAAGATCATGACCTGCCTGGTTGCTCTTGAGAACAGCAGTCTGGATGAACAGGTAACCATGACTGCAACCGGTGTTTCCGGTGTTACTGACGGAGGAGCCAATATTTCCTCACAGTTAGATGAGGTTTTCACCATGGAACAATGTTTATATGCCATCATGGTTGCCTCTGCCAATGATATCGCACTGCAGGTAGCTGAACATGTGGGAGGTTCTGTGGATGCTTTTGTACAGATAATGAATACCCGGGCACAGGAACTTGGCTGCACCAATACTGTCTTTACCAATCCTACCGGTCTTCCTGATGAGAACCAGCATATCACCGCCCATGATATGGCTCTGATCATGGAAGCAGCTATGGCAAATGACACTTTCCGCACCATTGCAGCAACTACTTCCTATACACTTCCGGCAACAAATGTTTCCGGCGGTGAACGTGTACTTACAAACAATTTTACCATGATAAACAGCACCAGCGACGGTTATTATAAACCCTGTATCGGCGGTAAGGAAGGGTACACAGAAGCTTCCGGAAGTACCCTGGTATGTGAAGCTTCCAAAAATAACATGAAGCTGGTATGCATTGTATTAAATGGCGCATCCGGTGTTACCGATAATGAAGCGATCGCGCTTCTCAATTATGGTTTTGACAATTTTGCACCCCTTACCATCGCAGACGATGATTTTAACCGTCTTTCCGGTGGTACAGTCATTGCACCAAACGGTGCCACAGAAGATAATCTGACCACAGAAGATACTTCTTCTGACGGACAGATCACACGCCAGTATTACTTTGGAGGAACTCCTGTAGGAACTGCGATTCTGGAAGACGCAGAGCAGCAGACAAATGATGCCGCAGTAACCGGTCAGAAGAATATGGAGGCAGCACAGGCATATTCTGCTTCCCATACAACTGCTCCTTATTATATCATCGGGGCGATCGGGGCAGCATTCCTGCTGTTTTTCCTGTTCCTGATGATCAAAGTGATCAAATCCTGAAGCCTGCTTCTGAATACCAGACAGTAACCATTTCTTTGATAGATAAAATAGATAAATTTAAGGGACTTCCGCAAAAGCTTTTCATGCGGCAGTCCCTTTATTTCTTTTAAGGCAAGATTAAAAATGCCCAGCAGGCAAATGGCGAAATCACCAGCAGTACAGTCAGTACTCTGTATATCAGACTCCGCACCTTTTCATTTTTCACTGTTTTTGTCAGAATATTATTCCAGCCCAGCGTAACAAAGTACATCAGAGGATATAATGCAGGCATAAGATATCTTCCCTGTGGCTGATTATCACTGTAATAAACATAATACAGAAACAGAAATACCGGAATCATAATCAGAAATACCATCATCAAATGGAAAATACCTTCTTTATTCCACTCTCGGGATATCACCTTTGTTTTAATCTTCCATCTGTCATTTCCAACTGCTTTCCGCTGTGCAACATACATTTTTTTTCTCAGATCAAATGTCTCTTTTACAAAAAATACACTGATGATCCCAACAGCAAAGAACAGCATATACAGTTTGCTGACCGTATATGGCATATAAATTTCCATCTGTCCAAAAGTACCGATGAAACTTACACACACTGTCAGAATCCAGTTATGATACCAGCCCGGATCCTGATAAAGGATAATATCTTTCCAGTTCCATCCCAGCTTTGCAGGCGTCGGATACAGTGAAGGTCTGTAATCCTTCTGAGCATATTTTTCCGCACATTCCGCACAGGATTTCCTTCCCAGGAAATCTCCGTTATACAAAACTGCGTTACGGATGAACCACCAGCCGCAGAGAACTAAAGTAACTGCTGCGATCACTGCTCCTCTGCTGAAAAGGAAACGAACTCTCTGTGAAAAAGCTTCTTCTCTGCAGAGTAATACCGTAAAACAGAAGAAGAAAAAACTGCAGAGTATCCAACCGTATGCATTATAATAAGACAATGCACATACGGCCATTCCCACTGCAAGGAGTATACAGTTTTTCCATGTCCAGTCTTCTCTCAGATAAGAGACCCATGCATACAAGATCATGGCTGCTGCCAGCAGTGCCAGTGAGTCTGTATTCACATAAGTTCCCATAAAGATTGCCTGCGGCATAAATCCTGCCAGTGCTGCAAACAGCCATCTAACTTCTCTGGAATATTTTTCTTTCGGAAACAGTTTGCCCGAAGCTTTTACAACAAAATACACTGCACCTGTGACAAACAGTACATCTGCCATACGTGCAATTTTGAACATGGAGTATCCCGGATCTGCAAAAAGCCGGGATATTCTCATAAATAATGCAGACACCATATAAGATACAACCGGATAATATGCATAGGAAATTCCCCACACTTTATTCCTGACAGCCGGATCATCTCCCCCCGGAAGAGCTCCATGATGTTTATAAATGTAATCTGCAACATAATATCTCATCTGTTCATCCGGCCCTGAATTAAAAGGCTGTGTCATCGCCCAGGTTGTCAGCAGGATAAACGCCAGAAATACAAAAATGAAAATTTCTGTTTTTTCATTGATCTCTTTCTTTTTCTTTAACATATCTTCTTTCACATTCATTTTATAGCAATTTCATCTTCAGATTCTTTTCAGAGAAAAGTCCTGGCTCTTCAGAGTGAGATTGGGGTTATAATAAGGATCTCCGTTCTTCAGGATCTCCGGCCATTTTTTCTCAAAGGTGGCAATTTCTTTGTTAAATCGTGCCACTTTTTCCGGAGTATCCTCAAGACCTCTGGATTTGGATTCATAATGGTATAATTCCGCATATGGATTATACACGATCAGATATCCCGCCTTTCTCAGCTTCATGCAGAAATCAATATCATTAAATGCAACAGCCAGTTCCTCTGAAAGTCCTCCCACTGCATCAAATGCAGATTTCTTCACCATCATGCAGGCAGCTGTAACCGCACTGTAATCCTGTGCACAGATAATTCTGTGACAATATCCGGTGGTACCTCTCTTCTGCTGGACAAAACAGTGTCCTGCAATTCCGCCAAAACCGATCACAACACCTGCATGCTGGATCGTATCATCCTCATAATAAAGTCTTGCACCCACTGCACCTACATCTTTACGCATGCAATAACCCAGGAGTTCTTCCAGACAGTCCGGATTAATGATCTCTGTATCATTGTTAAGCAGAAGCAGATACTCACCCTTTGCAAAAGATGCACCATAGTTATTAATGGCAGAATAGTTAAAGACTCCGTCCCAGTATACCATGCGGACCTTCGGATTCTCTGCCTCCAGTTTTTTGTAATATTCAAAAGTAGCAGAATCTGTACTGTTATTCTCTACAATAATGTACTCATAATTTTTGTACGTAGATTTCTGTTCAATGGATTCCATACATCTCTTCAGATCATCAATATGGTCTTTATTCGGAATAATAATAGAAATCAGTGGATCATGATCTCTGATAAACTTCGTTCTGTACAGCCCCAAATATTCACCCTTAAAAACCTCTGCGTGGATTCCTGTTCTCTCATAGTGAGCCTGTACTGCACGTCTTCCGGCTTCAAAGGCATAAAGCTTGCTCTCGGGATTCTCTGCTGTGGAGTCCTCATGGCAACGCCAGTGATACAGGATTTTGGGAATATGACAGATTTCTTCATCCTTTACTGCTTCCACACAGCGTAACACAAAATCATAATCCTGTGCACCGTCAAACTCACTTCGCAGCCCGCCAACTTTTTCAATTACTTTTCGTGATACCACAAACAGATGGCAGATATAATTGACCGTGCACAGCAGATCCGGATTATAGTCCGGTTTAAAATGCGGCTGAAAGAATTTATGTCCATCCATAGACATCTTATCTTCATCTGTGTAGATCACCAGTGTCTGCGGTTTCTCATTTATTGCTTTCACACATTCAAATAATGCATTCGGCGTCAGCTCATCATCATGGTCTGCAAAGGCAATGAAATCACCTGTTGCAATTTCAATGGCACTGTTGGTATTCTCTGAAATCTGAAGCGGCTCCTCATGAGAAACGTATTTAATTCTGTTATCCTTCGCTGTCAGTTCTTTTAACAATTCCGTCAGCGGTGACTGTGCGCCGCTTCCGTCAGAGAAACAAAGTTCCCAGTTTGAATAAGTCTGTTCCTGAAATGATTCTGTCAGTCTTCTGAGATATTTCTCCGGTGTCTTATACAGCGGTACTACAAAAGAAAGCTTGGGTCTGTATCCAAAGGATGTTTTCTTCTGTTTCTCCAGTTCGTTCCTGTCCGGCAGATGATGTCTGATCCATTTCTGATAGGATGGCGGTCCCTGACGTACATTTTTAACCTTTGTCACTACCTTCTCAGCAAGAGCCGCCGCACCCTGAGATTTCCAGTAGCGGATTCCTTTTTCTACATATTTGTCTAATTTCTTTGCCAGAATATCAGCTTTTCTCAGAGGAACCACATGTACAGTTTTCTTCTCGCCTGCATAAAACACTACATACAGGCATTTTCCCGAAACGTTGGTGATCTCAGAGAAGAATCCTGTCTTTCCCGGATCCTGTGCTTCTTCAAACAGCTGGTTGACATCCACCCTGTCTGTTCTCTGGATTTCAGCGGCAACCGGCTTTTTATCCGCATCAAAGATACGGACAGTCACAGGCTTGGGTGCAATGGCCCACCCTCTGATCCGTACAGTTCCCTGTTCTGCACTCTCTTCTTCAAAATATACCTGCGGTTTATCTCTTTTTTTATCCAGTTCACCGGCAGTGATGGAAAACCAGACATGTTTTTTATCCGGAAACTTCTCATAGATCACAAGCTTATGATACCCCTCCAGATTTTCCGGTATCTGAACAGTTGCCGTAATCTGTATTCCCTGCATTTTCTCCGGATCTTTAAAACGTTCCAGTGCACTTACATTTTCATTTTCTTTCACAGACACCTTCAGTTTGTGCTGATCCAGATATGCCTCCATCACCGCATCTTTCGGCCAGTGTCCCTGCACAATATACTGTGTCCTGTCTGATAAATGAAATCTTTCTCTTACTACTTCAAATATTTCCTTAGGCATGTTAATCTCCGTTCTTCTCCTGTTTTCTCAGAGAACAGTCTGTGTTGTTTAATGTCAGATTGGGATTATAATAGGGATCTCCTTTCAGGAGCTCTCTTTCCCATTTTCTCCGGAAACAGTTTACTTCTCTGGAAAAACGCAGCTGTTTCTCCGGTGTATCTTCCATTCCTCTGGATTTGGATTCATAATGATACAGTTCTGCATACGGTGTGAATACAATTTTCACTCCATATTTTCTCACTTTCATACAGAGGTCAATATCATTAAATGCAACCTTCAGCTCCTCGTCAAATCCTCCAACTGCTTTAAAAACAGAAGTCTTTACCATCATGCAGGCGGCAGTGACTGCACTTATCTCCTGCACACAGCGCAGACGTCCCATATATCCTTCCGCATCCCGGGGAAGTTTACATAATACATGGGCAGCAACTCCACCAAGACCAACTACCACTCCTGCATGCTGAATGGTATCATCCGGATAATACAGTTTCGCACCGACCATTCCCACGTCTTTTTGCTGACAAAGCTGAAGCATTTCTTCAAGCCAGCTCTCTGTAATAATCTCCACATCATTGTTAAGAAACAGCAGATACTCTCCCCGTGCCTCTCTTACTGCAAAATTATTGATCGCAGAATAATTGAATTCTTTTTTCCATGTAAGGATCCTTACATTTGGGTATCTGTTTTTCAGTGTCTCATAGTATACAAAGGTTTCTTTTTCCACACTGTTGTTCTCAACAATAATGATCTCGTAATTCTTCCATGTTGTCTTCTCTTCTATGGATGAAATACACAGTTCCAGATCATTAATGTGATCTTTACTTGGAATGATCACAGAAATCATCGGTTCGCCGGAAATAGTCAGATGGCTTCTGTACCATCCCTTCTTGTCTGCAAGTTCCGCTGTTGCAGAAACCTCTGCCCTGCGGTAATGCTCCTCCAGTGCCTTTCTGCCTGCTTCCCAGTTTTTCTTCTCCTGTTCTTCTGTGATCAGGTTCTCTGCTTTCATGGAATGACAGAGGATCTTTGGAATATGCACAATATTCTCTGCCTGCTCACTGCATCTTAAGAGCATATCATAATCCTGTGCACCATCATATTCCGGATCAAACTTTCCGGCCTGTTCCAGAATTTCCTTCCGGATTGCCCAGAACTGTCCGATATAATTATTTTCCCTTAATCTGAACAGATTGAAATCCGGCTTGAATTCCGGCTCAGAATAATGTTTTCCGTCTGCGCTGATCTCATCTTCATCTGTATAGATCATATCCGCTTTTTTCTCTGTGATCGCTTTGACCATCTGAAAAAGTGCATCAGGTTCAGGTATGATCTCCTGGCCGGCAAACAGAACATACTCTCCCATTGCAAGTTTCAGAGATGCATTAAGATTTCCCGAAATGCCGTTGTTTTCCGTAACCTTCTTGTAGGAAAGGCGGATCTCTTTTTTATATTTTTTCCGCAGAAACTCTCCTGTTTCCTCTCCCTCACATGCATCTGCAAGACACAGCTGCCAGTTACCATAGGTCTGTTCTGTATAAGCATCGATCACACTTTTTAACCTTTGTTCATCTGTATCCGTCACCACCATCACAATACTGATCAGCGGTGAATAAGAAAAAACAGCATTTCTCTGTCTTTTTAATTCCTTTCGGAATGCGACATGATCTTTCAGCCAGTCTTCATAATCCTGATCTCCGTCCTTAAGCTGGGAATTTCTCACATAACGGATAAATCTTCCAATACCGTTTTTCTTTATATATTCCTGATTCTTCTGCCTGTTCTTCAGAGACAGCAGTTTCATCTGCTGATACAGTCCGGTATTTTCCCGTTTTATTTTTTTTACATTTACAGTATAAATTTTCTGTACATCTTTTCCCCTGAAACAGATGCAGATATTCTGATCGTTTGTATTCTCCAGATTGACAGTAATACTGAATCCCAGATTTCTTTTCTCTTCTTCGGAAATCCCCTTTGCCTCTTCCACGTCCGGACGTCTTTGTCTGGTGATCGTACATTCCAGAACCTTCCCATCTGTACCCTGTACAAATATCTCATCCGGCTCCAGCTGGTTTACAACCCAGCCTCTGACTGTCAGGATACTCTCCTGTGTGATCTGTTCCTCATCAATATGATATTCAATAAGACTTTCCTCACAAAAGTCCTTCACTTCTGCAGCTGTGGCTTCCCAGATGATTTCTTTTTCATCTCCCGCTCTCAGCGCAAGCTGCAGTTTCTCATGTTCTTCTGCAAGTTTTATAATTTCCGGTATCTTTACTGTGAATCCGACATTTCCCACTTCTTTTATATCTTTTGTTTCTTTTAAATCTTTGGCAACATCCGCTCTTTCACAACGTGAAGGTTCAGGAACGGAGAGTTCCTTTCCCGAGCCATAAAGAATGAAATCACATTCTGACTGATCTCTGGTTATCGCCCATCCGGTAATGGCCAGAGTATGATCTTCTTTGTCACTGTATATTTTTTTATCTACACTCCAAAGTATATTTCCCATAACTAAACCCTTTTGATGGCACGATACACTTTCCATGCCTTACTGCCTTCCACCTGATCGACCAGAGCTTTCTTCTGCGCAAGCTCCTGACTCATCTGCTCCATTGCCCTTTTCTGCTCTGCGTATACTTTCCAGAATTTCTTTTCTGTGGTTTGCCGGTCCAGGATCTCCATTTCAATCTTTATGGACTTTCTGTTCTCAGGAACAGAATCTACTATGATCTGCGGATCGTCACCGCCGAAATAGAATTCTCCGGAGGACACTTCACAGCCATCTGTGTGAAACTTTACCTGACTTTCATCTTCCCATGTCAGCTTTACAATTTTAAGTCCCTTGGACATTTCGCCCGGATCAAGGCGAAGCATTGTGGTATTCTCCGGAAGTTCAAACTCCGTCTGAATTTTCCCGTTTCTGAACAGATATCTCACAGAATCAGCCTCATTAAAGCTCTTTCCGTTATCCCAGAAAATCTGAAGCATTTCCAGAGATTCCTGTTTCTTTTCTCTGTAATAATCTTCTACTTCCACCCGGCCCGGAGAGATCTGGGCATACATATTTCTCATTGCTGTATGCTCACCCAGAATATACTGTTGGAAATTATGTTCCATCTCCACATAAACTTCTATATCTTCAGGCAGGATTCCTGCTTTCTCATAGAAATCCCGTTCTTTAAGTATTCCCCGTTTGTCATTCAGTTCCAGATAATAAAAGATCATCCTGTAAACCAGGAACTGTGAAGGTACAGGAAATGCAAAGGTCCACTCATAGTCGATCACAGATACTTTATTCTCAGAGAGGATAATATTTGCAGGAACAAAATCAATATTGGATATTTCTGTACATTTCAGATCAGAACGCAGGTTTACATTTCCAAATACCCTTACAAATTCCGGTGTTTTCTCAAAGGGTTTCTTCTCATGAATATTCTTTACTTTCTGTATATAAGAGAAGAATAATTTCTCCAGTTCCTCTGTTCTGCCTTCTTCCAGAAGATGATCCAGCTTATCTTCCAGGGTGATACCTGTCAGATATTCCAGCTGCGCACAGTCACCTTTGATCCGGCAGCGGTTTACTTCAATTTCCTCTTCTTTATACATTCCGGTCAGTTCTTCGCAGATAGTTCCCAGATTCCGTACATGAGCTGCCGCTTTCTTCTGCGACGGTACTTTCTTCACAGTCAGCTGCCCATCTGCTGCTTCACTGATTTCCGTATAAATGGAGAGCTTCTGATCTCTCTCATTGGAAAACTTCACATAAACCGGTGCTGTCTGTGGCTGTTCTTTTCCGATCACAAGAAGAAAGGAATTGGCAAACTGCGGGTAAAGATCATTGCTCAAAAGTGTATTATACACCTGAGATTCCTGAAACAGGTCCAGACGGAGTCTGTCAAAATTGTAGTCCCTCATATGCAGCTCTCCGCTTGCAGGGAGATGTCTGTCTGAATGAATAGTCATTGGAAATTTGTAATCCGGATATGGATAATACCAGTCGGCTTTTAAGTTTCCTGCTTTCTCCAAAATTCCATTAAATTCTTTTCTTGAAAAAGTTTTAACCCCTTTTGTTTTGGGGTATCCCTGGATTCCTTCGAATAAAGTTCCAAAATGGTCCTCTGTACATCCGGCCCAGTATTTCAGTCCCAGTCTGTTCTCAATGGCCAGAATGATCTTTCCATCCGGCTTCAGATGCTTTGATATGATCCTGAGAAAGTCCACATAGGGATTCTCACTCCGGATATAGGATTCTCCATACTCAAATACACCGATCAAAGTGATATAGTCGTATTTCTCAGTAAGGTTTTTCTCGATCTCCTGAAAGTTTCCCACAAGGATCTTAAGATTATCCTGATCCTGATGTCTGTATGCATTGATCTTACTTCTTTTCATAGAAAGCTCGATGCAGGTAACTTCCTTCGCCCTTTCACAGAGAGCTCCTGTCACAGCACCACATCCGGAACCAATCTCCAGAACCTTCTCTTCCCCTGTAAAGGGAATCCAGCTCAGAATATTCTCCCTGATATGAGAAAAATGATAAAGAATTGGCCAGCTCTTTCTCTCACTGATCACTCTGTTAAATTCTTCCGGTGCAAAATCTCTGGAAATTGCAAGCATTTCATCCTCTATCGCACCATCACTGTATAGATCTTTTCCCGGATAGCACGTGGTATCCAGAATTACTTTCCCGATTTTTTCTTCCATATATAGTCCTCGCGCTGATTATTTTTTCGCACTGATATTTGTCATCATAACTTTCTCAGACCTGTTCTTCGCACCGTACTTCCACCTTTGAATCCATATCATAGAATCCAACTGTATTTTTACTGGAAATAACTGTTATGTTACATGCGTCATAAAGTCTGTGGAATACCGTAAAATCTCCGTTTTTATACCCTGTACATCCAAATGACAGGAGATACTCACCGCCCTGAAGGTTCATGTTCTGTGTAAATGTTACAGTACATATATCCCCTTTTCCGGAGTGTTCTATCTTTGCATTTTCATACATGGTATTGGTACCTGTGATTTCCGTACCCTGAATATTTTTAAATGTGTATGCCATGATCGGCTCCTGAATCTCTTCATTAAACCGGACTTTCATACGAATTTTGAAGCAGCTTCCCTTTTCAACAGTATTGGAACATCTTCCTTTATCATCAATGACTCTGAAATCTGTGATCTCAGCAATACGGCTTCCATATTCCAGCATATTGGGATTTACCTGAAAATCTCCCAGTCCTTCACTGTCCTCTGCCACAATCTGCTCTGTACTGTCAGATTCATTCTGTTTTACAGGATTCTGTCCTACCAGAAGCTGTTTGTACAGGTCAACCATCTGCTTTGGTGAACCTTCATCCATCTTTACGCCTTTGTTCAGAAGAATAACTCTGTCACAATACTTGGAAACGCTTCCAAGATCATGACTTACAAACAGGATCGTCTTTCCCTGTTTCTTAAATTCCTCAAACTTGTGATAACATTTTGCCTGAAAGAACACGTCGCCCACAGACAACGCCTCATCTACCACCAGGATCTCCGGATCAATATTGATCGCAACAGCAAAAGCCAGACGCACGAACATACCGCTGGAATAAGTCTTTACAGGCTGGTGGATAAAGTCTCCAATGTCCGCAAATTCCAGAATATCATTCAGTCTGGCATCAATCTCTTCTTTTGAAAAACCGATCATGGTTCCATTCAGGTATACATTCTCAAGACCTGAATATTCCATGTTAAATCCGGCTCCCAGTTCCAGCAGCGCGGAAATTCGTCCGTCTACCTTTACTTCCCCTGCTGTGGGAGTCAGGACACCGGTGATGATCTTTAAGATCGTGGATTTACCGGAACCGTTGGTTCCGATAATTCCCACGCATTCTCCTTCATAAATATCAAAATTTACATCATGAAGTGCATAATGCTCTTTATAAAGTTTCTTTCTGGTAAGCCCCAGCGCTTCTTTCAGTCTGTCCGAAGGCTTATCATATAATTTATACATTTTGGTGAGATCTTTCACCTGAATTACTTTCTTGTTCTCCACGTGATTTCCTTTCTGTTATGTTCCTGTGTTTTTCATCTTCCTCTGACTTATTTCACGCTTACAGTACAGCGAAAATTAAGTTTCTGCTATATTAATATTCGCTGTACTAGTTACAATACATCTGCAAAATGAATGCGCAGACGTTTAAATACCCAGCTTCCGAACAGGAAACACAGAATTGTAAATATCCAGAAATAGACCGTCCATCCTGCATGTTCCCAGAACCAGGTTTTCATCAGGAATGTATCTCTGTATCCGGAAACAATATAATACATCGGATTCAGTTTCAGGATCTTCATGATCACAGGATGTCCCATCAGAGGTGAAGCCTCAACGATCCACATGATCGGAGTCAGCCAGACTCCTACCTGAAGCACAATGTTGATGATCTGGGTCAGATCTCTGAAAAAAATAACGATTGCACTTGTGGCATAGGATAAGCCCAATACCAGAATGAACACACATACACTGTAATAAATAATCTGCAGATAATAGAAATCAGGAAATTTCCCATACGCTGCATACAGGATGATCGTAAACAACACAAAGAATGCATGCACAAACATGGCAGAAATGATCTTGACTACCGGAAGCACACTGATATTAAAAACGACTTTTTTTACCAGATAATTGTATTCCAGCAGAGAATTTGTCCCCCCCATCAGCGCATCCTGGAAAAAGAACCATGGAACAATACCTGCTACCAGATAAAGAACAAAAGGAACTCCCAGATCCCCTGTTCCGGAACGAAAACCTACAGAGAATACAAACCAGTATACCAGGATCGTGATCACAGGCTGGATAAACGCCCACACAATTCCCAGATAAGAACCTGCATATCTTGTTTTGAAATCATTCTTTGCAAGCTTTGCAACAAGCCGTCTGTTCTTATAAATATCCATCGGTAAAGAAAAAATTGTATTCAATCGCTCATTCTCCTATTTACGGTACTCTTTAAAGCTTCCCCATTTGGTATCTTTGTCAGAAAAGCTTAATTCCATTCCTTCCGGAATCGGCCATTCAACTCCGATATCCGGATCGTTCCAGATCAGGCCACCCTCATCATTTGGATGATAGAAATCAGAGCACTTGTAAACAAATTCCGCATGCTCGGAAAGCACAAGAAAACCATGTGCAAATCCTTTCGGAATGAAGAACTGTTTCTTGTTTTCAGCAGAAAGTACGACTCCAAACCATTTTCCATATGTTTCTGAACCTTCACGAAGATCTACCGCCACATCAAATACCTCACCATTTACAACACGTACCAGTTTATCCTGTGGGTAATTGATCTGGAAATGGAGTCCGCGAAGTACACCCTTATGTGAGCTTGACTGATTATCCTGTACAAATTCGACATCAATTCCTGCTTCTTTGAAATCATTGTAATTGTAGGTTTCCATGAAATATCCTCTGGCATCTCCGAAAACTGTAGGTTCTACCACTTTTAATCCCTTAATTCCACCACATTCTGTAACTTTGATTTTTCCCATTTTATTTTCCTCTTTTCTTTAGCTTTCTCTGTGTTTCTGTTATATCTGTTCGCATAAATCCACATGATATGCAGACTTAGCCATAATATCTTTTTTCCTTTTTTGCAAGTGCAATGCTCAGAATGATAATAAGAAGAAGCATTGCCGCTCCTATGATCAGAAGTATTTTTCGCAGTTCCGGCATCCCCGCAGAAGTTTTTTCTTCTCCGACAGTATCTGATTTCTCATTTTGATCCGCCTGATCTGTATTTCCTCCGGATGTATCAGAAAGGGCATCCACTGCAGGTTCCGGTGTAGGTGTAGCTTCCGGAACTTCAACGCTTCCCAAAAGATAATCATTATAATAGTAATCATCTACTGTATTTCCATTCTGTGAATTCTCCTGAACAGTCAGGTTATCCACAGTCACTCCGTTTGGAACTGATACTTCTCCACCATTTACCTGTGCTTTTGTGAAATTCTGATAACCATAGTTGAACAGTGCTGTGGAATCCGTACTGGCAACTGCAAGGTCTGCCGCCTTCATTGTCACTGTAATATAGGTAGTTCCATTCTTCTCTGCTGCTGTCACAAGAGTGTTTCCGGCCTCACTGGTATATCCTGTCTTGCCGCCAATACAGCCATCATAATGATAACTGCTCTCCGGGGCAAGCATCGGATGATGCGTATGCAGTACCCTTGACTCACTGTTCATGTTCGTAGGTTTGATCGTATAATCTGTAGCGCCGATGATCCTGCGGAATTTTTTATTCTTCAGACCTTCCCGCATGATCAACGCCATGTCATGTGCAGTAGAATAGTGGTCAGGATCCGGAAGACCACTGGCATTTACAAAATGTGTATTTGTGCATCCGATCTGTGCCGCACGTTCATTCATCATATCTACAAAGTGCTGCTCTGTGCCGCCTACATGTTCTGCAATCTGGGCTGCGACCTCGTTTGCAGAGCGGATCACAAGTGCATAAAGGCATGCTCTCATGCTCATCACTTCTCCCACCTGCATTCCAATATTGCCGGAATCCCAACTGATATCACGTGTTCCTGTTTCCGTAAAGACAACATCTTCTTTCAGGGAACAGTTCTCCACCGCCAGAAGCAGTGTCATGATTTTGGTAATACTTGCCGGATAACGGATTTCATCTCCGCCCTTGCTGTACAGAAGAATTCCGCTGTCTGCATCCATCAGTGCCCCTGTCTCAGATGTGATCTCAGGACCTGCAGGCCAGCCTGAAATCTCATTAGTTGAAATGGATACGGGTGTAACATCTGAAACAGCAGCCTGCGCAGTTCCTTCCGCAGCAGCGCAGATCTGAACAGCAGTCATTGCAATGACTCCCACAGTCATAACAGCCTTTAATAAATGTTTCCATTTTTTCATAATATTTCCTCTTAATATATTATATGTCTCTGTTTTTCGTCCGGTGTGCCGACAGGTTGATTCCTGAAACAGACTTGCGGCACACGATTATCAGAATCCGTCAAAAGAAGCTATGGTATCTGTGATATATTTCACATCCTCCATATCCAGATTATAAAACATCGGCAGTCTCAACAGACGTTCACTTTCCTTTGTAGTATAAACATCTTCCCCTGAAAATCTTCCAAATTTCTGTCCCGCAGGTGCAGAATGAAGAGGCACGTAATGAAATACGCTGCAGATTCCTTTTTCCCGAAGGTAAGCAATCAGCCGGGTTCTTACCTGTATATCACGCACCTTGATATAATACATATGGGCATTGTGGCTGCATTCCTCCGGCACATAAGGCTGTTCGATCTTACCTTCCTGTGCAAGATGAGCCAGATTTTTATGATAATAATTGTATATCTCCATTCTTTTGGCAAAGATCTGATTTCTTGCTTCCAGCTGTGCATAAAGATATGCTGCATTCAGTTCACTTGGAAGATAGGAAGAACCATAATCAATCCAGCGATACTTGTCAACCTGTCCGCGGAAAAACTTACTTCTGTCAGTTCCCTTTTCTCTCAGGATCTCTGCCTTCTCCACATATTCATCCCTGTTAAAAAGGATTGCACCGCCCTCTCCCATAGTATAGTTCTTTGTCTCATGGAAACTGTAACACCCAAAATCTCCAATGGTACCAAGAGCTTTTCCCTTATAACAGGCATCTACTCCCTGCGCAGCGTCTTCAACAACCTTCAGATTGTATTTTTTTGCAATCTCCATAATGGTATCCATCTCACAGGCAACCCCTGCATAGTGGACCGGGACGATCACTTTTGTTTTCTCAGTCACTGCCGCCTCGATCAATTTCTCATCAATATTCATTGTATCCGGTCTGATATCAACAAATACAATCTTTGCTCCCTTTAATACAAAGGCATCTGCGGTTGAAACAAATGTATAGGACGGCATGATCACCTCATCACCGGGCTTAATGTCGCAAAGATGGGCTGCCATCTCCAGAGCATGGGTACAGGATGTGGTAAGCATTACATGATTTACATGAAATTTATCCATCATCCACTGAGAACATCTTTTCGTATATTCTCCATCCCCACAGAGCATTCCTCTCTGTACCGCATCACGTATGTAATCAAATTCCCTGCCTGTAAAAGCAGGTCTGTTAAAATCAATCATCTGTTTTCTTTTCCTTCTCATATTCCGGTATCTTATTTCTGTAGGCAACTTCTCTTCCCTCCGGATCCCGGATACTCATCTCACTGAAAAATTTCTCAGTCTCCAGCTCCAGCTGCCTGCGGTTTTCTGTTTCTATATAATACAATGCAAGATATGGATTCGGCCCATATTCTATCACACGTTCGCCTTCTTTATAAAAAATCCAGGGTTTTACAACGCATTTTTCTTTTGCAAGCTCACAGGCTGCCGTCTGATCTGCAATCTGAAGCTGTCGTCCCTGAAAATACAGTACAGCCCCATATTTTACCGGATGATGAATATCATGACAGTGAAACATCTCCTTTATCCGGTCTTTTTCATAAAGATAATCCAGCAGCAGTTCCTCTGTCTGAAATCCATAAACCATATCTGTCAGCTCATGTTCATATCCAAAGAAACGTCCTGCAATCTCACATACCTGAATGCCCCTGCCAGGTTTCCAGAAAAACTGCATGGATAATGCACCTTCCGTCTGTCCGGTATAGCGGATATAATTCTGCAGAATATCTGTGGCACTTTTTTCGACCTCCGCCAGGAAACGGGATGGATAAACATTTCGTGTGCTGAGCGGAAGCATTCCCTCTTCCATTTCCGTTTTCTCACGATCTGCAATACTGATCACATTGACTTTCCCATCCATTACCCATGTCATCATGTTAAACTCATAACCGTCATTGTATTCCTCAACCAGAATTTCCTGACAGTCCGTATATTCCGCTGTCTGCAGGGCTTTTTTTCTGACTTCATCTGAATGATGAATAATAAAGATTCCTCTTGAACCATATTTATCCAGAGGTTTACTGATCAGAGGATACTGCAGATTTGCAATACTCTGTTGTATTTCTTCTTCTGATCCCTGTTTCAGCAGTTCCACAGATATTTTCCGAAATCCCGGTGCCGGCAGTCCAAGCTTGTCCAGAACATCCCGGCATGCCGATTTATCCCTGTACCAGGAAAGCTGTTCCGGTTTCAGATAACAGGGCAGTCCTGCTTTATCTGCAATTTTAACCATACACTCCAGGAGCAGATCTGAAAATGATGTGATGATCCCGTCCACACCTTCTTCCCTGCACATCAGGGCAATAGCATCTACGTCTGTTACAGGAATGGTATAAGCCTTATCTGCATACGTTCTGGCAATACCATCTGCATATCCGTCGCACACAACAGTCTCATAACCTTTCTCTTTTGCTTTCTTTACCAGCTCTGTAAATTCTCCGAGCGTTCCCAGAATCAACACTTTATGTTTCATATCCGTTCCTCACATTCTCTGACAACCGAAGCCATATATTTCATATCCTCCACGCTGTAACGCTGATCGCAGGGCAACGGAAGAATATTGGCAGCCCAGGTATATTCCAGACTTTTTGTCTCAGAGTTCTCAATTATATTTTTCCAGTAAGTCGGCACAAATATCTTCTTTTCGGCAAGATGTCTGCGAAGTTTCATTCCATCAGCGTGGAAATACGGATATGCAAAAGGTCCCTCCGGCACAGTCTGATTAAATATACTTTCCGATGGAAGCAGTTCTCCGAGAATCCGGTAGTTTTCTTCCCTTTTTTTCTTTGCTCTGTCATAATCCACAGCTTTCAGAAGATTCTGTGTAAGCTTTGACATCTGCCGAAGCTCCATCCCGTCATATTTTGCCGCATTTTCCAGCATATCTTTGTAGTAGGTTCCGGCATTATGCTCATAACGCCCCAGAATATGTTTCATACGCTCTGCAGAATAATCGACAGTCTTATTTTCTGTCAGGCTGGCATCTGTTGACAGATATGCGCCATCGCTGACACCCCAGAATTTTCTGCAGGAATACAGTGTATCTATCCCTTTTAATGGTTTCTGAAAAAATGCATGGGTATGGTCCACTATGATGTTTCCGTAAATCTTTTTATACTCTGATATCCGGGAATCAGACAGCTGACCATAGTAATTAACCAGATAAAGATATTCCCCTTCCGGAAGCTGTTCTTTCGGATACAGAACTTCCAGTTTCTCATTCAGATGATAAAATTCTGTCTCTATCTGATTTTCTTGACAGGTATGCACCACTGATTCACACAGAAAATACGGTAATAGGATTTTCCTGCACCTGCGGCTCTTCAAAAGCCACAGCAGTGCGGTTCTTCCAAGATTGACCCTGTACAGGTCAGGATAATATTCCTCTCCCGGCATCTCTTCCAGCTGAAAATATCCGCCAATTTCCTTCATTATTCGTCCGTATCCTCCCGACGTATTACATAATGGGGCATTTTTTTTGCCTCATTAAGAATGTTCATTAAATAGATTCCCATAATTCCGATCGATAACAAAATCAGTCCAAAAAACGCCAGCATAACCAGCATCAGCGAAGTCCAGCCCTGCACAGATATGCCCAGTGTAAAATATCTTACCAGATAACAGACCGACAGAACTACACTTATCAGGAAACTGACAATTCCGATATTTCTCACCAGCAGAAGGGGAAATGCAGTATGTGTCGTGATATCATAAATCAGATCTTTCAGCAGTCTCTTAAAGGAATAACCGCTTTTTCCGTAAGCTCTGTCTGCATGCTGAACCGGAACATTAATAATACGGTTAGAACTCCTGATCAGAAGGTTTCCAATCTGTGGAAGATATGTATTTGTTTTTACCATGGCATCCACAAGGAATCTGCGGATCAGCCTGTAACTGGTGATCTGAAGATCCGGATCTTTTCCCAGCATCTTTGAAGTTGCCCATACAGAAAATTTCGTTCCCAGTTTGCGTATCGGACCATGCTTTCTTCCTTCATAGCTTGCAATGATAACATCCACATCCGGTCTCTCCTGCATGGTTCTGACCATCTTCGGAAGTTCCTCCGGCTGATGCTGAAGGTCATCATCCATTGTTACCACAAACTCTCCTTTTACATGTGCAAATCCACACAGAAGTGCCGGATGCTGTCCGAAGTTACGGGCCATCTGTATGATCCGTACCCTGTGATCCTTTTCTCTGAGTTCCGTCATGATCTCATAAGATCTGTCCTTTGATCCGTCATCTACCAGGATCAGTTCAAAGTCTTCTTTAAGAGTTTCCCGGAATACTTTCTCCAAACGGGTATATAGTTCTCCCAGTGTATGTTCAGAATTATATACAGGAACAACCACTGAATATAAGCTCATATGCTTTTCCTTTCTCTTTTCATCTTTTTGCAATCATTTTTATCATATCATTTTCAACATTTCTTTTCAAGATTCCTGCTGCACAAACCTTGACTTCCCTGCTTTTTTATGTAAAATAGTTACTGTCCGACAGCTTTCAGGCTAGAGCGTGTCTGAAAAATAAAAATTGCACAAAACGCATGTTTTATTTCCCTTTTTCATGATAAAATAAAGAAAAAGGGGTGTTCACTATGTTGAGACGATATGAGTTGACTGATGAAGAATGGCTTCGCATTGAACCTTTATTACCTCCTGAAAATACTGGAAAACAAGGACGTCCAAGAAAAGACAATCGTATCATTATGAATGGAATTGTATGGCTTGCACGTAGTGGGGCACCTTGGCGCGATCTTCCTGAACGTTATGGTTCATGGAAAACTGTCTATAGCCGATTCCGAAAATGGATCGATGATGGTATCCTTGATAATATTTTCCGTATTTTAAGTCTTGAAGCAGAATTGGAAGAATTATCCATTGATGCTTCTATTATCCAGGCTCACCAGCATAGTGCCGGTGCAAAAAAAGGGGGCCTTCAAATGAAATCGGGCATAGCCGTGGAGGAGCCAGCACCAAAATCCATGCGGCAGTAGATGCCTATGGATATCCAGTTTATTTAATGATCAGTGAGGGACAGCGTAATGATATCAATTATGCAATCCCTTTGCTCGATCAAATTGAAATAAACGGAAGCAATGTGTTAGCTGACCGAGGATATGACAGTAATAAATTACTTGATTATGTGTACGCCCGCAGTGGAGAGCCAACCATTCCATCCCGAAAGGGAGCTAAATTTGAACGTCATTGTGATTGGTGGTTATACAAAGAACGCCATTTAGTAGAAAAGTATTTTCTGAAATTAAAAGCATTCCGGCGAATCGCTACACGTTATGACAAATTAGCTGCAACCTACTTGGGATTTATTTGTATCGCCTCAATATTAATTTGGTTAAAATAAACAATTTAAAATGTTTTTCAGACACACTCTAGTGTGCCGACAAGTTTTCTTTTTTATCATCTGGTGCGTCAACTCTTTTTTGTGTGCTTATCAGGTGTTTTTTCTATAGAGATTCTTTAAAAACTGATTTTAGTACAGCAAAGTACCAGTATGCTGTCAATAAACTGGCAGCAAAATATATATGTTCGAAAACACAAACAAAACCTCATGGTAGTATATAAGTACATCAAAGAGAGAGGGGAGGTCAAAGAGAGCGGGTTGGCATCAAGCTTGCGGTCCGCACACCTGTTGGTCAGAAATTTTATCAATTAAGCGTTTTTTAATAATAGGAGGAATTACAAATGAATAATAAGAAATTCACAGACAAAGAATCAGCAAAGGCTTTTCTTAAAGAAACTGAAAAACCTTTTAAACTGAAAATTGTTTGCGCAATCGTAGCAGTAGCAGTACTAGTGCTGATGATCCTAGTGGATTCTGTTTGGCATCCGGCGCTGACTGCGTTCGAGCTGCTCTATATTGTGGGCGGTATCGGTGCGCTTTTAGCATCTGCGGCATTCTTACGACTTTTAAAGTTTTCCGGGAAACTTTTCAAGTGGGGCTGGCTGCTGACACCGTTTTGGCTGTTCGATATTGTAATAGCAACAGCGTTAGGCGGAACGGTGTTCCTGATTGGCCTGGTCGTACCGGTGGTTCCTGTTACTATAGAAGCTCTGCTTCTATACATGAACCGCAAAAAGGCAGAGCTCTTCATTAAATTTGGAGAGTAATGCGGCAACACCATAGGAAAGCAGGCGCTGCAGAGCCTGTTTTCCTGTGGGAACAAAAACATCGTTTGAGCAAAAGGAAGGTAGAATCGGTGGCAAATACTCTTGAATTAAAAAAATTCGTTAACTGCTCCAATCATCCGTCATCGGGATGGCCCCACAGACAAATTATAGAGGCAAGTCGTTATGGAAAGATCGTGGATGTTCCATTTCCGAATGTTGACTGGAAGATGGATGACAGAGAAATAGAGGAGCTGGCGGATCAGGTTACTGAGAAGATTTTGAAGCAGAATCCAAATGCTGTTATGTGTATGGGCGAATTTGTATTATGTTTCAGAATCGTGCAGAAACTGAAAGAACATGGAATCAGAGTACTGGCAACTTGTTCGGAAAGAAAATCGGTGGAACATATCGGCGAAGATGGAGTAGTAAAGAAGGAATCCATTTTTCAGTTTAATGGTTTTCGTGAATACTAAGTGGGAATGTTTTCAAGCTCTGAAAGTAAATAATCATTTTTTTACAGGCATAATCAGTTGCGCCTGTATTTTCATGCAGATAGCAGGAAAATTCACTGGAATTTCCCGTTACATAAAATCCCTGTCGGGTTAGAATTTTTACATAAAAACGTTCGAAAAGTAGAACAAAACCATATAGTAAAATACAAATAGATCAAAGAGAGAGGGGAGGCCAGAAGGTAACTTATACAGTAAAGATACGTTTTAACCAAACAGGAGGAAATAACATGACTGATGGACAGAGATTAGCAAAAGCAATTAGTTTCGCAGCAACAAAACACGCAGATCAGACAAGAAAAGATGGAACACCATACATCTATCATCCGATGGCTGTAGCAGAGTTACTGAAAAAATGTGAATATGGTATTAACGTGCAGATTGCAGCAGTACTCCATGATGTACTTGAAGATACAGACGCAACAGAAGAAGAGGTAAAAGAGTTTGGCCTTCCTGTCTATGAGGCAGTTAAGCTTGTGACAAGACCAGAAGGAATCGATGAGGCAGAATATGTCAGAAAGATTCTGGAGAACCCGATTGCTGCCGCAGTGAAAAATGCGGACAAAGTACACAATCTGTGGGAGGTTGTATACACAGGCAATAAAAATAAAGTAGAAAAATATGCACATAAAGCAGAAGTGTACTATGAAAATAAATTTTCAGAGGCACTGGACGATGCAATCAAAAGAGCAAAATATATGAGCAAATGTATCAATTTGCAATCAGAGGATTATAAGGTCCTCGAAAAGAAAGGAGGGCCTGATTACAGCATTCAGGAAATGCGTCTCTATTCAGAAGCAGCAGATGTAGAAGACTGCTAAATACATAAAAGGCTGCCGCCGGCTGTGACAGATTCTATAAAATCTGTCACAACTTGCGAAGCAGTGCCGGATGGAAATTACGAATCCTGACAGTTGTCAGCACCGGCATACAACTGAATTACTTTTAAAGCGGATTCTTTCATTTCATCTGCAAGCTCTTTCGGTTCCATGACAACTACAGAAGAACCATATCCACGGAGCCAGGAACGGAAATTGGCGGTTCCGATGATGGTGTCTGTATAAATATAGTCATTTCCATCCTGCGTGAGTTTTCTATATTTACGCAGGGAGGTTTCAGCCTTGATCTTGGAAATGATATTGGCGGTATTTGCGTAGATGCGAACCTTTACAGGAACAGGTTCCTCATCAAAACTTGACATTCCCCACATGTAATCAAGTTTTTGACGCATGTCTTCCAGTTGCTGTTGAACGTTGCCTGGCAAATTGTGTAGGGCAGGAGCTTTGGAACGATTGAATTCATGGATTCGATCCAGCCTGAAAATTTTGCAGGAAATATCATCCTGACTGATACCAGAGGAAATTTTGTCAGGCTGTTCTATTTCTAATCCGATACAATAAATGAGATTTTTGTCGGTATCATGATAAAGGTATTGTGGATAAATTGTAGTTTCAATTCGATTTCTAGAAGAATGAATACTTTGAACAGTTGATGATACCTCAGTTTGTGGGAGCATGTAGGTGAAAGAAACAGATTCGTCATATTCAATTGCTGCATTTAATGTATCTGCATACTCTATAATTGCTTTGGTTGTTTGATTATATGCTGGATTCGGAGCCTTGATACGGACTTCTGATTTTGAAGGAGAGGTCTTAAAAAGGTCTGGATAATGTGTTTTTAACTGCAAAAATTCTATATGTCTGAGCCAGAATGGAATTTTTTTATCTGATGATTCTGATTCTGAAGCAGAGTTAATGTTAAAATAAAGTGCATTTGAATCCATGCAGAATTCTATATGATCAAAGAACCCGGAAAGTATCTGTCGGTGCCATAATTCTGTATTGCTGATTTCAAATTCTACGGAATCATCTTTTGGATAAAGAGCATTGCTGAGTTTTGAAATCGATAAAAGTGCGATAAAATCCTGTCGGGTCTGTTCAATAGGAACTTCTAATGCCTTGCTTATATTTTCAGGAGTAGAAGTAAAGTCTTCGTGAAGAAGCAATGCTATAATTTTGGTCAGATATTCAAAATTATTTTCTCTGGATATAAGTGTGTTCATAATAAAATCCTTTCACATATTTATAGGAATACTATAGTCAAATGGTATCAGGTTCGGAGTAGTTGTTAAATACTTGTTGTGCGGAAGTGAGCAACATATCCCGGAGTTTCTGCGGACGGATTACTTTGGCACCATAACCGAATGTACGGAGATAATGAGCAAAAGAAGAAAGTCCTCTGATAGTGTCCGTATAGATGAGAGTTTTTTTGTCATCTATAAAATCCTGAGTGATACGGGAAGTTGTGGAACGGTATTTATGCAAAGCATTTACCTTGGATTCTATATTTTTGGAATATGCATCGAAATGGATTTCAACTTCTTCTGGATCGTCCAGAGCGGCGGAGAACATCTCGGCATAAATTTGATTTAGGGTAATTTTCTCAGTATCAGAAATAGAATTAGGGACATCAGATGCAGTAGTTGCTTTAAAATCAATGCGGTCCAGACGTACGAGAAGTTTTTCCTGCTTTTCGGATTTGCCAAGAAGATAGCATTGATTGGTTTCGGTACTGTAAAAAAGTATTCCTACAGAAAAAAGGAATTGTTGTTTTTCTGTTAACCTTGGGCTTGAAAAAACAAGATTCAATTGTTTGTCTTCGTAAGGAAGCTTATTCAGAGATTTAAGCTGGCTATTGATATTATCTGGAAAAGAATTCTGCCGTCCATGCAGAAAATGATCTGCATTACTGGAGGGAGAATCATTTGTTCCAAGTAATTCGTTATTTTGTAAAAGCGTGCAAAACTGATAAATTGGTTTAATAGTAGAAGCAGCGGAGCCTATACTGGAGGCAGCGTTTTCGTAATTATAGCAGAAGTCAGATAAGGCACCGGCAGAAAAAGAGTAAACAGCTGGTACAGATGAACGGAACTCGTATTTTCGTTCACTGTTATTGGTGCGCTCAAAGATGAGATAACCTTCTTGGGACAGTTGAAATAGATGTTCCTGAATGATACGTGGCTTGATATCCTTTAAAACACCATCATTATCTGCTAAGTCACTTTTTCCAAAAGAGTTTGCTTTTTCACGACCTTCATAAAGCAAAAGCCAGTCGAGAAAGAGATCCTTATCAATGCAGGAAGTAAATTTTTGTGTTTCTTTGTATGAGAAATTCTGGACGTCGGAAGATTCTTCTGTCAGTATGTATTTTCCATTCCGGGTGGCAAACTTATAATTCATCTTCTCTAAATGTTTACGATCTTCGCTCAGAGTTCCTCTGGAAATTTCCACATTGTAGTTTTCCTTCAGATATGACTGAAATTCACTGGTAGAAGCACCGTTATTTTCTTTTAGATAATCGATATAAATCATGCGCCGTTCTTTTGGGGACAGAATATGTTTCTTATTATTCATGGCGGAAATCCTCCTTTGTTGAGATGGTAGATTACAGTCTGTTACCAGAGAGAACTGGTGTGTAATCACTGATGTTATTATTATAAATTTCAGGCTGAGTTGTGTCAATTTTATGTTCGAAAATCCTGGCAAAATCCATGATGTAAAGAGGACTGTCACACCAATAAAAATTAGTATGACAGTCCTCTTTTGGGGCTCAGTGCTATTAAAGCCCCTGATCTGGAGAGATTTCAGCAGAGCCTACGTAGCCAGCTCATATATTCAGTTAAAGCAAGATTAATAGCCGGAACTTTAAATGGTGAATCATCAGCAGCATGATTCATGTTGTTTCGAACTCTTTTTAATGTTTTATGTAATACAAGTATTTTAAACAGTAAATTTTGTTTTCCGGAATCTAAACCATTTGCCATTTTTAAAGAATTTTTCCATGGAATTTTGTCATTTGTGTTTTCATTAAACTTATCATAGTCTTTTGAAGATAAATGACTGCTTGCATTCTCAAAAATATCACTGATATTAATTCCGGTAGGATAAGAAATTGTTTGCTTGAAATTTTCATATTTCGCTACAGTTAATTTATTGAAATTTTCATCTCCTATCCAAGGTTTATTATACTCAATCGTAAACTTCTCGTTAGAGTTATTATTAGATTTCCTGATACGATTAAATGCATAAATATAGTCATTAAAGACGTTATTGATGGTAAATGTTTTTTTAATTTCATTGTTGTTTTTATTAATACATGTGTAAGAATAATGTATGGTTTTACCATCTTTCTCCTGTTTGATTCCTTGTGGACGAGTAAATGTAAAAAGCTTCAAATCATAAACCAACAGGCCGGAAATCTTAGATTCAATCAATGTTAATGCCTGTTGATAAAAACCTTTATTGATACACCATTCTATTTCATCTAATACAGTATGATCCTTTTTGAGGAGTGTACTGTAATCTTTTTGGATGTTTGTTCTGTAAATATCCAGATAGGAACCTTTGTCAATATTTTTAGTGTCAGAGCTTTCTGTAGAAGTATTTTTCGCTGTGCTTTCGGATGTTTCTGGGAAAATTTTCTGGAGATCTTTAATACCCTGATCGAAAGCAGGGATAGAGCACCACTGAATACCAGTTGCTACATCAGAAATAGCTGTTATAAGCTGATTCTCTTCTTTAGTAAATATATTTTTTGAACTGGACTCTTTTTTTGCTTCGTGAGTTTGTTCAAGATTTTCTTTATATTTCATCAGAGTATCAGCTCGTCCACAAGAGAAGAACTCGTTAACACCGGAAACGAAATCATAAATTTTCATGTTTTCTGTCTCAGAAACGATAGATTTGGTTCCATTGTCGCTGTATTCCACAGCATATGCCTCTCGTACATCAATATCTTCAGATTTCAGAAGGGACACAGTGGCCTCCATAATTCTTTGAATACCACGAAGTCCGCCATGTGTGTCCAGATATAAGTTAAGTGTCTGATCTTCATGAGTAGCTTTGATGGAACGAAGGGTAGTTATAACGGATTGGATTCCGCGATAAGGAGATGTCAGGTCAACTTCAATAGCCTGGAAAAGTTCCTCATCATCTGTGTCGGGACGCATATAATCGCGTATCTGATCTTTAAAATAGTCAATAGGAGAGATGTCATAAATTTTCTCGGTTCCAATTGGGACTTCTGCAACTTTTTCCAGAGTTTTTGAGGTACACAACATAATAATTTTATCCAAAGTGCCCTGTTCTTTCTGATATAAAGTCTTGTATAACATCTTAGGAACTGGATCTAACTGGTAACGCCCGATAACTTTATCTTCTTTTCCGTTTTCATCAACATAGATGAATTTATTTGGATTAACATTCCTGCCGAAAGTGCTAAGTGCAAGAAGGAGAACATTGTAATGTTTGTCGGAAGGGGCGTGCTTTTCTGGTGTATCATCTTTGAACAGTGCAGCAGTTTCAGCCTGGGCCTGTTTCTGTTCTTTTTCCTTCTGCTCTCGGCGGAGATTTACTTTCTTTGAGTACGGAATAAAGGAATTATCAACAGTCAGTCCCTTCCTGTATGCGAGAATACCTTCATTTTCTTCCATCTGTAATTCAATTCTGCGCATCAGATCCAGGACGAAATCGCGATTCCGGAAATCGGCCTCGTCATAGATAGAATCGATATAGTATCCGATCTCATCAACGAAATCCTGGCTGACAGTATAGCCTTTTGTGTTCATGTAGCTCAGGAACTGTCCTGTGATTTCGCTGGAGCGTAATTTTTCCAGATGTAGGTGACGGGAAAGCATTCTGTAGAAGAAATGATCATCTTTTTTGAAACGATTTTCTACGACAGAAGAAGGCGCGCAGATGATTTTTACAACGTCAGGGGTGCTGTCAAATCTCTGCATCATAAGTTCAAGAGAGTCATCTTCGCTGCAGTCAGTGATTACCAGAATGTCCCTGCGGTCCGGAGCTATAGGCAGATTATAATATTTATCTTCTTTTACAGTAAAGATACGGTAAGGCTCTGTTGTTTCAAGTTTGTCCGGAACTTCCTTCAGAACCTGCTTAAAAATTTCCAGAGACTCTTCCTCATCATACTGTACAAGCATACCGTAAGGAATCAGTTCGTCATCAGCCAGTGCATCACGGTTTCTAAGGAAGTTAAAGAATCCGCGGAGGGACTGCAGCTCATGTTCTGGAATGTTCAATTGATTTTTAAAGTCTGATAATAAAGAATTTAATTCAGTATTCATAAGCACCTTCCAATCTTATTTGTAGTATTTCTGTAACGATTCAGGCCTGAAATGCCTGTTTACAAATAATATAGCACATCCCCCAAAAACCTACAATCATCTACAATTACAAAATTCCGCAAAAAATACCAGAGCACAGAGGTGTAAATTACTGTTTACTTCATTTTCAATGACACGTAATCACAATAAATGTTCGAAAGCAACTGCAACACCATAATATATACTCTAAACATAGGTTGAAACAAGACCTCGCACCTTGCTACGAAAATAAAACTCGTAGCCAAAAACTGAACCTTGACAACAAATGTTTTCAACAATTATGAAAGCATCACTATAA
>ERZ825670.525-NODE-525-length-50864-cov-3.860143_pt1 | contig 50864 bp, 53 predicted proteins | sample MGYA00519929_ERZ825670 | MGnify/ENA primary metagenome ERZ825670 (study PRJEB31778, sample SAMEA3449207) | human gut metagenome | biome: human gut; feature: human-associated habitat; material: faeces | place: United Kingdom | collected 2010/2012 ...
CACAGACAGGCCTTCCAAGAGGTGCTGAGCTTGACCAGCTTCTTAAGAAGAAGGTTCAGTTCATGATTCTTGAAGTAACTGAAAACCGCAGAAGAGCTGTAGGTTCAATCAAGGCAGTTCTTAATGCAAAGAAAGAAGAAGCTAAGGCTAAGTTCTGGGCAACGGCAAAGGTTGGCGATGTATTTAAGGGTACTGTTAAGTCACTTACAAGCTTTGGTGCATTTGTTGACCTCGGCGGTATTGACGGTATGGTTCACATTTCAGAACTTTCATGGAAGAGAATTAAGCACCCAAGCGAAGTTGTAAGCGTTGGTGATACTCTTGAGGTATACATCAAGGATCTTAATCAGGAAGAAAACAGAATTTCTCTCGGCTATAAGAAGGCAGAGGATAACCCATGGGAAATCTTCAAGGCTAATTATAAGGTTGGCGATGTTGTTAAGGCTACTATCGTTTCCATCACTTCATTCGGTGCATTTGCACAGATTATTGACGGTGTAGACGGTCTTATCCATATTTCACAGATTGCTGACAAGAAGGTTGAGAATGTAAAGGATATTCTTTCTGTTGGTCAGGAAGTTGACGTTAAGATTATTGATATCGACACAGAGGCTAAGAGAATCAGCATTTCAATCAGAGCTTTACTTGAAAATTCAGATGAAGCTGCTGAAGAAGAAACATCAGAAGACGCTGAATAATCAAAAATTTAAAAGGCATAGCTTAAAGCTATGCCTTTTTGGTTATAGAAAGTAATTTTAAATTGCAAAAATAAGGCAACGCTTTACAAAGTCCTTTGACATGATTTGTATTGTGTTGCCTTAAAATTTGGTTATGGAATCCTGATTTTATTCTGTAACGGTAATACTGCCGTTTATCCAGTTCTGTACAGCATATTTCTGCATTTCTTCTTCCTTTGCTGCATTAGTAAACATATCATTATCCATATAGAAAAAATTCAGGTCATAGACAGTTCCAACTTCTGCATCCTGCGGAATTATGAAATTAAATGTTGCAATGTCGCCGTCATTTCCACTGCCGTCCTCGCCGATTGAACAAAAGAATATAGAATTTTGTTTGTTATTTATAAGTTCATCAGTTCTGTTGTCAACCCAGTCAACAGCAATGAAGTCAGTCATGCTGTCAACAGCATTACCCTTTTCGTACATAAGCTGATTTAATTCGTCCTTTGCAGCAGTAAGTCTTTCATCATAAGCAAAGTGAATCCCACTGGCCGACCACTTTCCGTCTGCCCCCGACAAGCTTACTGTAACTCCAACAGTTTCACCGGCTTTGCCCTCTGCACTTTCAATTTTGAGAACAGGAGAACAGCTTCTTTTTGCAAGAGGATCTTTTTCTGTACAGCCGGTTATGAGTGTCATTGCCAAAGCCAGAATTAAAGCAAGCGGCAAAAATGTTTTTTTCAAATCAAAAACGCTCCCTTTTCATTAAGTGACATTCAGGGCAGCACCGTATAATTACGGTAGTGCTGCCTGAAATTTATTTGCCCTCAACAGTAATTTCTCCACTTTTGTCAGCAGAAACTGTAATTTCCTTGATTTCAGATGCATGCTCTATAATAATATTTGCAATCTTATCTTCAATATTCTGTCTGATTACACGTCGGATATCCCTTGCACCGTCAGTTTTTCCATGTGACTTTTCAGCAATTGCCTTGAGTGCATTTTCATCATAATTAAGCTCAATGTTCTTTTCAGAGAGAGGCTCTTTCATTTCATCAAGCATAAGACCTGCAATTTTTGCGTAATCTTCCTTGCTGAGCTGCTTGAATACAACGATTTCATCAATTCTGCCGATGAATTCAGGACGCAGAAAATCTCTTAATCCCTTTATAGCCTTTTCTCTTGAAATATCATCAGCAGTTTTGTTGAAGCCGACACCCATTGTTTTATCTGTTGAACCTGCATTTGATGTCATGCAGATAATAGTATTTTCAAAGTTTACAGACCTGCCATGTGCATCATCAACCTTGCCCTCATCAAGAATCTGCATAAGTATATTCATAACGTCAGGATGAGCCTTTTCAATTTCATCAAAGAGGATTACTGAATACGGACGGCGTCTTACCTTTTCAGTAAGCTGTCCTGCCTCATCATAACCAACATATCCCGGAGGTGAGCCTATCATTCTTGCTACAGAATGTTTCTCCATGTATTCTGTCATATCAAGTCTTATAAGCGGCTCTGTAGAGTCAAAAAGCTCAGTTGAGATAGCTTTTACAAGCTCTGTTTTACCTACGCCTGTAGGGCCGACAAATATAAATGATGCAGGTCGGCGGCGTTTTGTAAGCTGAACTCTTGTACGCTTGATTGATTTTGCAAGAAGTTCAACAGCCTCGTCCTGTCCGATAACCCTTTTCTTCAGAGTTTCTTCAAGGTGAGCAATTTTCATAAACTCGGTTTCTGCAATTTTCTTGGCAGGAATACCAGTCCAAAGCTCAACTACCTTTGTTATGTCATCTTCCGTTACGTTTACATTTTCAGCCTTTTCTTTAAGCTTTTCAGCGTCTTCTCTTGCGTGGATAAGCTTGCCCTTAACCTCTGCAAGAGCCTGATAATCAGGTTCAATCTGTTCCTCAATGGACTTTTCCATGTCCTCAAGAACCTTTATTTCCTTTGTGATTTTATCATATTCTGCAATTTCAGGACTGCGTATACATGCACATGCACAACCCTCGTCCAAAAGGTCAATAGCCTTATCAGGCAGGAAACGGTCAGTAATATATCTTTCTGAGAGAACAGCACAAAGTCTTACAAGATAATCTGATATTTTAACCTTATGATAATCCTCATAGTATTTTTTTATTCCCAAAAGAACGTCAACAGTATCTTCAACAGTAGGTTCGTTTACTGTAACAGGCTGGAAACGTCTTTCAAGAGCAGAATCCTTTTCGATATACTTTCTGTACTCTCCGAATGTAGTTGCACCGATAACCTGAACCTCGCCTCTTGAAAGTGCAGGCTTTAGGATATTGGCTGCATTCATTGAACCCTCGGAATCACCCGTACCGATAAGATTATGAACCTCATCAATGAAAAGAATTATATTTCCCTCACGCTTAACCTCGTCTACAAGTCCTTTTACACGGCTTTCAAATTGTCCTCTGAACTGAGTTCCTGCCACAAGAGCAGTAAGGTCAAGCAGGAAAATACGCTTATCCGCAAGATTGAACGGAACGTTTCCTTCGCTGATTTTCTGTGCAATACCCTCCGCTATTGCAGTTTTACCTACACCGGGTTCACCTATAAGGCATGGATTGTTTTTTGTACGGCGTGAAAGTATCTGAACAACTCGTGATATTTCCTTTTCACGTCCTATAATATTATCAAGCTTACCGTCCTTAGCCTTTTGAGAAAGGTCTGTACAGTAATTATTAAGGAATTTCAGCTCCTTTTCACGCCTTTTATCCTTTTTAGTGCCAAAACCGAAAAGTCCGCCCTTTTTCTCGCCTGACTTTTCAGAAGCGTCATTTTTAGCTTTTCCGTTCTGTGTAGTATCCTTTTTATCGTCTGATGAATCAGGCTTTTCAAAGGTCGGACTTCCTCCAAGCATATTTTGCAGGAAATCAGGCATAAAACCTGAACCGCCCATTTCAAAGCTGTCACCGTCCAGAAGTCCCATCATCTGATCAGAGATTTGCTCCATTTCTTCATCGGTTATTCCCAGACGTTCCATATATTCAGAAACCTGTGGGATATTCATTTCCTTTGCACAAACCATGCAAAGCCCCTCATTCTTTTTTTCATTGCCCTGTACTGATGTAATAAAAACAACAGCCGGACGCTTTTTGCATTTGCTGCACATTAACATTAGTTAAATAACCTCCTGAATTCTATTCACACTATGAATATGTGTATGCAGATACAAGATGTATCCGCCGTATGCTACTTGCTGAAATTAATCAGCTTAAGATTATAAATATATTTAAAAACAATGGTTTTGTCAATTGACTTCTGATTGAAAAACATCATTTTTTCATCGCCTATTATAACAAGGAACTTTACAAAAGCAGCTGCAGCAATAAGGAATAGTACTGCCCGTATAATACCCATAACTGCACCCAAAGGCTGTTCTGCCGCACCAACAGACGGAATATCAAGCATTGCTGTAATAATATTTGCAAATAATCTTATTACAAGCATAAGCAGTATGTATATTATTGAGAAAGCTGCAAATCTGCATATTTCAGAAGCTCTGTTCTGTATAAATGTGTTTTCAAGATAATCAACAGTTTCCTGCGGTATATCGTCAATCATTTCAAGCCTTACAACCATTTGCACTGCCTGCTGAGTAAGTCTGGAATCATCATTCATAAGGCTTAGGTCGGAAAGCAGATATTCCGGAAGCTCATGCGAAAGCATTTCGTGAAATATATCGGAAAATCCACTGTTTACTTTCTGTATAAACGCTTCTTTTTCATCAACCTCTTTATCATTTATGTTGCAGGCATATTTAAATAAATCGTCCTGCATATTTTCGCTTTCAGCAAGTATAGATTGAAGTCTGCTTTCATTTACAGTAATGTTGTAGCCTTGATTTTCCAGAAAAACTTTGAATTTTGATGTTATCTGTACATCTTCAAGTGAACGTCTTACCGACTTTATATTGCCGGATTTAACTGCACTTCTGTAAATTGCATCTGAAGCGGATTCGCTTAATGTTATTGCAAAAACCAGACTGATTATACAGCCCAATGTAGTAAAAATTGTCTTAGAGAAACCTTTTTTTGCGGATAAATAGATTATTACAGCCGCAACAGCCGCAGCCGCAGCGTCATAAGCCCACCAGAATTGTGTGTCCATTTTTGTTTAAACTGATTACTGCTATTCTTTTTTTCTGATACAGCAATAATACGCTCCTCTCTTTTTACAGTATTTTTTCCAATTCCCAAAGCTGATAAGATGTCGCATCAGCTTTCAAAGTCTATTCTGTCAACTCTGTCATAGCTCATAAGAAAGATATATTTATCACATCTTCTGAACTGACTGTATGAATCGGTAATATCTACCGTAGAACGCAGATTTCCGCTGAAATCAAACGCTTTCAGCTGAGTTTTTCCCATTACATAGACAAGTCCGTCATAAATCTGAACATATCTCAGTTCCTCATCATATGAAATGATAAACGGTTCTTTTTTAGGGCCGCTTAAAAGCATTACGTTATATTTATGACGTTCATTGTCATTCAGTATTACTGCTGCTTTGCTGCCGCTTATGTCACAGCCGGCAAAAGAACCGTCATAAGTATAGCTTGCGGTTATTTCACCGCTGTTATTATAATATGCACATTTATCATCGCCTAAAACAACAGCACCGTCATCAAAAGAAGCTGACTTAATGCAGTATGTATCAAAAGGTTCAGCAGTCCATTTGGTATTGTCTGAATCAAATTTGATGCATTCGGTTTTTGTGACAATAGAGCCGTTATCTGCATTAACAAAGCTTAATACAGCACCGTTGCCGTCATCTGTAAAGCATACGTCAATTATACGTTCTATGCAGTTTCTGTTGTAAATATAATTTCCGTTTCTGTCATAAACGGTCAGACTGCATGCGAATTTATCAGAGAGTGTAACGATTGCCGTATATCCATCATCACTTACTCTGCCAAATATTATATTATCGTCAGCAGTATCTGTAAAAAGTGTTTCACGTTCTGATTCAAGTCTGAATTTATTTCCGCCTGTTTCGTAAATAAGTGCATAACCGTCTGCCGCTTTCATAACTGCATTTGAATAAGCATGCTGACGGCCTTCTATAAGTCCGCCCTCCTCATTGTAGAGGTATGTATAAGCGTCACTCATAAGATAAATGACTTTATCTGTATATTCAAGCTGATAATTTTCACCGCCTGAAATTTCAATAGGGAAGTTTCCTTCGGCAAGTTCACCGTCATTGATAATTGTATGATACTTTTCTCCTATGCCCTGAAGCTTCGGAAGCCATTTATCACGATTATAGTACATACCGCCTGCAATTGCGGCAACAGCAAGCAGTATAATCAGTTTAATTCGGCGTTTTCGTCTTTTTGCACGCCTTTTGACTTCGACAATGTCGTCCATATCATAATTAGCCATGACATACCTCCTTTTCCGAATGACGTCTGTAAAGCTCATCAAGACTTTCTTCGCCATAAAACAGCCTGTTCAGATAAAGACCATGAGCCATAGCTGTTTTACCTGCTTTGGTTCTGTCCTTGGACTTCATTATGGCAGGTATATCATCAGGGGAGAATTTTCCCTCATTCACCCATATAAGAGTTCCCACCATAATCCTAATCATATTATACAGAAAACCGTTGCCTTTTACAAGCATTATTACTGTATCTCCAACATTTTCTATGTAAAAATCATAAATTGTTCTTATTGTTGTTGAGGCTGTACTGCTGTTTGAACAAAATGCAGCAAAGTCATGAGTACCTATAAAATGTTCAGCAGCCTTCCTGACAAGCTCAACATCAAACTTTCTTCGGTAATGCAGCATCAAATCCTCAGCAAACGGATTTTTTGATTCACTGCAATGCATTTTGTAAATATACTCCTTGCCAAGACAGCTGAACCTTGCATGAAAATCGTCCTCAGTTTCCTCACAGGATAAAATTGATATATCATTTGGAAGATAGCCGTTTACGCCTCTTATAAAATTTCTCGGAGGTATTTTGCTTTCTGTCTTTACATTAAAGCAGTAATGATTGGCATGAACTCCCGTATCAGTACGGGAGCAGCCGTTTATGATTATATTTTCATTAAGGACTCGTGATACATTTTTTTCAACGACTTCCTGAATAGTCAGTGCATTGTCCTGCCTTTGATATCCATGATAATTTGTACCACGATAAGCCATAGTTACTTTAAGATTTCTCATTATCAGAATCCTTTGTCTCCTCGTTTTGCTCTGTTTCAGTGCTTTCTTTATGTTCAGAAACTGCTGAATTTTCATTTATATCAGGATTTTCAGTAAATTCCTCTGTTTGTTCAGTATCATTGTTTTCGCTTGCAGATGCTTTTTTATTTTTTCTGCGTCTGTCAATAACCGCAATGAAGATGAAAAGCAAAGCTCCTGCTACTGATGCGGTTACACCTGTTTTAAAGCCCTCAGGAATATATGAAAGCTCAATTTCATGTTCGCCTGCTGAAATAGTTACTCCAAGCATTGCTCCCATAAGACTGTATGTTTCAGCTTTTTCGCCGTCAACGTAAACACTCCAGCCCTTTTCATAGGGAATAGAAAAATACATTACGCCGTCATTAAGAGCAGTCACATTTCCCTTTATTTTTGTGTCACTGAATTCAGTTATATTCAAAGCTTCGTCAGCAAGATTTTTGTACATTTCCTCCCATACAGCGTGATTTAAAGCATATACCATTACCTGTCCGTTTCCTGACTGTACATCTTCCTTTGCGGCGATTTTTATAACTGACTGTTCACCTGTACCGCTGTTGCCCATTGGGAAAGTTATCGGATAATCTTCAACCAGAATATTTGTATCAATCTGCTTTCCGCCTGTTGATACAGAGGCGTTATCAAATCCGCCGTTTGTTATGTATCCATAAAGCGAGCTGTTTTCAACACTGTCATATGTAAAGGATACACTTGCCATACTGCTGTCGGGATTTTCCTTTGTAAATGAATAATTGCCATAGCTGTTTTTTGTTACCTTTAATCCGTCATAGGAGGCTAGAGCAACAGGCTGAGGAGTGAAAACATTTTCCTGAATTCCTGTACAAAGACTTAAAAGCTGATTTTGATAGTCATATGGTGAGCTTGATTCTATTGTGGTTGCCATTTTCACATCGGAATTTACCATAAATCCTATAGGCAGATTAAATTTGTTTACACTTGCTGAAACCTGTCCGTCCTGACAGTATTTTTCAAGTGCATAATCATCATTAAGCATAGCACCGCTTTTTGAAACAATATACTTTATTCCGAAGAATGCGTTTGTTACAGGAGATGAAATTCGATAGTAATAACGGTTTCCTGCTTCAGATGCATAAAGTCCCATTTTTTGAGTGAACTTGGTTACATTGACATTTGCAGATGATGAAAATTGCGATAAACCGTTGTATCCGTATAAGGCACTGTCGTTAAGAGAGTATGTGCTTTTCATTTCGGTTCTGTAAAATTTATCGGAGTCTGATTTTCTTATTTCCGACAAAACTGTTTGCACCTCTTGGTTTCTGTCGGGGTATGAGGAATATCCTGAACTGCCTACTGTCTGTACACCTATGCAGGCATTTTTATATGACTCATAAATCACTCCGATACCGATTGCAATGCTCAATGTGTAGGCAAGGAGCTGTTTATGATTTTTAAAAGGAATCAGCTTCATAACAATGAAAATGAAGAAAAATACAGCCATTATTACTACTGAACTGCGGATATAATTTGTTTCTCCGTTCATTGCAGCGTCAAAGGAATCTCTGTCTGAAATCCTGCAAAGATAAAGAATTACAGGCATTGCTATTAGCTGATAAGTCTTTATTCCATTGGTCAGCATAGCGTCCATTGCACGATATGCGGCAGTTATAAGAATAAATGAGAAAATAAATGCAAAACGGTATGGAATCATGTTTGTAAAATGAAATCCATGCCATATAAAGTTCAGGACGTTAAAATTACAGCTTACCGCAATAAGTGCAAGCATCAATACAGCTGATATTTTTTCTCTTATTCTTATTTTAGGAGTTATGAGAAATACTCCGAGAAGCAAAAGTCCAAGAACTCCGCAGGCAAAGTTAGGAAGTCCCTCTTTCATTGCAGGTTCATTGAATGATAATGTATTTGCAAAAATATCAGTCCATTTTTCATATGTTTCCCAGACCTGCGGAAATGTATTATTTGCACTGTATGTCAGCTGTAATCCATAATATGCAGGCAGAAGCATAAATCCGCCCAATGCTATTCCTATTACGGACGAACGTAAAATAATCCAAAGCTTTTTGAAAAAGTCTTTGATTCCCTTTCCCTCGCAAACAATAGCGACTGCAAATGCAAAAACAGCAAAAATGCAGGTAAAGAAAGCTATATAGTAGTTTGAAATAAGTGAAAGAGCAAGGCTTAGCGTAAAGAGCTTCCATTTGCCTTCTCTGCATATTGCGGTTATTCCAAGCATTACAAGAGGGAAAAGTGCAATTGTATCAAACCACATAACATTCCAGTAGTAGCCGAGCATATAGCTGCAAAGAGCAAACATTACAGAAAATACGGTTATTGAAACGTCATTTCTTTTAAATGCATACCTGAGGAACATACTGAAAAACATACCGCAAAAGCCGATTTTTGCAGTTAATATGTATGTAAGAGCGTCACGGGTGCTGTCTTCGCTGAAAAAAACAGAAGTCCAGTTAAGCGGACTTGCAGCATAATATGAAATAAGTGAAAGAAAGTTAGTTCCAAGACCTGTAGACCACGAATAAAGAAAAGAACCTCCCGTAAGAAGTTTTTCTCTTACTACACGGAAAAATGGATAATACTGATGCCAAAGGTCAACAACCAGCATCTGATTATCTCCGTATGGGTGTATTTTTGCTGCCTTAAAAGCAAGAAGCATAATAAATACAGGAATAAAAAAGGAGAGAATTACCCATAAAGCCCCATTATTAAAGAAATTACCGAGGGCTTTTACAAATCCGTTTTCGTTTATTTTCTTAGACGCTGATTTCACAAACCTCCGCCTGCCTTTCAGAAAATATTAATTGCAATAACTGCCGCAAGGAAAATAAGAGTAACAGCAAGAGCCGCATAGTCTGTTCGGTTTGATTTAAGCTGTCTTAAACGTGTTCTGCCCTCGCCGCCGTTATAGCATCTGCACTCCATAGCCGTTGCAAGCTCTTCTGCACGTCTGAATGACGAAATAAAGAGTGGTATCAGTATTGAAACAACATTTTTTGCCCTTGCCATAAGACTGCCGCTGTCAATTTCAGCTCCTCTTGCCTTTTGTGCAGACATAATCTTGTCCGTTTCTTCAATAAGAGTGGGGATAAACCTCAAAGCAATTGTCATCATCATTGCAAGCTCGTGTACAGGGAACTTAACCTTTTTCAGCGGACTCAAAAGTCTTTCAATAGCATCAGTAAGTGCAATCGGAGATGTTGTATAGGTCAGAAGTGACGTTCCTGCGATAAGGAATACGATCCTCACAATCATAAATATGCTTGTTTCGATGCCGCCTGAGGTTATTTTAAAAAATCTCCACTTAAAATAAACATCACCGTCAGATATAAAAAACAGGTTAAGAATAGCTGTAATAATCAGAAACGGCATTATCGGCTTTATGCTTTTCACAAAAAGTTTAAGCTTTATCCTTGAAACCGTAATTGCATATACTGTAAAAATTCCGCCTAAAAGCAGTCCTAAAGGAGAACTTCCCACAAAAAGCATTATAATAAAAATAAAGGTTATAACTATCTTAAATCTCGGGTCTAACCTATGGATCAAGCTGTTGCCCGGAAAAAACTGTCCAATTGTAATATCCTTAAGCACTTAGCCTAATCCTCCTTTATTCAGGGTTTTAAGGATAAGCTCTTTGGCATAGTTTACGGTAAAGACCTCTTTGCCAAGATCTATGCCTCGTTCCTTGAGTCCGTTAAAAACCTTTGTAATCTGAGGAACATCAAGTCCCATTTGTTCAATTTCCTTAGAGCGTCTGAAAACATTTACTGCTGTATCATAGCAGAAAAGCTCCGATTTGTTCATTACAAGTATTTTATCGGCAAATTGTGCAATGTCCTCCATGCTGTGAGAAACCATGATAATGGTAATCCCTCTCATCTTATGAAGAGCCGCAATCTGATCCAGAATGTCATCTCTTCCCTTTGGATCAAGTCCCGCCGTCGGCTCGTCAAGAACCAGCACTTTCGGACGCATTGCCAGAACTCCTGCGATCGCTACTCTTCGTTTCTGACCGCCCGAGAGCTCGAACGGAGAAGATTTATAATATTTTTCTTTCAATCCTACCAGTTTCAGTGCTTCCAACGCACGCTTTTCACACTCTTCTTTGCTCAGCCCCTGGTTTTTCGGTCCAAAACACACATCTGTCAGTACGTCAATCTCGAACAACTGATACTCCGGATACTGGAACACCAGTCCTACCTGATTACGGAGTGCACGCATATCATATCCATTTTGGTAAATGTTCTCTCCATTATAATACAGCGCACCGTCCGTTGCTTTCACAAGTCCGTTCAGATGCTGGATCAGAGTCGATTTCCCCGATCCGGTATGACCGATGATTCCCACAAATTCACCGTGTGGAATCTCCAGGCAAATGTCTTTGAGTGCATGTTTTTCGTATGCAGTCCCTGGACTGTATACATAATTCAAATGTTCTATCTTAATTGCAATGTCTGTCATTTCTTCTCACCATTTCTCACATCAAATGTTCTATTGTTGTAAATGCGTAATTGCTTCTACCAGTTCTTCTTTTCTTAAGATTCCTTTTGGAATATCCAGTCCACGTTTTCGAAGTTCATCTGCCAGGATTGTCACCTGTGGTACATCCAGGCGATAGCTCTTAAGCTCATCCACCCTTGAGAATATCTCTTTCGGAGTTCCCTCCATCACAACTTTGCCGTGATCCATTACAAAGATCTTATCCGCATCTACTACTTCTTCCATATAATGCGTGATCAGAATTACTGTAACATTCTTCTGTTTTCTGAGTTTGTGGACCGTCTTTAAGACTTCTTTTCTTCCAACCGGATCAAGCATCGCCGTTGGCTCATCCATAACGATGCATTTGGGTTCCATTGCTACAACCCCTGCAATTGCAACCCTCTGCTTCTGTCCACCGGAAAGCTTATTCGGAGAATGATGTCTGTACTCGATCATTCCAACTGCTTTCAGGCTTTCTTCTACACGCTGCCAGATCTCATCTGTCGGAACTCCCAGATTTTCCGGACCAAATCCTACATCTTCTTCTACTACAGTACCGATGATCTGATTATCCGGATTCTGAAACACCATTCCTGCCGACTGTCTTACGTCCCAGAGTTCTTCTGGATTACTTGTATTCTTTCCATTCACCCATACGGAACCTTCTGTCGGAACTAAAATTGCGTTTAAATGCTTCGCAAGCGTTGATTTACCGGAACCATTGTGTCCGAGAACTGCTATAAACTGTCCTTCTTTTGCTTCAATATCCACTTCATCAATAGCACGCGATGTTCCAATCACATTGCCTTCTTCATCACGTTTTTCATATTCATATACTAATTTTTCTGTCTGGATCATTTCCATCTTTTATTTTCCTCCGCGTCATATGTGTTGGAAGTTGCTATGATTCTGCTGTTTCGTTTCTTTTTTTTATGTTTTTCTTATGCTTTTTCCGGTTCCGGATACTCTGTTCCCATTGTATCAACGGTTACTTTTTTCATCTTCTGCTCATCAAGCGGTCTGTCACTGTAGTCTGTATCTGTCTCAGCAATCTTATTTACAATATCCATTCCTTCGATGATCTTACCAAATGCAGCATATGCACCGTCCAGATGTGGTGCAGCTTTATGCATGATAAAGAACTGTGAACCTGCTGAATCCGGATGCATAGCTCTTGCCATAGAAAGTACACCTTCTGTATGTGCAAGATTATTTGCGAAACCGTTCTGAGCAAACTCTCCTTTAATTGTGTATCCCGGGCCTCCCATTCCTGTTCCGTCCGGGCATCCTCCCTGGATCATAAATCCATTGATGACACGGTGAAAGATCAGTCCGTCATAATAACCTTTCTTCACCAGTGAAACAAAATTATTAACTGTATTCGGAGCAACTTCCGGGTACAGTTCTGCTTTCATAATATCTCCATTTTCCATCTCAATTGTTACGATTGGATTTGTCATTTTATTTTCCTCTTTTCTTTTTGTTATCTACAGGACCTGCCACTGGCAGCTCCTTATGAACGCATAGCATTACAAAAGCGCCGGCAAAACCGACGCTTCCATTTTAGCGGATAAATCCTTATCCGTAAAGACTTCTATATCATTTTTATGGATTATTCACTTTTTTCAAAATAAAATCCATCAAACTTGTATTTGAATACACGATAAATAAATTTCTCATAATCCATCTTATAAGTTACAATTGCTTTATGATCTGCATCATACTCTGTAAAAGTCCCCTTTAATCCCGAATCTACAAGTACATTATCTCCTGTTTCCTGCGCACTGCTGACATATCCGGAATAAGGTACTTTAAACGAATCTACAAGTTCAAATGTACCTTCATTTTCATCCACCAGATATTTGTAATACTTGGAATTCTTTCCGTCAACCGCAGAACTTACTTTCAGACCTATCGACGACCAGTCATAATCCGGTCTTGTCTCACTGATTCCAATATTATTATCAAACATATACAGATAATACTGCCCGTCCGCAAGGCTTTCATCTGTCTCATATGTGATCGTATGCTGGCCACCCTGTATTGTAAAATCTCCTTTCTTATTCAGCAGAAGACTTACATAAGAAGTATCTTTCCAGAAATCTTTTTCACCGATCATATAAGAAACCACCGGCCCGTCATAGATATTATCTACTTTGATGATTGTTGACGTCTCTCTTGAACTTAAAAGTACTGACCCATTTCCTATATACTGAATCGTGTTGATATGCATCCAGTCCAGTTCATCGGAAGAATTTTTCACACAGGTCTTTTTATATTCGCCAAACAGATCTCCCAGGTCCAGTACCTCTGTCACCTCACCGGAATTTACATCCAGTTTCAACACGATATCTTCCACGCTGTCCTGCGTCGTATCAGTTGCAAGAATCAACATATTTCCATTTTCATCAAACACATAATCATGGTGCAATTTGTAATTGCCAAGATCATATACCTTTGTTACCTGCCCAAGACGGTTCACCTGTGCCATCTTCTTTTCGGAAATACTGTAATACATCGAATTCTCGTCAAAGATAAGCCTGTGACTTCGGTATCCCAGAAGAGGAACTTCTCCTCTTAAGACTCCGTTATTGTCATAATAATACATAAAATCCATAGAAGTACTGTCATTTCCAAGTACCACATACAGCCCGTCTTCTAACTTGTCCGCACTTTGTTTTACATCCGTATCAAGCTGTACTGCCTCTTCTCCATACAGACTTCCCATCTCATATACGATTTCATTCGTATCCGTAGAACCGTCTTCATTCGTTATATAGAATGTAATCGTATTCTCCGTATCCGGGATCAGACCGATCACCTGAAATTCATGCTCTTTCTGATACTCTTCATCCTGATATACATTTCTGCTAAAGTCGGCAATATCATCCTCCTTTACATGAATCGTATAAGAAACTTTCACCGCCGAATCTGTCTCAAAATAAACATACAATGACTGTGTATTGGTTCCAAAAGGATTGTATTCGATCAGCATATTACTCAGTGTATACTCCTGAGATTCTTTTTTCTTTTCCAGTTCGTCCGCTATTTTCTGCTGCTCTTCTGCATTGTATGTTTTTTTGATCTTCTCGTAGATTTTTTTCTGTTTTTCATTCATTACATTTGCTTCATTATCTGACTTTTTCTGTTCTTTCTTTTCATCAGACTCTGAAACCTGTTCTTTCTTCGTTGTGCTCTTCTCTTTCGTGTCTGCATTTGCACACGCTGTCATTCCCATCGCAAGTATCATAGCCAACATTCCTGCAGTCATGATTCGCTTTTTCACTTTTTCTATCCCACCTTTTTATTATTTTTTCACAGTTATAAATATTTTAACAAGAATTTGTGTTAAAAATATGAAATATGGTCATTTTTATTTTTATTATTCGTTTTGGCTCTGCACCTCCGTATTTTTCAACTCATATATTACGATTCCACCTTTTTCTTCACAGCCCGTTTTCCACAACTCCATTAGATCCAGTCTGACTTTTTCCCCGTAAGTAGCCACATCGATCCACATACCCTGTTCATTCTTTTCATATCCGACCACAAGAAACCAGTGCCAGATGAAATCTTTGTACTTTTCAACATTCAAATGTCTCAACATCAGATATGGTACCGGAAGTCCCTTATCAATCTGTTCGCATATGATCTTCTCTGCCTCTTCCACAGTACCTGTCCCGTCGAATTTTTCCATATCAATCTGATAATCCGTTCCATATTTTTCATTCACATCTGAAATATATTTTGCCAGACCTTCAATATACCATTCCGGCTTTTTTACACCCTGAACTCTTGGACGGATGTATGGTTTCATAATCTCACTGAATTTTTTGTATGCTTCTTTATCCATCTGTTCAAGATCGAACGGATATAATTTTTTCATTTCCTTATATTTTGCCAAATAAATACAGCTGTCACATGCCGTTGCAGCTCCACATCCACCAACATTCATAACAATATTCGTGAACCAGTCCTGATTTCCTCCGAATTCTCCATCAATCATAAAATATTCCAGTTCTTTTTTCATATCTGCTCACCTGTCCTGTCTATTTGTCTATATAATAATGCAGCCATCTGCTTCCAACACCTGGTATTACTTTTTCAGACATCTGAAAGAAATTCTAACATACTTTCTCAAGCGTACGCAATGGGCGGGGATTGCAGATTTTCTGCAATCCCCGCCCATTATTTCTCTATATTTTGTTATTCTTATAAGCTTCTTGACATCTCTTCGCATACTTTCATAGCTTCGATGATAGAACTTCTGAAGCCGAGCTCTTCTAATGTACGAACAGCTTCAATTGTTGTTCCTGCCGGTGAACAAACCATATCTTTTAATTCTCCAGGATGTTTTCCTGTATCCAGAACCATCTTTGCACTTCCAAGAACAGCCTGTGCTGCAAACTGATAAGCCTGTTTTCTTGGCATTCCGCCTGAAACTGCTGCATCTGCCATAGCTTCGATCAACATGAATACATACGCTGGTGAACTTCCACTTACTGCTGTTACTACATCCATCAGACGCTCAGGAACGATCTCTGCACGGCTGAAACTTTCCAGAAGGCTCTTTACATATGCGATCTCATCTTCTGCAAGATGTTCATTCGGGCAAACTGCTGTCATACCTTCTCCAACCATAGCCGGTGTGTTAGGCATTGTACGAACGATCTTTACATCTTTTCCAAACTGTTCTGCAAGCCATGCAAGTGTCTTACCTGGTGCAATTGTAATGATAATCTGTTTGTCTGTCACAACATCTTTGATATCAGCAATTACGCTCTCATAAAACTGTGGTTTTACAGACAGAATAATTGTCTCTGCTTTCTGTGCAACTTCTTTATTGTCTGCTGTTACATTGATTCCGTATTCTTTCTGAACTCTTTCTCTTCCAGGTGCAAAAAGATCTGCCCCGATAATTTCTTCTGCAGGAATTACATTATTCTTGATAATTCCGCCCATAATTGCTGATGCCATGTTACCTGTACCGATAAATCCTAATTTCATCCTTATTACCTTCCTTTTTAACCTGTTATGTTCTTTTTGCTCCCGGCACGTGACACATAAACAATCTGTTATGTTCGCTCCGTGCTTTTGTATACGTTTTTTAAATTTGTATACAAATCATTTCTACTGTGACTATATCACTCATTTCTCAAAAAGTCAACACACAACCTTGAATTTTCTTTGAAAACACGTTATAATTTGTATACAAATACAGAAAATGTATACTTTTATATAAAAGCTGATATGCACTGCTATAACTTACTACGTTATTGTGAAAGTACTATTTGAAGGGGGCATTTACTATGGCAGAAAAAAGTCCGTCTCTTGCCACACAGGCTTATCATACCATCAAAGAAAATATTCTGAATCTTACCTATCCTCCGGGCATGGTCCTTACCGAGGCTATGCTCACCAAAGAGCTCGAAATGAGCCGAAGCCCGGTACGCACTGCGATCCAGATGCTTCAGGTCGAAGGACTTATTGTCTCGGACTATTACAAATCTATGACTGTAAAAGAAATTACAGATAAAGATATCAATGAGATTTATCAGTTACGGGAATTATTAGAGGGGGCCGCTTTCCGTCAGATTTTTACCTCCGGGCGGTACGAAGAGTATTCTTACCGTATTGAAGAGAAAGTCGTGCGTATGTGCGCCGCTGCAGGCGATCTGTATGAATGGGAGATTGCAGATACTGCCATGCATATGGAAATTATCAGTATTTTTGACAATGACAGAATCAACCGGATCTATGAAAATAATCTTTCCGAACTGATCCGCATTGGCCAGTATTCTATCCGAAACGGGATGAAAATTCCCAGAACAAATGACAATCTGAAAAAAATGATTTCTTATATGAGAAAGGGAAACTATGAGAAAGCGTTTGAAATCTTGAAAAGCGACCATTTCGGAACCGGCCGTAACACCGCATTAAAAATGCATTAATAAAATACGTATATAAAAAACTTGCCAGCTGTACGATCTGCAACTGGCAAGTTCTTTGTATATCTCTTATTTTTTAAAATGTTCCAACATGATTGGCATACATTGTTTGGAATATTCTCCCAATGAATATGCTCCTTTGTTCAAACACCAGTCCGAAACCAGCGCACGTTCACACATCGAGTAATATCTGACCAGTTCATTCACCGGTACTTCATCCGATATCTCTCCTCTTTTTTGTCCTTCATCGATCACACTGCTGATCAGTTTATAATATGTCCGGTTCTGATCCAGAAGTGATCTGTGCCCCTGTGCTACAAGCTGTGTTGAATAAAGCGAAGCCAGAAGATCAATGCTGATCTTTTCTTCCAGCATCGAATGTGCTTCGTAGTTTAGATAAAGAAGCTTCTCATAACAGTTCATATCCGGATCCATCTTGGTCTTTAACACTTCGTAATTATCATCCAGAATAATCGACAATGTATTCAACAATTCATCTTTGGTATTAAAATAATAATAGAACGATCCTTTGGATGTTCCTGACAATTCAATAATGTCATCTACCGTTGTTCCATTATATCCTTTTTCATAAAACAACTGCCATGCCGCTGTTACGATTCTTCCTTTTACACTTTTTTTGTTGTCTGTTTCTATTTCCATTTGTTTTCTCCTTATCCGCCCTCTTTTAAAGTACTTTTAGTATAACATACTTATTTTAACAGTGTACACAGAAAATTCTTCTTAATACTTTACTTCAAAACTACTTTCCAGTTCCGGCTCCATCTCTTCGGTATCAATCCAGTCAATCTGGATAAACTGGTTCCGGTTCAATCCCTTCATGAGTTCAAAGATCAGAGTCTCTCTTCCCTGTACTTCCATAACTACCGTCCCATCATATTCATTCTTCACCCATCCGGTCAGATTCATAGATCTTGCCAGATATTTTGCTGTATAACGAAATCCCACGCCTTGTACTCTTCCATGGAATATCATATGTTTTCTTACTTCCGACATCTATTACCACCTCTGAATAATTCAGGGTACTGCGCTACGCAATACCCTGCCTTTTTACATTCCGCTATGCAAGAAAAGCGAATATTTTCAACTTCTTTTGCATAACTTTCTTCACTCGAAATTCTTATGAACAAGCCTGCTGTACTCTTCATAAGCTTCTACTCCCTCAAATGCATCTTTTAACGCATCTCTGATTCCTATATAATACCAGCCTATGATCTTTTTATCCTTCATCCTGAAACGGTTCCATAGTTCTTCTCCATATACCGGATAATCCCTGTCAATATCGCGCATATTCGATAACTTGTCCGCCAATCCTACCATCTGTACTTCTCTCGGTGCATTTCGTATATGTTCGATCGTTGCAGACTTGCGTTCCATCCATGTCTTGGTTTTATCTTCGCTTTCCTGTGCTACAATTCCTGCCACTCGTTCCGAAAATTCCCGTGCAAGGATTTCTCTCGATACACCTTCACAATCTTCAATCGTATCATGTAAAACTGCTGCACTGATAATCTCCTCGTCCTGCGTCATCGTTGAGACAATATCTCCCACTTCGATCGGATGCACAATATATGGCCTCCTGGTTCCTTTCCTGAACTGTCCCGCATGTGCTCTCGTGGCAAATTCAATTGCCTTATTAATCATAATGGTACCTCTCTTTTATCGCATATGGTCTTTGGAGCCGATGATACGGCCTGATTAGTTATGTCTTTAATATATAAATAATATCACCTGATACTTTAAATGACAATAATTTCAGTATATAATAAAAGAAAAGTTGCCTTTGGACCCCGCCGCCTGCTGTCCCTTTCAAGCGCATGGCGGTTTGGATATCCTGGCACTATAAATTGATCAGGGGGAGATAAATTATGGAACAAAAAACAATCTTTATTACAGGTGCTTCCAGAGGCATCGGGAAAAGCATCGCACTTTTATTCGCTTCCCGCGGATATCATACATTTTTGAATTGCTCTTCTTCTGTAGATGAGCTCAAAAAGCTCCGGGCATATATCACCGAAAAATACCATACTCCATGTACACTTGTACCGGGTAATGTAGGAAATCCTGACCACGTACGGGCAATTTACAATAAAATTTATCAGGAATGTACACATCTTGATGTACTCGTCAACAATGCAGGTATTTCCTATATTAATCTTCTGACTGATATGACAGATGAGGACTGGAACCGGATCATTCAAACTAATCTTTCTTCCGTATTTTACTGTTGCAGACAGGCGATTCCTCCGATGGTTTCCAAACGTTCCGGAAAAATCATCAATATTTCTTCCATGTGGGGGACATCCGGTGCTTCCTGTGAAGTTGCATACTCTGCTTCCAAGTCCGGCATCAACGGATTTACCAAAGCGCTCGCCAAAGAACTCGCACCGAGTAACGTTCAGGTTAATGCGATTGCCTGCGGAGTAATCGATACCTCTATGAATGATCAGCTTACCAGCGAAGAGAGAAAGGCTCTTGAAGAAGAAATTCCGGCCGGCAGATATGGTACTCCGAAAGAAATCGCTCAGATGGTATGGAATATTGTACATGCTCCAGAATATATGACCGGACAGATCATCGGAGTTGACGGCGGATTTCTATAAAATTTTTTGACCAACCGATATTCATACAATACTGTTTCTTAAACATAAGCGAACCGTGCAATAAATATTGCACGGTTCGCTTATGTTTTTCTTTTTATATGTTTTTATTCAAAATCAAGTTCCACGGGGCAATGGTCCGACCCCATGATCTCAGTCAGGATTTTCGCATCTTTTATCCTGTCTTTCAGGCTTTCAGATACACAGAAATAGTCAATACGCCAGCCTGCATTCTTCTTTCTTGCACTGAAGCGGTATGACCACCAAGAATAGATTCCCTCTGCATCCGGATAAAAATAGCGGAACGTATCAATGAACCCCGCATTTAACAGATTCGTAAATTTTCCTCTCTCCTCATCCGTAAATCCCGCATTTTTACGATTGGTTTTCGGATTCTTCAAATCAATCTCTTTATGTGCTACATTAAGATCTCCGCAGAAGATCACCGGTTTCTTTTCTTCTAATTTCTTAAGATATGCAAGAAACGCATCTTCCCATCGCATTCTGTAATCCAGTCGTGCAAGTTCGCTCTGTGAATTTGGTGTATAGACTGTAATAAAATAAAAGTCTTCAAACTCTAACGTAATCACACGGCCTTCTTTATCATGTTCTTCTATTCCCAATCCATAGCTCACGGAAAGAGGCTCTTCTTTTGTAAAGATTGCCGTTCCGGAATAACCTTTTCTCTCAGCATAATTCCAGTACTGATGATATCCCGGCGTATCTAGTTCCAGCTGCCCAGCCTGCATCTTTGATTCCTGTATACAGAAAATATCTGCATCCGCTTCATTAAAAATATCCATAAATCCTTTTTGTGCACATGCACGGATTCCGTTGACATTCCACGATATAAACTTCATATCTTCCTCCCGACCGTTCTTACTTTTTTGTCCCGGATTCACCCATATAGGCGCAGTTTAATAATATACTTTTCTTAAAAACAATCCTCTTGCCGGAGCTAAAAATCCTGCAAGGCTTCTGTCCTCTGCTGCAATTACGACCGGTAGCATGGATGCATCCCTCTTTCCTGCACCAATCTCCAGAAGTGTTCCTGTAAGGATTCTTACCATATGATATAAAAATCCGGTTCCGTAATAGGTGATCCGCACTTTTTCTCCGCTGCTTACTATCTTAATGTTTGTAATCTTACGGATTGGATCTTTGCATTCTTTATCATCCGTAAAACTTGTAAAATTCTTTGGTCCTATCAGATATTTTGTTGCATCACGCATTGCCTCGATGTCCAGTTTTTCCGGATAATGATAGCAATATCTTCTGGAAAAAACATCCGGTTTTTCACGACAGTCAATATAATATTCGTATTTTTTCCCTTTGGCACTCTTGCGTGCATGAAAACCATTCTTGGCAAGTTCTACTTTCACAATACGGATATCTTCCGGAAGATATCTGTTCAGTGAATCTTTGAGTTCCTTGGTATCATATAATTTAGAAAGTTTCACACTTGCAACCTGTCCACGTGCATGAACACCCGCATCTGTTCTTCCCGATCCATCTATATGCACACGATATCCAACCAGTTTACCGATACTCCACTCCAGAATATACTGTATTGTGTTATCTGTTGTGGCCTGTCTCTGCCATCCCTGATATCTGCTTCCATCATAGGAAATGGTTAACTTATATGTTCTCATATTATTTCACCCAATCTATTCTATCGTTCATCTTCTATCATTTTATCTGTTTCTATTATTTCCATATACTGTAAAGATAATTCTATATCTGTTTTCTTTTTGAAAAAGGGAGAAGCAAATAATTTTTTGCTTCTCCCTTATATTCTATCACTTTATTACTTTATAAGCAATTCATTCTTATTCTAATATCTTCTTTAATTCATCCATAAACGTACTTACATCTTTAAATTCTCTGTAAACAGATGCAAATCTGACATAAGCAACTTCATCCAGTGCCTTCAGTTCATCCATGACTGCTTCTCCGATCGCACTGCTTGGAATTTCTTTTTCCTCCAGGCTGAAAACTTTTGTCTCTATTCTGTCAACAACTTTCTGAATATCTGCTGTTGCAACCGGTCGTTTATAGCAAGCACGCACAACTCCATTCTCTACTTTCCGACGATCATACTGCTCTCTTGTATTGTCCTTTTTGATCACAGTCAGTGGAATTGTCTCTACTTTCTCATATGTCGTAAAACGTTTGCCGCATACATCACATGAACGGCGGCGTCTGATAGAACTCCCGTCTTCTGCCGGTCTGGAATCGATAACTCTTGTATCCGGATTATTGCAATATGGGCACTTCATCTGAATCGTTCCTTTCTGTCCATTATACTGTCTTTATATTCAAATACAGTATATCTTTTCCACAAACATAAGTCAAACAAATTTCTCCTATTTTTCTTCATGGATTTCCACCAGAATCAGGTCCGGACCAATCCTTTTAATGCAGGAAAAAGGAATGATATACTCCGTCCCATCTCCGAAAAAATTACACCATTTTCCTCCCTCCGGTACCACCAGGGCCTCTATGCATCCTTTACATTCATCAATGATCAAATCCTCTATATAACCAAGCTTTTTACAGTCACAGCAGTTGATCACTTCTTTTTTCTTCCATTCACTTAATCGAACTTTTGCCATCTTCCCTCACCTGTTTTGACAATATTCTGCTCTTTATTCCATTTTATACTCATTTTCTGTAATAAAGAGTCCTGTTTTAAAATATGCAAAGCCCCCTTCTCCGGTCAAAAAAACAGCCTGTACATCCACAGTGCTACACTGCGTCTATACAGACCGTTTTCCTTTTTATTCTTCGATCATAATAACAGCCACCGGACACTCTTCTTTGGCCTCTATTGCTGCACTTTCATGTTCCGGTGTCACTTTGGCATAAGCTTCTGCCAGGCCGTCTTCATCAAATCGGAACACCTCCGGACATGTTGCGATACATGCTCCGCAGGAGATACATCCGTCTATAACCTTTGCTTCCATGAAACATCCCTCCTTGTAAAATCTCTACAACAGTATGTCTCATTTTCAGCAAATTATTCCTGTTCTTATCTAATCACTGTACCGGTTTTTCCCTTAAGTGCTTCATCGAATTTGTCAAATGATGTGATCAGCGCACTTCTTCCTTCTCTCTTTTCGAGGAATTCAACTGCTGCTCTGAATTTTGGATACATGTTATATTTTCCAAAATGTCCTTCTTCCATGTATTCTTTTGCCTGAGCGACGCTGATCTCTCCAAGCTCTTCCTCTTCCGGTCTGTCCATGTTGATCTTAACTTTCTCAACACTTGTCAGAATGATCAGTTCATCGGCATCTGTCTCTTCTGCCATCTTTCCTGCAGTCAGATCTTTTTCGATTACGGCACTTGCTCCTTTCAGGCGATGATCCTGTTCCAGTACCGGAATACCGCCTCCTCCGCAGGCTATAACAACCTGATCTGCATCCAGTAATGCTTTGATCGCATCAATCTCTACGATGTTGACCGGATTCGGTGCAGATACAATACGGCGGAATCCTTTTCCAGGCTCTTCTACTACATAATTACCTTTTTTGCGCTCAGCACTTGCCTCTTCTGCATCCATATAACGTCCCAGAACTTTTGTTGGTGTATAGAACGCTTCATCGTACGGATCAACGATCACCTGTGTCAGAACTGTACTGACAGTTCTGTAAATACCACGATTCATCAATTCTTCACGGATTGCATTCTGAAGGTCGTATCCGATATAGCCCTGACTCATAGCAGAACATACAGACATTGGTGCTGCCGTATAATCTTCATGTTCTTTGGCGAATTCATTCATTGCTGTATGGATCATACCAACCTGAGGTGCATTACTGTGTGTAATTGCAACCTGATATCCTTTTTCAATCAAATCACCGATAACTTTCGCAGTCTTCTTTACTGCCTCTTTCTGTTCTGGTAATGTCGTACCAAGTGCTCTGTGTCCTAATGCAACTACAACTCTTTTTTTCATAATCTATACCTCTGCTTTTCTAGTATTTTTCTACGAAATAAATATAAGAGAATTATAGTATTTTTCCATGTAAAATGCAATCTTTTTTACCCTTATATTCCCTATAATTCAGTCATTTATCCTGTATACATTTTATAATCTGTCAAAATCCATATCCAGAAGCTCATCAAAAGATTGAATAGAAGCGTCTGCTTTTTCTACTTCGCCGAATCCGTAAGCTGCATAGATCATCGGTATTTCTGCTTCCTTACACGAATTCGCATCTCCCTGTGTATCTCCAACATAAACCGCCTCACTCAGACCATTTCTTTCCATGATAATCCGGATATTCTCTCCTTTTAATCTTCCGGTATAAGCCGGGCAGGTGAAATCCTTAAAATACTCTCCTAATTTTGAATACTGCAAAAATGCTTCAATATATCCGTCCTGACAGTTACTTACAATATACAGTGGATATTTCTCACTTAATTTTTTAATTGTCTCCTGTACACCTTCAAATATCACACATGGACCGGCCGCAACCAATCCATTTTCATATTTCAACATTTTCTCCATGAGCTTCATCATCTCATCTTTCGGCATCTCCGGAAAAAGACTTTCACCAATCGCTTCCATTGGCTTTCCAAACTCTTTTTTCAGATCTTTTTCTTCAAGTTCTTTGTGTTCTATTCCTTCATCCTTGATCACTTTATTCCATGCAACTGCTACCATTTCGGTTGAATCCCATAAAGTACCATCTACATCAAATATAATTCCCTTCATTTCCTTCCTCCGTTATCTTTTTGTTCATAAAACTGTCTTTCCTAAGTATACTATACTTCAAGGCTTTACTACAAGCCCGGTCTTCTTTCAGTCTTTCAGCAGTATCTTTTCCCGTGATTCTATACCTTCCCATGGATTTATCCATATTTCTACATTCTTTTTCAGTTCTTTATTATAATATTTGATCTTTATTATAATCTTATCGTCTGTATAATCATCATACAGCTTTCCTGTGTTTTTATATTCATATGAATACCCTATCTGTCCGTGATTTTTCAGATCCTTCCATTCCCTGGATGATAATTCTTTTTTGAATACTTTCTTCTTGCCGATTTTCATCTCTAGTTTCACATCTTCCACATTCTTCATATACTTTTGCTCCGAAGCACGAACATTCAGATAACCTGACTGATATTCACCATTTCCTGTCTCATCTGCCTCCAGATCTGCCATCGGAAGCCAGTCGATCTGCTCCAGTAAATACTCCGTCGAATCTGTGTCAATGACGACATTCTGTTTTTCACCACTCTTATCGATATTAAGACTGATATTCACCGGATTTTCCAGATAACTTACCGGTATCTCTGCCTCGCCTTCATATCCATTTTCTTTTTTTACCATATCTACAGATATGTTTCCGTCACTTTCGTCGGTCTTAACAAGACCTGTCATTTGTGTTTCTGCGCTGTCCTGAACCAGAACACACTTTAATTTCAGATATATCTTTCCGTCCTCGGAACAACGTACACTTCTGCAAAACTCCGATATGATTCCTTTTGGCCTTCCTATCTGTTCACTGTCTTCATCCGTTTCCTGCTGTACGATCTGTGTTGTCTGTGCTTCTGTATTATTTGATTTTTCTTCAATAATAAAATATCTTACATATATACTTCCACCGATACACGCAGCAAGAAAAATCGCAGAAATTGCTATCGAAACTATAGCATATCTCTTCCACCGTTTTATTTCTTTTTGGCAATGTTCTATTCTTTCTTTTTCATCTTTACGTTTTGTATCTTCTTCGCATTCCATCCCCAAAAGCTCTGTTATGGACACTTCAAAAATCTCCGCCAGTAATTTTAATTTTTCTATATCCGGAATGGCACTGTCTGTTTCCCATTTGGATACAGACTGTCGTGACACTCCTATTTTTTCCGCAAGCTGTTCCTGCGTCATAGATCGTTTTGTCCTCAACTTATATATCTTTTCACCTAATGTCATTTTCTCACCTTCTTAATAATATCTATACGAAATGAATTCATTTTTTTCATTATGTCTTATTCTCCTGCATTTGTCCACATATGTAACATTGCAATCTCGCAACCATTGGTTGACAGCTTTCATTTTTCGTAATTTTCAGACTTTTCATCCACTTTTTTATTTCTTCATATTCACCCGCCTCTTGCTGTGCTATACTGAAGACAGTTTATACAATGTCTGAATCTGCAGAACGCATAGCGATATAAAATATGATTCAGCAACATATGACCGGTTTATGAAAGGAGACTACTATTATGAAAGTTATTGTAATCGGACCAAGAGGTAAAATGGGGAAACTGATCACACAGGTCGCTGCCAGTCGTGACGATATGGAACTGGTGGGTGCAATAGCACCAAAGGGACGGGATTATATCGGAAAGGATCTGGGCACTGTTGCCATGACAGGCTTCGAACTCGGAGTTCCTGTAACCGATGACCTTGAAAGTATCATTGATTCCTGTGATGTCATCATTGATTTTTCCACAAAAGAAATGGCCATGGAAGTTCTGGATCTTGCTATTGCCCATAAGAAAGCACTGGTATGTGGATCGACCGGATTTTCCGCTGAAGAAATGAAACGCTTCGAAGAAGCCGGCAAACAGATCCCAATGCTCTATGCGGCTAACACTTCAAAACTTGTGAATATCATGAACAAACTTCTGGAACTTGTTACTGCAACTTTAAAAGACGAGATTGATATCGAGATTCTGGAAATGCATGATCAGTGGAAGAAGGATGCACCAAGCGGAACTTCTAAAGAGATGGGTGAGATCATGGCTCATGCTCTCGGCAAAGAGCTTAGCGATATTGCAGTCTACGGACGTGAAGGCGAATCACCTCGTGAACCTGGAACCATCGGCTACCATTCCCTTCGTGCCGGCAATATTCCAAGCAGCCATACCGTATACTTCGGAGGCATGGGCGAACGTCTGGAAATTACCCATCACTCCTATAACTGGGAATGCTTTGCAAGAGGAGCCTGTGACTGTGCTGCTTATCTTGAAGGGAAAGGACCTGGGTTCTATTCCATCAAAGATGTGCTTGGAATTTAATCCACTAATGAATGGATCAAACACAGAACTACAAAAAATCCGCCATTGGCAGTTCCTTACGAACGCATGGCGATAAAAATAAAAGGTACATTCCCTTGCATTAAAGTCTGCACAGGAATGTACCTTTTATTTTATTCCGGCCGGATATCAACCTTTTCACACATTAAACAATCAGACCTTTCAGCTCGTCCTTGGACATCACACCCATATCTCTCTTAACGACTTCTCCGTCTTTGAACACCAGAAATGTCGGGATAGACATTACACGATACTGTCTTGCAAGTTCCGGTTCCTGATCTACGTCAATTTTGCATACTTTGATATCTGTACGTTCTTCTGCAATCTCTTCCACGATCGGTGCCATCGTCTTGCATGGTCCGCACCATGTTGCCCAGAAATCTACCATTACAGGTACTTTTGACTCCAGTACTTCTTCATTAAAATTATCTTTTGACAAATGTATAACTGCCATATCTATTTCCTCTCTTTCGTAATGACTATTATCATGTAACTACATGCTTATTATAACCGATTCCCCAAAGTTATCCATATAAATTCTATAAAATATTCTGAAAAAATTATTCAATAATAATTTTGTATGAAGCCTCAAATTCTCCGCCCGCTTCCAGAGCATTTTCCCAGTCTCTGTCTTTTAATTCCCCGTCGAATCTTTCACTGTCACAACGTCCATACCATGGTTCAATGCATACAAACGGAGCCTGTTTTTTCGGTGGTGACCAGATTCCTGCAAGTGGTGCGTCAAATTCTACTGCCAGATATTCCTTCCTCTGTGGATCCGTCAATGCGACCCTTTGAATCTGATGCCCTTCAATTACCAGCGCATCCCCGTCAAACAAATGCTCATCAATAGAAAGGAAGCCGTCTGTCAGCTTATATTCTTTTTTCTGTGTTGTAACAACTCCACCTTCTCCGAATACCGTATTCGTCAGTGATTCCGGTGCATTTCCTTCTCCATCCTTAAACTTCAGGAAATATTCTGACTGCTTCTCGCCTTCTCTGACCGGGCAGAAGAATGCCGGATGCGCACCGATCGCAAAATACATATTTTTCTCATTTGTATTTTTTACTTTCCACATTACCCTGACAGCTGTTCCTTCCAGTCTGTATCCAATCTCCAAATGGAAATGAAACGGATAGACTTTACGGGTTTCATCGGTATCCTCCAACGCCAGCCATGCCTCATCTGTGCTCCGGCTTATCAATGTAAAGTCCATATCTCTTGCAAATCCATGCTGATTCATCGGATATTCTTTGCCCTCATGTCTGTAAACTTTATTCTTTACTCCGCCGACAAATGGAAATAACACAGGCGACGTCCTTCCCCAGTATTTTGCATCTGCATTCCACAAATATTCCTGTCCGTCAGCCTTACTTTTCAACGACCGCAATTCTGCTCCGTGAATATTCACAGTTACTTCTATCTGTTCATTTTCCAATCTGATCTGTTCCATCAATCTCTCATCCTTTCTGTCTGCTCCATTCCTTCTAAACCTTTTCCAGATCCAGTTCTGTTCCATTTAGCACTGCTGACACCAGACCGTCATGTCCGTCATAAACGAGTTTCAGCGAGAAAAACGGAACCTTTTCTGCTATCAGTTTTAAAAATATCTTATCTCCTCTCCAGAGATTCAGATCCTGTATCTTATTAATATCAACCCAGTCCAAAACGCCTTCATCACAGGCAATCTGTTCCCCTTCAAAACCATCTGCGTGAAACAAAGACATATATTCTGTCACTCCGTCTCCCGATACAAATGTTACAAGTCCACAGAACCTGTAAGAAGTAAGCGTATACCCGGTCTCTTCTTTTACCTCTCTTAGAACACATTCTTCAGGGCTTTCATCTGCCTCAAAGTGCCCTCCGACACCGATCCATTTTCCCTCATTCACATCATTTTTCTTCTTAATTCTGTGAAGCATCAGATATTTATTATCTTTTTCAATATAACAAAGTGTACTGAGTCCTGTCATTTCATCCTCTCTTTCTGTTATTTTTACATTTAATTTATCTGATTTTACTGCTTTAGTATCCACGGCATTCATGATATGATATGGATACCAGCGTTATAAATATCAGCGTTATACATGCCAGATTTTGTTTCTGGCATTATTATACCTATACTACAGGAGAATTGCAATGAACCGTACAATAGAATACCTGATTACCGAAAAAGAAGACGGACTCCGGATTGAACAATTCTTACGAAGGAAAGGATATTCCGGTCAGAATCTTGCCGAAATCAAACGTATGCCAAAAAGTATACTGGTAAATGGTGTCCATTATTATATGCGCCAGACACTGACTGCCGGAGACATTCTAAAAGTCATTATCTGTGAAACAAAATGCTCTGAGAAAATCCCCCCGGTGGAGATTCCACTGGATATTATCTACGAAGATGAAGACATCATCGTGATCAATAAACCCGCCGGCATGCCGATTCATCCGTCAATGAACAATTATTATAATTCCCTTGCCAATGCACTTGCATGGTACTACCAGAAGCAGGACAAACCTTTTATCTTTCGCTGTTGCAACCGTCTTGACCGCGATACCTCCGGACTCACTGTGGTCTCCAAACACCTTGTCAGCGGAAGCATCCTTTCTACCATGACTAAAAACCGAGAAGTACACCGCGAATATCTTGCAGTAGTAAAGGGCCGTGTCACACCTTCATCCGGAACAATCTGCGCCCCACTTGCCCGAAAAGAGGGAACGATCATTGAACGCATGGTAGATTTTGAACACGGTGAGGAAGCCATCACCCATTATAAACTGATAAGAGAAGCAAACGGACACAGTCTGGTCTCATTAAAACTTGAGACAGGCCGTACCCATCAGATCCGTATTCATATGAAATACCTTGGCTTTCCACTGATCGGTGATTACCTGTATAATCCAGATATGGAACACATGACCAGGCAGGCTTTACATTCCCATCATATGGAATTTGCACATCCGATCACCGGTGAATGGATGTCATTTACGGCACCTCTTCCTGCTGATATGGCAAATGTATTAAAAGACTAAAAAAGCAGTATTGTATTCCGATTTTTCATCGTTATACAATACTGCTTTTCATCTATATCCAGTTATTTTTTAGACTCCTCATATGCCTTCAGTTCATCGAGTGCCTGACCTCCCATCAGGTACAACGCTGCAATGTTGAAGATCGTCATCAGACCGATTCCGACATCTCCCAGATCCCATACAAATGTATAAGTCGCAATTCCTCCAATGAACAACATCACAAGTGCCAATACTTTGTATGCAGTCTGCCAGCACCATTTGTCACCAAACAGATATGCCACATTACATCTTGCATAAAAGAGAATTCCCAGAAATGTAGAAAAACTGAACAGGAATAAGGTCACTGCAATGAATATCACTCCGAATTCTCCCAGATGATATCTCATCGCAGTCTGTAACAGATCCATTCCTTCTTTTCCAGCGACCAGTTTTTCCGGTACCAGTAACATGATCATAGCGGTACAGCTACAGATTACGATCGTATCTACAAACACTCCAAGTGCCTGTGTTAATCCCGCTTTCACCGGTTTGTCACATTCTGCTGCCGCTGCCGCACATGGCGCAGAGCCTGAACCAGCTTCATTCGAAAATAATCCACGTTTTACTCCGTTCATCAGCACTGCTCCAAATCCACCGGCTGCCACCTGGCGGATTCCGAAAGCTTCCTGGAAGATTCTTGCAAATACCCCCGGAAGACTTCCGATATTGGTAATAATAATAAAAATCGTAATGCAAAAATAACACACCGCCATAAACGGAACCATCAGATCCAGTACTTTTACCGTCGCATTCTTACGAAGTACGATAATCGCCGCAAGGATCACCAGAACGATCGTCGTATAAAGTGGCGGAATAGAAAATGCATTTTTAAAAGATGCAGCCACAGAATTACTGATTACCTGACTGATCCCGCACCAGCAGATCAAACCTGAGATGGCAAATAATACTGCAGGCAGTACGCACTTTCTCTTCTTTCCGGTCCTGCCTTCCACATAATCATGGATATAATATGCCGGTCCGCCGCGGAAACCTCCGTATAAAGGATCTTTTTCTTTATGAATCTGAGCAAGTGTTGCTTCTATAAATGCTGTCGAAGAACCGATCAGCGCTGTCACCCACATCCAGAATATAGCTCCCGCACCACCTGCGGATACTGCCGCAACAACGCCGACCAGATTTCCCATTCCGACACGGGTTGCTGTCGATACGATCAATGTCTGAAAAGTAGACAGACTGTTCTTGTCTTCTTTCTTTCCTGTCAGTACCGTTACCATATCCGGAAATAACCTGATCGGAAGTACTCTGGTCCGGATGGTAAAATATATTCCTGCCGGTATCAGAAGTATGATCAACAGTGAAATTCCGACACTACCGCCTCCCGGAAGAGGTATCTGCAATAAATCTCCCCACAAAAAGCTATATACTTGTTCTATTAATTTAACTATCATAGTATAAATATCCTTTCAAAATCTCAGGACTTTAAAGCACTACACTTTAAAGCCCTGAATTACATCATACTATATTCTGATCTATATTGCAAACTGAAACTTACTTTTGTTCTTTTATCCCTGTGATCATAAATATTAATCAATCAGGTCGTTCTGGAATCTGGACAAATGCTCATACGGAAGAATCAACCTTCCACGGTAAAGTCCACATCCGTCATTGATCAGACTGTTATTTACTGCCGAAAACATATTCACATCCAGTTCAGCCAGCTTAAGATTCAGAAGTTTCATTCCTCTCTCATAAGCCTCATCAAAATACAGACACTCTCCTTCCGGGATTGCATCTCTTCTGGCCCGTTCATGTTCCTGCTCTTTTTCATAACCGATATGATTTGCCGAGCCTATTTCTGCAATGTCATCCATCATTTTGGTTCGAAGCTGTACCTCCATATAACATCTTGAACTATTATCGTAAAATGTAATATGTAAAGACTGATAATTATTCGAACTATGGCTGCAGATATAATCTCTGTAATACGGTTTCACTGATTCGTTCAAAAGCGGGGATGTACTTTCCTTTATCCCCATGGCCGGTTCTGCACTAAATCCCTGCTCCTCCAAAAATCCCGGCAGTACATTTGCAATCTGATACAGGTATTTCCGCTCCTGCTCTTCTCTGTCTTCTTCACTGTTCAGATGGCATCTGGGAACTGAAATAATAATTCTGTAAGCGATTAAATCTCTAAAGCAACTCAATCGTTTCTTAACTTCTGCTATGCTCGGATATTTCCCGTGTTCTTCATAATAATCATAAATGAATTCCACCACATAACCATTGAATTTCTCTTCTGCCCGGATCAGTGATTTGATCCTTCCTTTGAAAGTAAATGCCATAAACGGATATTCTTTCGCCATATATTTGTAAAACTCTCTCATTTTCTGAGACTGCGCAGTTAAGAAATCATTATGCTCCAGAAGTTCCTGGATCTGCAACAGAAAATTACAATGAATCATATCTATTTCATTTCCTGTTTTCTTGGCATCTTTTCTCAGATCTTTGATGTAATTGTGAAGAATCCGAAGTACTGTATCTCCGGAATACAGATAGTCATTTAATATAACCATCTCTGTCACACTCCTCTTCTGCCTTTTTTATTCTCTCCTGATTTTTTTATTTTACCAAATTTTTCTTAAACATGCCAGACTGGTAAAAACGAAGTTTTTCCCTTTTACGCTTCCATCCTTTTCAGCTCCGGCATCACTGTACATAGCATCGTGATAAAGCAGATACTTCCACCGATCACATTTGATACCGGCTCGGCAAGGAATACCCCATCCGTTCCCATATGTAATACATATGGCATCAGATAAGTAAGCGGAACTACAATGAACACTTTACGAAGCAGTGAAAAGAAGATTGCCTGCTTCTTCTTATTCAGTGATTTAAATACTGTTTGTCCCATATACTGCAGATCCATAAATATAAACGCCGCAAAATATTGTTTCAACGCCGGAACGGCATCTTTCATAAGAGTCTTATCTGAACTGAATATTCGGATCAGGACTTCCGGAATCATGATAATACTTCCCCACATCACTCCTGTATATATAAGGATCATAACTGCCAGAACTGCAATTGATTTTCGCACACGCGTAGGACGACGAGCCCCGTAATTATAGCTTAAGATCGGAGACGTTCCTTCATTTATTGCATGGATCGGAGTCTCCACAAGCTGACGCACACTGGAAATGATCGTCATTACAGAGATATAAATATCTCCGCCTGTAACAGACAGTACGTTGTTACAACAGATTGTCACCAGGCTGTTCGTAAGCTGCATGATAAATCCGGCCATCCCCAGACTTACAATATTTTTCGCATACCCTGTACATTCCGATATCTCATTCTTCCGTAAAAACCGTACTTTCAATTCTGCTTTTCCTGTAAGGAAAAAAAGGACAAAGGCTGCCGATAATGTCTGTGACAGTATGGTCGCAATGGCTGCGCCCCGCACTCCGAATCCGAGAACAAAGATAAACAGTGGATCAAGTATCAGATTCGCAACTGCTCCGATTGCAACAGAAAGCATTCCAACTACAGAATATCCCTGGGCATTGATGAACGGATTCATCCCGACTGCGATCATTGACGGCAATGTACCGAGCAGATAGATCATCATATACGGATACGCATACACCAGTGCACTCTTAGAAGCTCCAAACAAAATTAAAATCGGTCTTGCAAATAGTACCCCCGTCACCATCAATATCACACCACTGACACAAACCATGGAAAAAGAAGTATTCATAATACACACGGCTTCTCTCTCCTGCCTTTTCCCTCTGGAAATAGAAAAAAGCGGTGCACCTCCGCCTCCAAAAAGATTTGCAAATGCAGTAATGATCACGATCAACGGAAAGCAGATTCCAACTGCCCCCAGTGCTTTCGTTCCCACCTCCGGGATACGTGCAATATATACACGATCCACAATGTTATATAATAAGTTTAAGATCTGAGCAACGAGCATCGGAAGTGCTGCACCAAGAATATTCCCGGTCACGGTTCCATTTTCAAAGTCAACTCTTTTCATATTTTTACTCATTCCTTTTCTTTTTTCTTGCGTTTTCAGTATAACATCGGTTATTATATATGTAAATTATTGTTTTTATATGGCAATTCAACATTTTTTATATGGTTTTGTTCATAAATAACTCTTATATTTTTTATTTTTATCATATAGAGAAAGGAAATTTTATGGAACTGAAACAGTTAGAATATTTTCGTGCTATCGTAGATGCCGGGACCATCAGTGGTGCGGCCAGAGATCTTCATATGACACAGCCTCCTCTCAGCTATCAGATCAAAATGCTGGAAGAGGAATTACAGGTGCCGCTTTTTCTTCGTGGTAAAAAAAGAATCACTTTAACCGAAGCCGGGAAAACACTTTACGAACAGGCCGGAAATCTCCTGATGCTTTCCGACCTCGCCAAACGTGAAGTGATAAAATCCAGCCAGTCTGCCACTCTGCATATCGGTATGACCCCTTCCACCGTATCAATGATGTCCGATCATCTTCTTCACTTTGCAAAGAAGTATCCCAAAGTGCGTTTTGATGTACACGAAGGCTCAACCTTTACACTCAAAGACCAGCTGGAAAACCGGATCATCGACCTTACTACTCTGCGGACTCCCATTGCATTGAACGGATGTGAAACAAAGCCGCTCTTAAAAGAAAGCCTTATGGCTATGAGCATTCCTGATTCCCCGCTTCTTCAGGAACGTTCTTCTATCCCGCTTAAAGAGCTTTCCAGACAGCCGCTGATTCTTTCATACCGCTATCGTAAATATATGCTGGCAGCCTTTGAACGCGCCGGACTGATGTGTGATATATATTTCACTTGCGGAGATGCCCGCACTGCCATGACCATGGCAGAAAAAGGGCTTGGTATTGCTATCCTTCCTGCTTCAATGCAGACGCTTTCTTCAAAACTTACATCATGCAGGATCTCAGGCGCAGATCTTACTACAGAGATCCTGCTGGCATGGAGAAAAGAACAACTCCCGGAGGAGATTCAGGACTTTCTAAAAATGTGGGATTAGCAGATCAGAATCTTGTCCACACACAATCCCTGTCAATCTCTTCCAAACTCGTCACTCCACACATTTTCATCGTATCTTCCAGTTCTGTTCCCAGCTTTTCGATATAAGATTTCACGCCTTCTTCTGCGCCTCCGTATACAGCTGTCACAAATGGTCTTGCAATGATCACTGCATCTGCTCCCAATGCAAGTGCTTTAAATACATCCACACCACTGCGGATTCCACCGTCTACAAATATCTTCATAGAATCACCTACTGCCAGTGCAATCTCTTCCAGAACTTCTGCTGTCGCCGGGCACTGATCCAGTACACGGCCACCATGATTCGATACTACAATTGCAGATGCTCCCGCCTCTTTTGCTTTCAATGCTCCTTTGACGGTCATAACACCTTTCACAATAAATGGTGTGCCTGCCATCTTCGCAATCTGACGGAGTTCTTCTACCGTCTTACTTCCTGCCGGTGGCTCCATATTCTTAAGAAACGGAAGCCCTGCTGCATCAATATCCATCGCCACTGCGAGGGCTTTCGATTCATGTACCATCTCCATCTTCCCGGCAATCACATCCAAATTCCATGGTTTCACAGTCGGGATTCCGATTCCATCTGTTTTCTTAATCGCTTTTGTTGCTGCAACCATCACATTACTGTCCACGCCATCTCCTGTAAATGCAGCAATTCCGTATTTTGCACAGGAAGATACCAGAATATCATTATATGCCACATCATCCAGGCAGTCTCCATAATGTAATCCTACTGCACCAACCGGACCTGCAAAAAACGGATATTTGAATTTCTTCCCGAAGAGCTCCAGTGATGTATCCACCGGTTTATTCTCGGCAATTGTATCCATCTGTACACGGATTTCCTTCCATTTGTCATAATTGCGGATAGCTGTATCCCCTACTCCCTTTGCGCCCGGTCCCGGCATCTGGTTCTTACAGGCACGTCCGTTACACTCCGGACAGGCTTTACAATAATTTCCAATACGTGTTCTTGCATTTTCTATACATTCTGAATAATTCATATTTTTCTCTCTTTTCTTTCGTTTCCTAACATCTTCCACAGTTTCTGCAAGGATTACATCTTAATTTTTTCAGTTTTAGATTCCAGTCTTGAATTTCCGGTAACTTTTCCCCGGTTATCCACCTTTTCATCCCATAATGATCTGAAACCGTAACTTTATCCCCATTCCACTCAATCTCCAGTGGATATAGTGTAATATTTTCAGGATTCATACAGTTCTGATGAAGTCTTGGTGAATACACTTCTTCTCCCCAGGATACGGCCTGATCTATTGTCCGAATCCGTATATGCGTCTCACTGATACGTAAAATCTCCGGTTCCGCTGCACAATGATATCTTTCAGGTATTTCATTCTTGAAAACAGAAATGATTCCTAACGGCGTCCTGATCTTTTCATTCTTTTTCATCTTAATATCCGATCTCCTCCAGAATCCTCTCAACAAGTCTCGCATTTTTCAGCGAAAATTCTTCCGTAACCGCCGGCTTCTCATTTTCATCGATGCATCTGCCGAATTGTTCTACCTCCAGGCGATAATTCTGTGGAACTTCTACCGTCTTTACTTCTTCCTGCCCCTCATCCGTACGAATCGTATAGCTTAATTCTCCCTCACCATTGAATGCAAATTTGGTTCCGGTAATACTTCCCTTCGTTCCATCTATCTCCAGACGATCCAGTCTCCTGTCCTGATCCGTTGCAAGTGTCATGCCACAGGTAAATGCTGCTTTCTTTCCATCTGCGAATTCCATGACCACAGAAGTCAGCTTATCGATCTTTTCTTCCGAAAAGATTGCGGAAGCCTCGACTTTTTCTGGTTCTTCATTCAGAAGTCCTAACGTCAGGCTTGTGCTGTATACTCCAAGATCATATGTACACCCTCCAAGAGTCTCCCGTCTCATCCGGATATTTTCCTTATTATAGTCCGATGTGATAAATGCGGAATCTATATAACGAACTTCTCCTATCGTTCCATCTTCTATCTCTTTCTTAATTGCAACGATATATGGACTGTACTGATATGCAAAAGCTTCCATAAGATATACATGATTCTCTTTTGCTGTTTCAAATAATTCTTTTACCTGCTTTTCACACGGTGCAAGCGGCTTCTCACACAGTACATGTTTGCCGCTTTCCATAGCTTTCACGGCCCACTCATAATGTAAAGTATTTGGCAGCGCAATATATACCGCTTCCACTTCCGGATCATCCAACAATTCTTTATAACTTCCATAGGCTTTTTCAAATCCGAATTTTTCTTTAAATTGTTCAGCTTTGTCTATGCTTCTTCCGGCAATTGCATATAATTCGCAGTTGTATGCCTGTATCATTCCCGGAATGGTACAACTTCTGGCAATTCCGGCAGTTCCTATAACGCCCCACTTGATTTTTTTCATTGTTTTACGCCTCGCTTATGTATGATAATTTTATTTTAGCACTTTTGGAAACATTATCCTACTAAAAAAATGTACCTTTTATCCTTATTACTCGGGCACTGAAATTTACTTTTTCAAATCAGCCGTTTTCATACTTTGGGGATACTTTGTGCTGTACATAAGGCCCCATACCCCACTTCCTCATTCGGATACTCGTCAAATCCCGGTACTTTTTTCGCTCCACGTCTCAGATACGCCTTCACCTTCTCCCCATATAGATATGGATCGTTTTTTCTCACAATCCCCCATTCCATCAAAAGCGCTGCACTTCCTGTCACAAATGGCGTGGCAAAGGATGTTCCTGTAAATGCCGCATATCCTCCGCCCACTGTTGTTGTCATAACTTCCACTCCCGGTGCCACAAGATCCGGTTTCACCATATTCGTAAGTCTGGTAAATCCTCTTCCCGAAAAATCCGCATATGCAAATGTCCTTGCGTCATATGCTCCTACGGATATTGCACGGCTGGCAGAAGATGGAATTGTGAGCGTCGTAGCATCTGTTGGAAACAAGAATCCTGTTCCACGATTCAATACATTGTCGCTTGGAAGCCACATTTCATATTGTCCTGTCACAATCTTCCCGGCACTTAGAACAATTCTCCATATTCCTTCTGTCAGATAACTTTCTACCGGAAGTAGATCTATATAGATTTCCTGGGAAATGCTGTAAGGACTTGGTTCCCCATAATAAAGCAGTATTTCTGTCTGACCAATTCGGAAGCGATGTGGTCCCAATATCTCCGGTACCGGTCCGACCCGCACTCCCGATGGATTGATGATCGAAATCTCTATTTGATCCGTATATTCTTTCCATATCTGGATACTGATCGATGACTGTCTGCTCTGAATTGCAAGCTGGATTGTCTCTTCTCCTTCTGAAATAATTCTACCGGAAGTATGCCCGGCACTTGCCGCTTCATTTCCGGTTCCGATGCAAAATACACTCTTCCATATATTGGACACATCATCGATATACCGCTCCAGAAGTGTCGTCCCGTCATGTCCGCCGTATGTATTCCCAAAACTGATATTCACAGCTACAGGCATCCGAAGCTCCAGTGCCTTTCTTATTATATAATCGATCCCCATCATTAGCTCTGTCGTTCTTGGGAATCCTTCCTGTATGGGATTACCAAGTTTTACAACGATCAATTCACTCTGCATGGCAACTCCGGCATAACGTCCTCCACTGTTGCTTCCATTTCCTGCTGCTACTCCCGCCACTGCCGTACCGTGTCCGGAAATGTCCTGGCTTCTCACAAGCCTTCTCTGTTCTGATACAGTTTGTGCATTTAATGCTTCATCTATTTGTCCTTTCGTATACTCCACACCGATGCTGTATCCAACCGGTGCTGTTTCCCCATCTGCCGGATTCAGAGACTGATCCCACAGATACCGAATCCTCGTGCTTCCGTCCGCATTTCGAAAATCTATATTCGCATAATCGATTCCCGAATCTATGATTGCAACCAATATTCCCTGTCCATACAGAGAAAGGCGTGTATCCTGTACCGCATTGATACAAGACACACGCCTTCCTTCTGCTGCCTGAAAGAACAGCCGTTTTGGTTTTTCTACATATTCAACTTCCGGAATTTCCGATAAGATGTCGATTCTGGATTCTGTAATTCGGATGACTGCATATTCATTTTGAAGTTCTGTTACTTTGGATGCTATCTTCCTGACTCGGTCCAGATTTACGGAATATTTGATGATCAGATCCCATTCCCGGTCAAGCGGATCATATCCAACATTTAAATTCAAGGATTTTTCCCGCTCATCTTCCGCGGAATTCAGTGCAAGATTTAAAAGATTTTCTAGTTTCTGACTGGTCATACATTAACTCCAGATGCTTTTGTTATTAATATATATGCTTTGTAAGCCATAGGGGACACTGAAAAAGCCACTTTTTCACGTCCCCTATGGCGTCATCACTTCTCCCAGCACTCGCCCCACTGCCCCTGCAAAATCATTAATATTCTGAATCTGCACTAGTTCTCGGTCGAATATCTCTCTTGCTGCCTCTCTGGATTTTGCACTTCCCATGAAGATTCCTATGACCTGGATTCCTTTTTGCTTTAACCTCTGAACTTCCCTTGCTGTATCCTCTATTGCCGGCTGGTCAGTATATTCCTTGTTCGTATAAAAAGCTCCCTCACCGATATTCTGGTCGTCCATAGGGTTTGCATCCGTCAGTACAAGTAAAATTCTTTTTGCTTTCTTACTTGCTTCCATCAAATATCCTGCTGCACGCAGAGCCAGTCCGTCCCGGTTATTTCCTGCCGCAACATATCCGAATAATTCATTTCCAACCTGTTCTTCTTCATAATCTTTAAAGATCCGCATCACCGTAAAGCCCCGGATACTGCAATAGGAATATATCTGTGCCGGTATTCCACACTCTTCCAGACTTTCTGCCAGGACATATGCCTGCGCCGCAATCTGTTCCTGCATCTGCTTTCTGGAAGACGATGCATCGATCAGCATATCGACTGAAAATCCCGGAATCTCCACTTCTTCTTTCCGTTCGAATACTCTTGGATTATCCAGATAAACTGCTTTCCATACTTCTCTCGGATTGATCTTCCCGCGCGTTGCCATTTCTGGAAATGTCTCGTTCTGTGTCTCCAGACAGATGCGTAATTTCTCTGTAAGTTTTCTTATACTGTTTCTGTATATTGCACGATTCTTCTCATAATACTGTTTATTTTTCTCATATTGCTGGGCAGATTCTTTTTGAAATTCCAGGATTTCCTGTCTTTCTCGTTTTCTTTTTATTTCCGAAAGTTCTTTTAATTTTGTTTTGCTCTTCTGCTTTTCTTTCCATCCTGATCTTCCTCTTGTAAAGAGTACATGACAATTCTTATGTTTATCCACACATATCTCCCGCTCTATTCTTTCCTGCTCAGTCTGCGGGTACATATTCTTGCCAAAGCAGGCTTCTACATATATTCTTGCCTCCCCCGGATCATTTTTTAATGAGAACTGCACCAGATAATGCTTTGACCGCTCTATAACTCCTGTTTTTTCCTCACTGCCAACGTCTTTATCTTCATAATGCTTCGCCCGTACATATGTAGCACTCACTTTTCCAACAGAATGGAATGCTCCGGCAACTTTCTGAAGAAAGTAAACACCTTTTTTTTTCGCAGCTTTTGACGGACAATAAGAAAAATATTTCCACAGATTCTCTCGTGTCTGTTCCAGAATCTCATCCGTTGTCATCTCTTCCGTATAGGAAAATGCATGCAGAAGTTCTTCCTCTTCTGTAGTTAGTTCGGATGGCTGTCCCAAAATTTCTCTGCAATGTGCATTCCGGATTTGTTCTATCCTTGCATATTCTTTATAATTCCTGTAACGGTTCAGATTATCCAGCGCATACTCCCTTCGCAGTTCTTCCATTACTGATCTTATTTTTCTTTCTTTTTGGTACAATGCATTCTCAAGTCCGATCCAAAGAAGACCTTCATACAGTTCCCGGTCTTTTCCTCCCAGCTGATTAAAAAAATCATCTATTTTCTCCTGATCGTACCATTTGTAAGTCAGACCGATAATCAGATTCAGATACATATCTGCCGTTCCGTTCGATGCAAATGCAAGGAAAAGTGGTTCAAGTTCATAATTTTCTGCCGCCGCCCATATAAAATTGCATGCTCTTTTTGCTTCTCTTAATTCTTGTTCTTCTATTTCCGCCATGCTATAACACACTACTTTCCTGCTACTTCACAAACAAATCTTTCTTCACCGTTTTCTTCGAGATTCTTGTACGGATCGTATCACGAATCAGGGTCTGTTCATAGGTATCAAATGTTTTATTGGTAATTCCCATATCCAGTGCCGTAAATATATCAAGTCCTTTTTCCATCAGACCGACTGCTCCTAAGAGACCACGCAGATCCAGAGCCTTGGAAGATATCTCTCCATTTTCACATTTCTTATGTAATTCCAGAAACATAAATGTCAGTTCTCCTGCTCCTTCTTCCCTGATGTCCGGATAATGCTTTTTTATTAATTTAATCAGACTTTCCTTTGAAATCATCGGCATCTGGATTACGACAAATCTGGATACCAGTGCTTCATTCAGTTCTTTTGTACCCGCATATCCGTAGTTCATCGTTGCAATGAATCTTGTCGCCGGATGTAATTCCATACGTTCGTATCCTGGAACATCAATCGTCCGCCGGAAGTCCAGTGTCGCATGAAGTACTGCCATTGCTTCACTTTTTGCCATGTTGATCTCATCTAATATGGCAAATCCACCGGCTTTTGCCGCTGTATACACCGGCCCCGGTCTGAAAGATACCTCTCCCCCACGGAATGTATCCATACCAATCAATGAAGCTGCATCCATATTCACATGAAACGACACATCCCACCGTGGTCTTGCAAATACTCCAGCCAGATTCTCTGCAAACAGACTCTTTCCCGTTGCTTTCGGACCTGCCAACAGAATATTCTCTCCACACAAAATTGCGGTAATTGCCTGCTCCCAGACTTCTTTTCCATAGTAAAATTGTTCCAGTTTCGGAATTCTTGAAGCATATTCTTGTTCTACCGGGTATGTTTCCCTATATTCTGTTATCTCACGGATCAGATCATCTCTGATTCCAAGTTCTCTTAATTTTTCCAGCAATTTCTAAGGCTCCCTTTCTGAAATGTTGTTATTTATAGATATACACTATCCACTTCTCCATATTTTATTACTTAAAAATACACGAATCAAGGATTTTCCCTTTTTCTTACAAACTGCAGGAATTTCTTCACCGCTACCGAAGCATTCTTCTCATTCTTTACAGCGATCACAATCTCCCGGTGCAGCTCTGGTTTCAGACTTCTTGTTACGATATGATAATCGCATCTTTTCATCACCAGTTCCGACAGTATCCCGATTCCCAGCTCGTTTTCCACCATAGACATCACTGCATAATCGTCCCCGGAATAATAAGAAATATGCGGTGCGATCTTATTCTTTTTGAAATGTTCTTCGATTTCCTGCTTGCCGCCTTCCTGAAGCAGTACAACTGACTCATCCTCAAATGCTTTTAATGGAATCTCTGTTTTTTCTGTCATTGGATGCTTTTCTGGAAGAACGGCCAGCATTTCATCCGTCATAATGTCAATGGTATCATAGTCCGTCCGCACCGGCCGGATCAGGAATCCGAAATCTACCAGCCCCTCAGCAATCCACTGCTCGATTTTGGAATAATCTCCCGTATGCAGTTCAAAATCAATTCCCGGATATAATTTTCGGAATTCTTTCATCACCCCCGGCAGATAGTGACACGCAATACTGCTGAATACCCCGATCCGGATCAGTCCCCGGTCCATTCCTGTGATTTCTCCGGCTTTTTCCCACATTCTTTCTTCTGCCATTGCCAGTTCCCATATATAGGGGATGAGCTGTTCTCCGTCTGAAGTCAGACACACTCCTGCGTGACTTCGTTTTAATAATGTCATCTGAAGTTCCGCTTCCAGAGACTTCACAATCTGTGTGACTGCCGACTGAGAGTATTTATAAAAATCTGCTGTTTTTGAAAAGCTCTCTAATTCCACTACTTTTAAGAAAATTGTATATTTTGAATATCTCATGATTCTACATTCTCCTTATGTCTTTTTTGATTATTTTTCAAAATATTTTGTTTTCTTATTCTCATCATGATAAATATGAATTTTACTTATATTCTATTCTACTATATAATAAAAAACAAGAAAACTATTACATAGGAGGAATCGCCGATTATGTCGACAAAAAAAGCCAATCTGATTCTTACAACCTGCTCTATGGCATGGGGAACTTCTTATATATTTATGAAACTTGGAATTGAGGGACTTTCCCCTCTGATGCTGATGGCTCTGCGTACAGGAATCGCATTTCTGATTCTGGTACTTATATTTTTCAAAAGGTTACTGAAAGTTAATAAAAGACTTTTACTCTACAGTGCCATCACCGGCTTTCTGCTTTTTACAAACCTTACGCCAATCCTTTACGGATTAAATACGATCACTGCTTCTCAGAGTGGATTCATCCTCAGCACCACCGTTGTGCTTGTTCCGGTCATTCATGCAGTTATTTCCCGGAGACTTCCGGCGCATCATGTCAGGCTTGGAATCATTATCGTATTGATCGGAATGGTACTGATCAACGGCGGTGATATATTTGCTGTCAAGCCCGGAACGTTGCTTTGTATGCTTTCGGCTTTCAGTTATTCAATCAATATTGTATTAAACAGCTATTTTACCAGACAGGTAGATCCACTTGCACTCGGAGTCTACCAGCAGGGCTTTACCTGTCTTTATTCCATAATCGGTCTGCTGGTGTTCGGATCCCCGATATTTCCGAGCACCGCGTTGGACTGGATCTCCGTTCTTGGACTTGCTCTTTTGTCCTCAGCTTACGGATTCGTTGTACAAACTGTTGTGCAGCAATATACAACACCGGAGAATACCGGATTCCTGTTCTCCCTGGAACCGATCTTTGCAGCGATTTTTTCCTTCATCTTCCTGCATGAGAAGCTCACGGAGATGGGATATCTCGGGGCCATTTTCATTCTTGCAGGAGTGTTTACCGCTATCGATGCCAAAAGTACGGTAATGGAATTAATCACCGGAAAATCCGTTGCAGAAGTTACATCCAAAAGATAGCAGAAAATCCGTTGTCTTGTCATGATATGCTCCCTTTACTGAAAATCCAGTAAAACAGGAGATGCCATTGACTGACAACGGATTTTTATCTTTTCTACAAAATCTCTGCTTCTAATTTTCTATAAATCGCATCTGCAAGAATCTTATGACTCTGTCCATCCATATGCTCCTGATCTGCTTCCGACGGACTCGCATAATCTGCTGCCCGCATGAATCGTTTGCCATACTTTCCGGCCACTTTTTCATATACCGGTTCTAATTTCTTTGATACTTCTACAGATTCTGGCGAAAATTCCTGATCATATCCATCCTGCCATACCTTTTCTCCCAGATAGATCGGAGATATCACAAGAACCTTCATCTTATCTGCATACTGATTGATCTGCTCCAGTAGCCTGACAATTCCTTTTCCGATGATTTCTGCTGACGCTCCGAATATGGTTTTGCAGTCATTCGTTCCAAGCATCAACACGACTGCATCCGGCGTGTGCGTCTCCAATAATGTCGGAAGCAATTCTGTTCCCCGTCTTCCCAGGCGAAGCGAATCTTCAAATATGGTCGTTCTTCCACACAGACCTTCCTCAACAATTCTAATATCTCGGTCCGCCAGTTTTTCCTGTAAGATTCCGGTCCATCGTTCTTCCCACGGAAAACGCTTTCCGGTCTCTCCATCTAACCCCCACGTATTCGAATCCCCAAAGCATAATATCTGTTTCATTACTTCCTACACCTGCCTTCTGAGCTTTTCTCTCTTTTATCTTTTAATAACTGGAGTTTAACACCGTTTTCCTATCAAGTCAATATGTTTTCTATGTTTTCTATGTTTTAGCTTTTCATTATGCTTTCTTTTATGTTATACTATCTTATAGTTTGTTCGTACTGAACGCACAAGGAGGAATTATCATGGAGGAAAGATTAAAACAACAACTTGATTTCATTCTCGAAATTGATAAAGAAAAGAATATATTAAGACAAACCCACCTTTCCGGACACGGAAGACGTGAAAACGATGCGGAACATGCCTGGCATATGGCAATCATGGCATACCTGTTAAAAGATTATGCCAATGAACCCGTCGATATCGCAAAAGTTATGATCATGTGCCTGATCCATGACATTGTGGAAATTGACGCCGGAGATACTTATGCCTACGATACAGAAGGATTAAAGACGCAGAAAGCACGTGAAGATGCTGCCAAAGAACGGATCTTCTCACTGTTACCAGAAGATCAGAAAAAAGAACTGACTGCACTCTTTGATGAATTCGAAAATTACCAGACACCAGAATCCAAATTTGCACATTCCCTGGATAACCTGCAGCCATTGCTTCTCAATAACAGTAACGGCGGTGGCGACTGGCGTGAGCATCAGGTTACTTCCGAGCAGGTATACGGAAGACAACGGAAAACGCAGCTGGGATCTGAGACTTTATATAAAGTAACAGACCAGATACTCAAAGAAAATATAGAAAAGGGAAATATTAAAGAATCATAAGCAATGTTTTTCTTTCTACAGGACCTGCCACCGGCAGTCCCTGTAGAATGCATAATAAACAAAACATCATATTATTTTTCTATTAATACCTTTTTCCTTTAAATCTGCTAATCTATTCCATAGAGGGCTGCCTGCTTACCTCATTCAGTATGTTTTTGATTATATATTTCTTTTAGATTATCAATCGCCCTCTCTACATCCAACGTATGAAATCCCAGCCAGCTTTCATTCATCATTTTTTCATCTGCAATTTTATAAATCTTCCTGCTCTCTATTAATTTAAAATAGAAAACGCCATAACCACAATCCCAAGAACCACTAATATCACACCCGTCGCCCGGTTCAATGTCTTCGGTGTTGCCTTATTCGCAAATACTGCCGCAATCCTTGCCCACAATAGTGTGAACACAATACATAAGATCCACACCGCTATATTCGGCATTCCCCCGATTGCAAAATGCGAAACTGCACCGGTAAAGGCAGTAAATGTCATGATGAACACACTCGTTCCTACCGCCGTCTTAAGCTCATAGCCCAGGACAGAAGTCAGGATCAACAGCATCATCATACCGCCTCCGGCACCGATAAATCCACAGATAAATCCGATCATGACACCACAGATTAACGACTGTACTGCACGTTTCTTCGGCGATACTTTTTCCATGGCTTCTTTTGTTGTCATGACAGGTTTTACGATGAACTTAATGCCGAGCAAGAATGTCATAAATACCGAGAAATTTCCCATCGTTGTAGATGGTACCAGACTGGACACATAACTTCCCACAACGGTAAAGGCAAGTACGCTGACCATCATGATCAGACCATTCTTCACATCCAGATTCTTATTCTTTCCATATGTATAGGCAGATACTGCGCTTGCAAGTACATCTGATGAAAGTGCAATTCCGACTGCCATATATGGATCCATTCCAAGAAATGTGATCAGCATCGGACTGATCACTGCCGCCGCACTCATTCCTGCAAATCCGGTTCCGAGTCCGGCTCCCATCCCCGCGAAAAATGTTACGATAATCATTAATATTGTATTCATCTAGTTCTTTTCCTCCAACATCTTCTCTATATTCGCTTCCATATGCGCCATTCCTTTTTGAAGTGCTTTTCTTGTATCTTCATCCATTCCTTCAAATAGTTTTTCAACGAACGACTGCTGAAGTTTCTGTCCTTCTTGGATAATCTCTTTTGACTTTTCTGTACAGATCAGATTGACTTTTCTTCGGTCACCTTCTACACTTTTCCGCTCCAGATAGCCTTCATTCACAAGTTTATCCACATTTACCGATACAAGATTGGCTTTAATTTTTCGTATTTCTACGATGTCTCTGGCAGTTTTGTATTCTGGGTTGTTCGCCAGGAAAAGTAAGATGTCAAATGCGGTCTGTGGAATATTCAGTTCATGACATAACGGTTTGCAGGTCTCACTGTATGCCTTTGACAGCTTTTCTGCAAATTCGATTCCTGTGTTCATATATGTAGCTCTCCTTTTATTTCAATTTTGAACTATTCATTTTTGTATTAATATAACACTTAGAAATAATTTTGTAAAGTACTATCTGATATGCACTAATATGCCAGTGTAAAGCAAAAGCCTTCCGAGTACCGACTCAGAAGGCTTTCCTGCTCTTTCAAAAATGAGCTGTTTTATTTCGATTACTATATTTCCATCATTCCGGACATAACACATCCACCAACTGCTCCACATTTTTTCATATCATTCCACTGTTCTTCATCGAACTTTATTCCGCCTATTCCATACACCGGAATGCTGACTTCCCGGCAAACCTCTTTTAAAAATCCCAATCCTCTTGGCGGTAATCCCCTCTTACAATCTGTCGCATAGATATGCCCTGCCGTAAGATAGGAAGCTCCCAATTGCTCTGCTTCTTTCGCTTCTTCTACAGAATGTATAGAAATTCCAATCTTTGTAAATTTTTTCTTTTCTTCATCAGTTATTTTTTGCAAAATTGGAAGTGGCAGATGTACAGATGTACATCCAAGTTCTAGTGCAGTCTTCCAGAAATTATGAAGAATACAAGACACCTGATAACGGCTGCAAATATTCATTACTTCTTTTGCCAATGTCCCATATTCCTCTTCTGTCAGATCTTTTTCTCTTAAGATCACAGCTTCCGGATGTATCTTGCAGACTCTTTCTATCTGCTCTAAAAACGGGCGGTTGCATAATTTCCGATTGCTGACTGCAATGATTTTAAAGTCCTGATTGTTTACAGATTTTATCACTGACAACTCCTTTCAGCTGTATTCGGCATGTTTTTAACACAAGATACTCCCTGTTACACATAGATATAATCACTCATCACCGGCTGAAGATTGTGTTTCAGAAGTGCCTGATAGACCTCATCCACCGAACGTCCATCCGAGATTTCAAACTGATCGTCACCCTTGTCTTCGATATCTTCTACATGACTTCCGATACCGGTACTTACACCAGCAGATATCTTCGTTGCTGCAATACTTACCAGATTATCGCGGACTCTTTCACACTCTCGTGTCGAAACCGTGATGCTTGCAAATGGCATAAACAGGCGGTATGCACACACTACCTGCAAAAGCTGCGGTTCGTGCACATCCATCGGATTGATCCTGTCATTATTGATGATCGGACGAAGTCTCGGACATGAAAATGCGATCTCTGCATGTGGATATTTTCTCTGTAATAAATATGCATGATATCCGGTCGCAAATGCATCTTTTCTGAAATCATCCAGCCCCAGAAGTGCTCCGAATCCAACTCCACGCATGCCGCCTTTCAATGCTCTTTCCTGTGCATTTACACGATACGGGTAGATTCTCTTATGCCCTGCAAGATGAAGTGTCTCATATTTATCTGAGTTATATGTCTCCTGAAATACCGTTACATAATCTGCCCCACATTCATGCAGATATGCGTATTCGTCTGAATTTACCGGATAAACCTCCAGACCAATAACTTTAAAATATTTTCTGGCGATCTTACATGCTTCACCGATGTATTCTACTGTAGATTTGTTACGGCTTTCTCCTGTCAGAATCAGGATCTCCTGCAGACCTGTCTCAGCGATCGCCGCCATCTCTTTTTCGATCTCTTCCGCATTTAACTGTGCACGGTTGATTTTGTTATGGCAATTAAAACCACAGTAAATGCAATAGTTCTCGCAATAATTTGCGATATAGATTGGTGTGAACATATAGACACTGTTACCAAAATGTTTTCTCGTCTCGATCTGCGCTGCCTGCGCTATTTCCTCCAGAAATGGCAGTGCTGCCGGTGACAATAACGCCTGAAAATCTTCCGGTGTGCGCTCTGCATGTGCCAGTGCACGTTTTACATCTTCTGCTGTATATGTATTATAATCATAAGCCTCCATGGCTGCCACGACCTGGTCGAGTATTTCTGATCCGATATCCTCCATGCCTGGAAGATAGGTCATGTGATCGATCCGGTTCTTCTTCTGGTCTTCCAGAATCTCCTCGCTTAAAATACTTTCATTAATATGTGTATCTTCATGATTTGTTCCCATTTGTCGTGCCTCCTAATCCTGCAGAAATCCTGTCAGCGGTGAAGATGCACTTGCACCACGCTCAATCGTTCTTCCAAGTCCGGAAAGGTACGCACTTCTGCCCGCTTCGATTGCTTTCTTAAATGCTTCCGCCATCGCCGGTACATCTCCTGCTGTTGCGATTGCCGTATTTGCCATCACTGCGGCTGCACCCATCTCCATTGCCTCGCATGCCTGGGACGGACGTCCGATTCCGGCATCTACAATGATCGGCAGATCAATCTCATCGATCAGGATCTGGATGAAGTCTTTGGTACAAAGTCCCTTATTCGAACCGATCGGCGCACCAAGCGGCATGATACATGCAGCTCCGGCATTTGCAAGATCTCTTGCAGCATTCAGATCCGGATACATATACGGCATAACCACGAATCCTTCTTTTGCAAGAATTTCTGTAGCTTTGATCGTCTCATAATTATCCGGAAGGAGATATTTCGAATCTCTTACCACCTCCACTTTGACGAAATTGCCACATCCGACTTCTCTGGAAAGTCTGGCAATACGTACCGCTTCTTCTGCATTTCTGGCTCCTGATGTATTCGGAAGAAGTGTCACATCTTCCGGAATATAATCCAGAATATTTGCCAGACCGCCTTCATTTGCACGACGGAGTGCCAGTGTGATAATCTGTGCCCCTGCTTTTTCCACACATGCTTTCACCAAATCCAGTGAAAATTTTCCTGAACCTAATATAAAACGAGAAGTAAACTCTTTTCCTCCAAGTGTAAATGTATCTGTATTTTTTATTTCTTTTTTATCCATAATCAGGACCTTCTTTCCTATTATTTTCTGCTCATGCTTTTTTATTTATCTATCTTTTTTTGCGGCATGAATCTTATGTTTCTTACCTGTCTTCCTACACATCCTCTTCTCCAAGGATCAGACGTGTGATCATATTCGCCTCATGTGCTGCACAGATTGCAACTCTTGGTGCCATCAGGCCATTTCCATATGTTGGTGCCGTCTCGCGGTCTCCGCACAGGTAAAAGTTCTTCATTAACTTCTGTGTGCGAATCGTATTACTGCTTCCGTATCCTGCCATACCGGTTGCCGATACCAGTTTCTTTTCCGGAAAATGTTCCAGTATTCCATTTACCAGCATTGCTTTCGCTTCTGGATTATCGAATGCTTCACATACAATAGGCTCGTCACGAAATAGTGCCTTAAGATTTTCTTCTGTGACTTTCACACAGTCTGTATAGATATCCAGATACGGATTAATTTTTAACAGTAATGATTTTAACGCATCTGTTTTATACATTCCGATATGCTCCATAAAGTACTGCTGCCGGTTCAGGTTCGTAATATCTACTACATCAAAATCTATCAGATGGAGATGTCCGACTCCGATTCTGGCAAGTGCATATGCCACATTTGATCCCAATCCGCCAAGTCCGGCTATCGCAACCCTTCCTGCAGACAGATGCTTCTGCTTTTCCGGAGAATGTCTTTCATTAAGCGCAGCCATAATCTCTTCTTTACTAAGTACTTTTGCGTTCGCATTTTTCGTCATATTTTCTGATACGATTTCTCCCATGAATGTTAGCCTCCTCCTACAAATGTCACAACCTCCAGACGGTCACCGTCTTTGAGCATTGT
>ERZ825670.526-NODE-526-length-50836-cov-8.272838_pt1 | contig 50836 bp, 37 predicted proteins | sample MGYA00519929_ERZ825670 | MGnify/ENA primary metagenome ERZ825670 (study PRJEB31778, sample SAMEA3449207) | human gut metagenome | biome: human gut; feature: human-associated habitat; material: faeces | place: United Kingdom | collected 2010/2012 ...
ATCTTAACTGTACAAACTATAGACATTTAATAGACCTTTTAAACCACATAACATCAAGGAAAAATAACTCTAACTGTATAAACTATAGACATTTAATAGACCTAAAAAAAAGGACTTCTCTCCAATTGGAAAGAAGTTACTTCAACAATATTAACGATTTATCCAATAACATATTCAAACTGTCCAAAACCCATCACACAAAGTTTTCCAATACCTACTAGCTGACAAAATTTCAAAAATGGCATAAATTGAGTAATATCACCATCAAAAGATAATGTTCCAATATATCCTTTAATAGACATATTGAGTTTAGTTCTATTAGAGAATCTATTATTAAAAACTAGACGCATATCAACAGATGTTAATAGAACGCTCTGAGAGGCTCTCAGAAGCTCCGTATAGTCTGCTATACATTCTATACCATAGAAGTTCAATACCGAGCTTGTACGCCTCATAGATGCCCTTAGAATGTAATCAAAACTTATGAACCTATCTAACTGCTTTGAATTGAACGGACTTATAAAGTTTAAAGAGAAAATATCTAAAGTCGTTAAAAGCTACTATAAAGGTTCAAATATTGAACTTGTTTCTATTGTATTTTCAAAGAATAAAGATGTTAAATCTGTAAAGTCCATAATTAAAACAAATAGCATTGAAATTCAAAAGATACACCTTTAGTAGAAGGCTCTATTAAAAAATTTACTTTATATTATAAAGTTTTCTTATATTCATTTCCCCATGTTGCCATTATATCTAAGATGGGTTTCATTGTTAAACCTAAATCTGTTAGAGAATATTCTACTTTTGGTGGAACTTCAGCATATACTTTTCTAGAAATTAATCCATTTTCTTCCATATCCCTTAAATTTTGAGTGAGTACTTTTTGTGATACTCCATTTAAAGATTTTTTTAATTCTCCAAAGCGTCTAGTTCCTGTTAGTAAGTCACGCATTATTAAAATTTTCCATTTATTTCCTATTAATTGTAAAGTTGTTTCTACTGGACACACTGGAATTGTAGTCTTATCAACCATAGCAGATACCTCCAAATTTATACTTAGTTTATTTTAGAATATTATATCATATTAGATACTTAATTTCAATATTAATATTTTCAAGAATTCACACAAGTACCAAATGGTTTCTTTTAGGTAACTATGGCACTTTAAAGTGCGTACTTTACAAGTTATAAAACTTATGATAGAATTAAATCATAGAAAAGAGATTGAACGTTCAAACTCCTAAAATAGATATAATATATAATTTTGGAGGTTTTTAATCATGAAAATAGCAATAATATGTGCAAATGGAAAAGCAGGTCAATTAATCACTAAAGAGGCCTTAAACAGGGGTCTTGATGTTACTGTAATAGTTAGAAATCAAAATAGAACTATCGCCGATAAGGTTATTATTAAAGACCTATTCGATATAACTACTCAAGATATCGCTCCTTTTGATGTCCTTGTAGATTGTTTCGGTGCTTGGACTCCTGAAACTTTACCACAACATACTACAAGTTCACAATATCTATGCGATTTAGTATCTAATACTAATAAACGTCTATTAATAGTGGGTGGTGCTGGTAGTCTGTATATTAATAAGGAACATACTCTACAACTATCCGATAGCCCAGATTTTCCAGACGTTTTTATGCCTGTCGCTAATGCTTGTAACAACGCTTTAATTGAACTTCGTAAAAGAAACGATGCCAATTGGACTTATATATGTCCTGCTGGTGACTTCCAAGCTGATGGTGTTAGAACTGGTAAGTATATTCTTGGTGGTGAAGAATTAGTTCTAAACTCTAAAGGTGAAAGCGTTATAAGTTATGCCGACTATGCTATTGCTCTAGTTGATGAAATAGTTAATGGAAATAATATCAAGAAAAGAATTGGTGTAGTATCAGAATAATTAAATTCAACTTTATAATAAATTTAACTTCTTCCCCATTGGGGAAGAAGTTATTTTTCTATGTTATAAGATTTTCTTATATTTATTTCTCAATGTTGTCATTATATTTAAGATTGGTTTTATTGTTAAATTTATTTATACCCCTACTTATACTAATCATAAGTAGAGATATTTGCACTATTTTCTTTGATAAACTTTTGTTTTATTATGGATAAATCCAATATGTTTAGAGTATCATCATGGTTTAAGTCACCAGATTTCCAATTAGCAAGTTCGGTACTTGGGATATCAAGAAGCCACTTTTTTAGGAGAGCAATATCTAAAATATTGAACTTATTGTCTGCATTGACATCACCAGTAACTAGGTCGGGAGTGGTTTGCGACATGATTGCAGACGTTAAGAAAATCATTGCGGCATTACCATAGATGGTATTTTCATTAGTAGTCCATTCAGCATCGCTGTCCATGTAGCACTTGCCATTATATTTTGACAGATGTCTATTATTGGAAGAATTTGCACCCTCAGTAACGTATCCTTTAGGGCATTGATATGGTGTGAGTTTAGCATCTTTGGAGTATATTGCACTGTAGATGTTTTTCACGCTATTCTCTCCGTATCCCGATACATAACTAAACGATATAGGATTTACTCCTAAAAGATAGTTGAACGCACTTTGATTAGAATTAAGTACCTCAATAGGAATGTTATCTATTCCCTCAAGAACCACACTACCTAGGAAAAGCGTTATGGAACTTTGTGCTAAAACCATATTTGAACCCCACCAATATCCCCATTCGGGATAGTCTGTTCCAAAACTGTCATAGTTAAGTATTCTGTTTCTCCAAGGTTCAAACTTGCTGAAGACCGCTTTTATTTGGTTAGATGGGTTATCGTTTTGATATAGATAGTGGAAAAATCCAAGGAAAGACCTTCCTTTGTGACTGTATCCAAGGGAATTGCCAGTAAAACAAGTATTTACGTTTTCGTTTTCACAGTTAGATATCAAATAGTTTTCATACTCAGAGCAATCCTTATTGGCAAATTTGGAGGCTCTAAATAGAGTACCTGCTGCCCAGTACATACTTCTGTCTAGGTCTTCTTGAGTAAATGTATAGGTGCGATTTCCTGCACCAATAGACATATGTTTTTCATTGACAGGATTGTTCGCCCAATTCCAAGCACGAATAGACGTTTCAAGGCATTGTTCTGCAAAGTCGGAATACTCAGGTATATCCTTGTAGACTATGTACGCATGAGCAAGCATAGCTGACATATCTACTGTTGCCAAATGTGAACGCAAGTCTGTTTCTTTTGCACTTGAGTTGTAATCAGAGGTGCTATATAGAGTATCTTCGATATACATAGTGCCATCTTTGTAGTTTGCAGCCACATAAAATGAGCCATCTTTGTTAGAGTGTTCTAACTTTAAGAGCATATCCAGTTCCCATTTGATTTCGCTAAGTATGGCTGGAGCGTTTGAGTATAAGTCACTAGTCTTATCCGTTTCAGGAATGTTTGGATTTATCTTTTTAAACTCTTGAGGGAATAGCTCATAGGCTAACAAAAGATTTTCAACCGACGTCGCAGCAGGAGAAACATACTTCCCATAATCTCCAGCATCGTACCAACCTTGCGATACGTCAAACGTTTCAGCAGATAGATTATTTCTATCCGACCATCTTTTGACGGAAATATCGTTAGGGTGTAGATTTTCTCTTGCAAACTGTTGAGCATACTTTTCTTGTAAGTCTAGTCCTTGTCGTTGATAGTAGTAATACTTGCTCATATCGGACAACATTTCATTGTAGATATCGTCACCAATCTTAAAAGTTACTGATATTAATGTGTCGGTTTTAAGATTGTTCTCCTTATCCCTTGGAGTGAGTGCCGAAACGTTAAGGTTTGCATCTGGGATACGGATATAGTACGTTCCTTGCTGAGTGACAGAGTTAAAGTTTATTTCATAGATATCTTCACCTGAAATTTTAGTATCTGTAGTAGCATCAGAAAGCACGTCCGAAAAGACTACTTCTTCAGTTTCTTGATTTACTATTTCAAACCTTTTGCCATTCAAAGAACCGAACTTCTTAAAACATGATACCTTAGCATTCTTATTTCCATTACAAGTGTATCCCACTTGATTTACTTTAATATATGGATACTGTCTTTCCTCATCGTTAGATGAGATTTTAACGTTTCTAAACGTTGCCGATTCACCCGATTTTATACTACCTACATTAATCTTCCAGACGTTGCTTTTATCGAAATTTTTATCGGTAAAGGCTTGTACTAGTTCGTTTAATGACAGTGTATAGCTTGTCCAATCGGGAGATGCTACTATGTTATCCTTGTACTTTTCGATATCTGTCCAGTTTAGAGTAACGTCCTCATTATGCGAATGAGATGTAATTCCAATACGAAATGGAAAACTTGTCTGTCCATTACTTTTAACCTCAAAGGATAGAGTTCCGTTATAGAAGTAGTCGTACATATCGGAAGTAGTCCAACTTATATTTGGAATGATATTCACACCACCCCAACTTTCCGTTACCCACGAATTTTTTCCATCGTTATCTATTAAGATAGTCTGTAGTTGTGTTCCAGAAGTTTCCTCCACATTAGCCGAAAATACTCTTACAGATGGCATAAAAGAAATCAAAACAACCATGCTCATTATAATTGATAAAATACGTTCTTTCATTATAAATCTCCTATTGTTTATTGTGAATATATTATATCATATCATACTAATTTTATTTTAGCAACTAGAAATTTATCTTTAAACGATATTTTAAATAAAATTTGTATACATATGTAATTTAATGACAAATCTCATACACTTTGCATAAAAAAGAGTGGACTAAACCACTCTTAAAATAATATTTTACTTTAATCATTAAAGCCATTAAGATGTGTTTTATGCCAATTCCAAGCATCTGCGATTATGTTTTCAAGGCTATCATGAGTAGGTTTCCAACCTAAGATTTCTTTAGCTTTTTGACTACTAGCGACCAATCTAGCAGGGTCACCAGCACGTCTAGGAGTTTCCACGGCTGGAATACTATGACCAGTAACCTTTCTTGCAGTTTCTATAACTTCCTTTACTGAATAGCCTACACCATTTCCAAGGTTAAAGATATCACTTGGATTGCCTTTGCGAAGATATTCTACTGCTAGTATGTGTGCTTGAGCAAGGTCTGTAACGTGAATATAGTCACGGATACAAGTACCATCTGGAGTATCATAATCTGTACCATATATAGATATACTTTCACGTTTACCGTTAGGAACTTGAAGTATCAATGGTATAAGATGGCTTTCAGGATTATGAGCTTCACCAATAGTACCAGAGCTATCTGCACCACAAGCGTTAAAGTAACGTAGAGAAACGTATCTTAGGTTGTGTGCCTTTGATGTCCAATAGAACATCTTTTCCATAGCAAGTTTAGTTTCGCCATATGGATTGGTTGGCAAAGTTCTATCAGTTTCAAGAATTGGAATGTTTTCAGGTTCGCCATAAGTTGCAGCTGTTGAGGAAAATACTATCTTGTCTATGCCGTGTTCCACCATTGCATCTAATAGAACTTTAGTTCCGCATAAGTTGTTATCATAATATTTTAGTGGATTGCTTACGCTCTCACCAACTAGCGAATACGCTGCAAAGTGAATTACTGCATCTACGCTTTCGCTACTAAATAGATTGTCTAAAAATGCCTTATCATGAATATCCCCCTTGTAGAACTTCGCTTCTTTTGGGATTGCTTGTATATGTCCAGTCGCAAGATTGTCTGCAACTATTACATCTTCACCAGATTTAATAAGTTCAAGTGCAGTATGAGAACCTATATATCCTGCACCACCTAGAACTAGTATACTCATAAAAAAGACCTCCTATATAATTTCTGTTCCGCCTAAGCTACGCACTGATAGATTATAACACGCATCGTTGCCGAATAGTCCGTTCATAGCGGATACATACTGCTTTACTTTCGCCTCTGGAACGAACCCTTGAATAGTACCTGCAAAGCCTCCTCCATGAACTCTAATAGCACCGTCTTCACCTAAGATTTTCTTACCTACCATCAAAGCTAATGGAATTTCTTGCTTAGTTGGACTCTTAGATGAGTATAGGTTCTGCAAATAGTTTTCTGATGACATTCCAGATTGACGTACAAGTTTTAAAAATCCGTTGAAATCGTTGTGTTTTAGACGTTCTGCTTCCTCATAGGCTCTTTTATTCTCATCAAAGAAGTGTACAGCACGGAGTACGGCTCTATCGGATAGACTTTCTCTAACCTTTGTCAAGTTATCGTAAAAGTCGATTTCGTTCACCTCACGAAGAACTTTCTTTCCAAAGATTTTGGCCACTAGTTCCATTTCGTTACGGATAGCTACATAATCATCGGTTAAGTCGGAATGACTACCTTTAGTATCGGTAACTATTAGTTTGTAGCCAGTGTTATCTAAATTGAAGTCTATCTTTTCAATGGTAGGATTTTCAATATCTTTAAAGTCGATATACACAAAACCTCCAACAGATGACACCATTTGGTCCATAAGACCACTATTCTTACCAAAGTAGATATTTTCTGCATACTGTCCTATTTTAGCTATTTCGATTGCTCCAATTTTACCATCATTGTAGTAGCAATCTAGGGCAGTGGATATAAGGTTTTCAAATCCAGCTGAGGAGGATATTCCACTTCCACTAAGGATATCGGAAGTTATATACATATCAAAACCCCCGATTTTATTGCCAATCTTACTAAATTTATAGAGTATACCTCTTACTATTGCAGACGTACCTAGTTCATCTTTATGGATTTCAAGGTCATCAAGAGAGATTTGAAAAGCATCATACCCCTCAGACTTTATACGAACTACGCCATCATTGTGGAACGCCGTTACACCTATTACATCTAAGTTCACCGCCGCTGCGATAACACACCCATGTTGATGGTCTGTATGATTACCACCTATTTCAGTTCTTCCAGATGCAGAATAGATATGTATATCGTTCCTTTGTGGATATATTTCCGAAAACTTATCTATAGCTTTGGTAATGCGTCTTTTCTGTCTTAGAACGCTATTAGAAGTATACAGTGCTATAAGTTTATCGTCTAGTGCGTCACTTGAAATATTTTCTATATATTTAAGTTTATCCATAATTAATCACCATGCCTAATTAGATATTTTTAATCTTACATTCAAAAGGTGCAAGAGTTTCTTTTAGAGCCTCAATCTTAAATAACATGAACATAATAGTTTCACAAGTTAAAATGTTTCTTATTTAATAGATAATCTTTAGTTTAACTTTATGTGGAAATCCATCAAAAAAATAGTACACACTCTTGAACTTTTTAGTACTATGTTCTTCTTTATTAACTATATTATAACATAACAAATCTTGATAGATATGCACATTATGTGCGAGTATATGCACAAAATAATACTATTGATTTCACTCAATATCGATGGTATAATATACTATATAATCTAAAACAAGGGTGGGAATATTATGCAAGTAAATTCGGCGTATTTAAATAATCACATTCCAGAAGTGGTAGATAATAACGTTCCGTTGTTAATTACCAGTTGTGGAAACTATCGCATGAAGTCTAGAGAGATGTTCGAAACTAAGCGTGACAAAGGTAGAAAAGACTATCAACTGTTATACATTGCCAGTGGTAGAGCTCATTTCTTTATAGATGGTAAGGAAAACATCGTTACGGCTGGTAATATAGTTATATTCTATCCCAACGAACCCCAATATTACAGATACTACAAAAAAGAACATACTTCTGTATATTGGATACACTTTACTGGCTCATATGTGGAAGATATTCTAACTCACTACAACATTAGCAAAAATGAACACATTATCTACATAGGTACTTCTCCAGATTTACAATTACTTTTTGGACAGATTATCCATGAGTTACAACTGTATCGCCCAAAGTACGATGAGATGCTTACTCTACTATTAAGAAATATATTTATAATTATAAATAGAAGTATCGACAGAAACAAGCGTTTTACCGATGTAATTGAAAAAGAGATATCGTATGCCACCTACTACTTTAGAGAACATTTTAATGAGGATATCAACATTGAACAGTATGCAAAGTCACAAAATATAAGTGTAAATTGGTTCATACGTTGCTTTAGACAGATAACTGGACATACTCCATTACAGTATATCATAAACTTGCGTATTGCTAACGCTCAGATGCTTCTTGAAACTACTGATTATAGTATCTCCCAGATTGCTGAAAACGTCGGTTACGAAAACGCTCTTTACTTTAGTAGACTATTTCACAAACAGATTGGCATCTCTCCTAAAGAGTATCGTAAAAGACACGATAACGATATTAGAAATTAATATCTAATTTTATTAGCTTTAATACAAATAGCAAAAATATAAATATTAATATAATTATATGATAAGTTATATTTTTTTTCATATTATTGCAAATTATAATATAAGTATATAATAATGATAACAATATATATACTATATATTATACTTAAAGAATTCCATTTTAAAGCTTTTGATATTTTTTCATTGATAAACTATGTATTAATCCACTGATTCCGCAAACTAAAAAAAGAATTATTTGTATATAATGCATTTTTAATCTTTACCCCAATCTGTATAATGAATTATTTTGTAAAATATATATTATAACTATTATTAGATACTGAATCATTCAAACAAAAATATAACTTACAAATATTTATACTTCTATAATATTAATACCTTTTTTCTTTAGTTTTATTAGTTCATCTTCTGTTAATGCTCCTTTGTCTATAGTTAATTCTTTTAAATTAGGTAATTCAAAAATTGGTGAATAATCTTGAATTTTATTTCCATACAAAGATAAATTATTCAAATTTTTTAAATCTTTAATGAATGATATATCTGTAATATCTGCATCAAGAATTTTTAAAGTACTTAAATTACTAAGTTTATTTAGTGAAGTAAAATCATCTGTGTTTTTTCCAGAAATTTCGAATGTATTCAAATTTTCTAAATTTTCTATACCTGAGATATCTTTTACTTCACAATCTAATAAACATAAGTATTTTAAGTCATTAAGAGTACTAAAACATTCTAAATCATTAAGTTTTAGAAAAGTTCCCGAAAATGATTTTAAATTTATGCAATTTTCTATAGGATTCCAATCATTTATTTGACAATCTAAATTCGTAAAATAGATTTCTTCTAAATTATTCATTTGAGAAAAAAAGGATATATCATTTAAATTTTCTACTGATATGGATATGACTTTTAACCATTTCATATATTTTAAAGAACTAATATCTTTTTCAGAAAAAATAGTGAATGGTGGAATTTCTAGTTCCTTAGAATAAGTATAATATAATTTGTTGTTTATTGTTACAATTGGAGGACTTTTGGTTATAAAGAAAGGAATATAATATCCTATTAGTATTATGATTATTATAAATAGTAATATAAAGAATTTTTTTACCCTATACATATTTTATCTCCATTTTCATCTAAGTAATACCATTTATTGTTGGATGAATCAAATTTTATTTCTTTAATGTCAATATTTTGAATAATATAGTTTCTATAGATATCATTTGAGAGATATTTATTTATATAATATTTATCGTTCCATCCTTGATATGCATGGAATTTAAAATTAAAATTGTCTCCTATTGGATTAAAAATATTATCATTACCTACTACAAGTCTTATATTATATTTTCCATCTTGTAGTGCTTTTGCTAACTCTTCTTCATCATTTTGCAATAATAATGCCGAACCAGCACCCAATAAAGTAACTATTGTACCACTAATTCCAGTTTTATCAACTAATGTAACTAATCCTATTAATGAAGCTGTTGTCCCTATTTCGTTCATTAAATTATTCCATTCAGTGTATCCTTCATTTAAATTATCTATTATTAATATACTGTCTGCAGCAGTACTTTTTTCCCATTTTTCTAATGTATCCTTAGAAGATAAGTAGCTTTCTATATTTGGACTATTATATCCTACACCATTGTTATGATTTTTTAATTGATATTGTATTATTTCAAAGATGATTTCGTCAGTTATGTAAAAATCAATACTTTTTGATAAAGGCGTTTCTTTTACTGCTGCACCTTTAGGGGCATATACCTAGTTATCTTATGGTACACTAATCGTATATTAGAAATGAGTAAAAATATTGTTATTAATATCTAATTTTATTATTTTTAATACAAATAATAAAAATATAAATGTTAATATAATTATATGATAAGTAATATTATTGTGAATACCTTTTTTGTATTCAATAATGATAAGTATAGCAAATGAAATTATAACAAACAAATTAATTGAAATATCAAAAAATAAAGATTTATTAAATATGCCTATTATACATGATAATATAATTAATAGAGATATTAATAAATTTGTATTATTTTTCATGTTATTGTAATATCTCCTTTACTTTTTCTAAATTTAAGATATCTATACTACCTATATTATTATTTTGAAATTTATTAATATAAGGATAATTATCCCAAGTATCTCATATATTTGCAATATTTCCTGTAAATTTAGAATTTATTATTGCTAAATTACCTTCAGTAATTATATTGGCTAATCTTTCATCTTCTAAAGCTTTTAAATCGTTATATATTTGTATAAAACTACCTCCAACTGTTGATACACCTCCAATACTATTTGATAAAAGATTCAGGATTTTTATTTCTTTTACACCTGGAATAAAATTTCCAACAACTAATACAATAACACCACTATATACTAAAACTTTATTTAAGGTTGATAAAGTATCTTCTTTTTCACGAGGGTCTTCAAAATTTAAACTTTCTAAAACTTTAATAATATCGTCCTCAGTATAACATGTATAAATATCATATTCATTATTATTAGGTAATTGTTTGCAAGTTGCTTCTATCAATAATTTTGGAGATATATAATTTCGTACATATAAAGCAGAAAGAGCTGAAAAAATATTATTATATTCAAGTATATTCCAAGTTCCACCATTAGGGGCATAAACCCAGTTATCTTGGGATACACTAACAGTATATTGTAAATTGGTAGAAGAATTATCTTCTATATAAATACTTGAAAGTAAATCGTTATTGTTAAGCTGTTCTTGACTGGTACTATTTACTGTATTAAATTCTAAAATAGAACTTTGTTAAAATCGTTAAATTGAATCAAATTAGTTCCAAAATTATTAATATCATATTCTTCCGCTTGAACATTTACAGAACTCATAGTTATTAATCCAATAAATAAAGTTAAAAGCGTAATACTTTTTTCACGCAATTTCTCTTTAAAAATGTTTTATTCCTATGCTATATAAATTTGGACATTTTTTCAAAATGGTAATATAAGTTCTAGCTAATTTAGTAGTTGAAATATCATTTATATCTATTATAACGTAATAATAATAATGATTTTCTATATTGATATCCAAATATTGTAATTCGTCTTCTGAAATAATATCATATTTATTATCATAATAACATTTATCACCAATATCAACACGATGTTCTTTACTAGATAACCCTAGACTATTTAAATCAACTTCTTTATCAATAACTTTCATACAAATATATTCTCTTTCATTTACTTCAGTAATTCTATGTTCAACTAAAAATTCTTGTATTTCATCATTAGTAATCTTGTAATACATGGGAATATCTTCTAAAGTTTTAGCTTCACCAGTAATTATTTGGTTTAGATTATATAAATCAAATTTATCAATAGAACCATTTTGATTGATATCATAGTTATAAAGTGGATTTTCTTTATTCTCAATTAAGTAACTTTTTAAAGCTATGGTATCTAATACGTTGCAAGTTCCATCTTGATTGACATCTCCAAATACTTTACTTAAAAAAGATGTTCCAATAGTTTCACTTTTTACTTTCTAAGATTCTATTTTTTAATATTAGATAGTCTAGCATATCAAAATGATAGCTCAAAGATTTAGGTTGTTCAACCATATTAAGAACGTATTTTTTCAAGATAATTATATCCATGGAGTCCAACGTTTCATTATTATTGAAATCGTATGTAATTTCCGATTTAGAATAGTTGCAATCTGTACAAGTATAGTAGCTAATACCATTTTTGCTAGTAACAGTATATACATGAGGGTATCTCTCCACTTGATGACATATAGAACATTCGTCCCAATGAGATGTGCTATCATACTTAGCTATGTATTTGTGTGATATGGTTCTAGTGTAATCACAATTATTGCAAGAAGTATCACAAGTGTTGTCGAATTTATGAGAGGTAACATCAATCTTGCCACCACAAACAGAACACTCTTTCCAATGTGAAGTACTATCATATTTGGATATATACTTGTGTGATATAGTTCTAGTGTAATTACAATCATTACAAGAGGTATCACAAGAATTATCAAAAATGTGATTTTCCGACTTTACAAGTACACTTCCACATATAGGGCACTCTGTTTTATGGGAAGTTTCATCTACAGATACATAGATGTAAGTATGCATGATAATTGGTAGTGTTAAAGTGAAATCAGCTGAAATGGTATCGTTACACTGATATGTATACTTAACAGTTGTACTAGTTGGATATATCTTACCATCTAAAATATTTGCACCAGTAATTTGTGTAATTTTAGAAGTATCTAAGCCGATAAACTCTAATGGATTGCAAGTTGTTTGAGTTAAATTTCTTATCAAACCAGTATCGCTGAGCGTTTTTACTATAGGATTATTTGATAAATCCAAGCAAACCAAAGGATTATATTCAACTAAAATCTTATTTAGGTTGGTACAATTAGATACATCTATATAAGATATATTATTGTTGCTTATATTTAAGTAGGTTAAATTGGATACGTTTGTTAAATCCAACTCCTCAAGATTATTATTTTGACAATCAAGATAAGTCATACTATCACCATTTACGATTAGGCTTTCTAATGCACAATTTTCTACATTAAGATATACTACTTCAGTATTATAAGTCAAGTCTAATGGAGTTGTTAGAGAACAATCCTTTATAGTTATAGATTTCAAATTAATAAGATACTCAATACCAGTACAATCTTTAACGTTATCTCCGTTGGAAAGATATATCTCTTGAAGTTTTTCTAATTCATCTGAATCCAAGGAGTAGTTATTATTTTTATCTGCCTTTTTTTGAATATAGTTTCTAAAAGCGACATCTGGGAAATTTTTTTCATTTATAGCTATGCCATCAGTAGTAAAGGCTTTTATGGACACGTTTCCATCTGTTTGGGATTTCCATTCGCCATTAGTATACATATAGGAGGTATTTTCTTTATAGCAATAGTCATCTTTAAAAATCCATGCACCGTTTGGAAAAGATACTACTATAGAAAAGTAATCGCCTTTTTGTAGAGAGTATACATCGTTTAAGTTAATGGTATGATATCCTGAAAAATCTTGAGTGCCTTTTAGAGTGGTTATAAGAGTGCCATCTACTGGAGAAGTATAATCATCATTTAATTTGTATATTGAAACTTCATATGTAACACTAGCATTACCAGTATAAAACGATATAGCTGATAAATTTTCATCTTTTTTAGCTTGAAAAACGTTTGCTTCTTTGGAACACCAGTAATATGTGTCACCAAATCCATCATATTGATATATAGAATTATAAAAATCAAGGCTAGTTACCTCAAAGCTACAAGCCTGAGTAATCGACGTATCACAATATGAAATATAGAAGTAACCATTATCACCGAAATCAGTTCCCCAACTGTTTTTGCAAATCCAAGCACCGTCGGTATCGGGTTGAATGTTAAAGTTTTCCTTTGGATAACTGTCGTCCCAACCCACCAAAGTAACTGCATGGTTAGAACTAACAAATTTAGTTTGATAGTAACTGTAATTATTCTTATTGTAGTAAAGGCTTTGTTCGGAATTATCTGTTGGAGCATGATATGAAAAATACATAGCACCAGTTTTCATTAACTGTTGCTTTATATTAGTAGAGTCAGTTCCATCAAAAACGTTTGCATTGGTTAAATGTACAACAGAGTTATATCTTTGGCTATCATCGATAAAGGTAGTTTGATTATTTTTTTTAAACGTTTCTGCATCACTTATAGTATAAGTAGAACTTTCTAAAACAGCACCTTTCCAACTAGCTAATGACATCATAGCATCAAAAGGAGTTCCACCCTTATAGAATGCGTCTAATTTCAAATTATAGTCTGTTCTTGAGATGCCATCGTTATATAGGGGGTCATTTATATCATGAGAAGTAACTGCTCCTTGAGAGAACCATACCAAATGAGCCTCCGATAAGTCTGTAGAATTATCTCCTAAGCCTTTCATTATCATATTGGATTCTATTGAACTCATAGTAGCATGACTCCAGCAAGTACCCGTTTGTAACTGGTCTTTTGCCGATGTCATATAGTTTTTACCATCTACATTTCTCAAATCGAACTTAGAAGGTAAACTAGTAGCTTTATGCAAGCCGTTATCTTCTGGAATTAGATTAAGTTCTATTCTATTTCCATTTTCGTCCACATAGTATTCATTTATTAGACCATACTCAGATGGTTCTTCATGTTTTACATAAATTTTTTTAGAACTTGAAGTATCTTGTTCAGTTACTGCATAGATTGGCAACAGATTTACAAAACACATGAACAATATTAAAACTCCAATACTTGTGGATATCTTGAATGTTTTTCTCATGATTTACTATCCTTTCCATGATGACGTTTAGTCTTTTATGTTATATCGATACGTTTACGTAATATAGTATACTATCTTATTTTTGCATTGTCAACTGATATTTTTGAAGTTTCAATCTTAAAATACTTGATTAAAAAAATCCCTCACTTATAAGTGAAGGATTTTATCATTCTATGGATAACTTAATATTACTTATCTATAATAGAATTTTTAATACTTATTAAATCAACGATATTCAAAGCATTATCATTATTGAAATCTAAGGAAGAAGTGTCATCTATTTTAGATACTCCTAGAATATGCTTCTTTAGTCTTAATAAATCAGTAGAAGTGTACTCCATAGGAATTTTTTCAGCGACTGCTATAATAGATATATCTCCTGTAACCTTATCAGCAGATATAGTTAGTACACCATCTATAAAGGTATATCCGTCTTTTAAGATAGTATCCCCAACCTTGATAGTTATATCTTTTGATAGAGTATAGCCATCATCTGCCGTTAGAGTAGCTTTATATTCCGAACCATGTTTTATGGTATCTGTTCCGTTAGATGCTATGTTAGTTAAATCGGAAGTTACTGTATACTCATTAGGTATTGCATTAGCCTCAATAGTGATACTGTCAGTTATACTATCTCTTGATATGGTTAGTACACCATCTACAAAGGTATAGCCATCTTTTAGGATAGTATCTCCAACTTTGATAGTCACATCTTTTGGTAGAGTATAGCCATCATCTGCCGTTAAAGTGGTGATATAATCCTCATATGAAGATATTTTATCACTTTTTGGAACGTTACTTGAAGTCACATTATCAAGATTATTTATCAAACTTACTGCATAGTACACTTTTGTGGAGTCATTGTCTGGAAGAGCAAATTCTGTACATTCGGACTTTAGTCTATCTATGACTATAGTACTCAAACTAGAACAATCTTTAAACCAGTTATATTGTAGAGTTTCCACACTACTTGGAATTCTTACCATCTTTAAAGAAGTACAACCCTCAAATGCGTAGCAAGTGATAAACGTTACACTATCTGGAATGTCTATGCTTTCTAAAGATTTACAGTTATTAAACGTACTCCTACTGATATATATAACGCCATTTGGGATAGTTACATCTTTTAAAGAAGTACAATTGCTAAATGCAAATCCACCGATGTTATTAACACTATTTGGAATTTTTACACTTTCCAATGATGTACAATCCTCAAAGGCTCTATCGTAGATGTTAGTAACTCCATCTGGAATAGTTACATTCTTTATATTTGGGCAATCGCTGAAAGCGTTTCCACAAATAAGATTTATATTGTCTGGAATAGTTACATCTGTTACGTTAGATTGTTCTTTATATTTATATAGTATATCATTTATTATTACAAATCCGTCAATATCTTTAAAGTTTTCAAGATATTTTGTACCCTCAAAAGCACTACTGCCTATAAAAGATACGCTTTCAGGTATCTTTATACTTTCCAATGATGTACAGTTTCTAAAGGCATTAATACTAATGGAAATCACGCTGTCAGGGATTTCTACGCTTGTAAGTTCAGTACAGTTCATAAACGCACCATAACCTACGACTCTAACGTCTACGTCGTTAATTTTGGAAGGTATTTTCACTTCTGTAACTGAACCAGTATAATCGTTTATAGTTTTAGATTGTTCATCAAAGTAGAATAGTTTAGGTATAATGCCATCACTAGATATTCTAAGTTTGTAACTTTCACTTCTATCGGAAACGTTACATAGATAGACAGAATCTAAGTTACTGCACCCTAGGAATATATCTTCACCTATTGTAATGATACTCTTTGGAATAGTTACATTCGTTAATGAAATACAATCTTTAAAAGAGGCAGTATCTAATATAGTGACTTTAACGCCGTTAATCTCCGATGGTATTACTAGTTCGGTAGCTGAACCTACATACTTAGTAATAGCACCATCGTTTTCATCAAAGTAGAATATCGATTGTGGCATAGTATCACTAGATATGTTAAAGTTAGAACTATCGATATTATTGCTATCATTGTATACATAGATAGTATTTAAGTTACTGCAACCTGTAAAAGCATTAGTACCTACAGTGGTGATACTACTTGGAATAGTTACACTAGTTAATGAAGTACAATCCTTAAAGGATTGACTATCTAATGTAGTGACTTTAACACCATTAATCTCTGATGGTATTACTAATTCGGTAGCTGAACCTACATACTTAGTAATAGTTCCAGTAGTTTCATCAAAGTAGAATATATTTTTAGGCAATTTACTACCATTTATAATAAATTGAGAAGTTGAAACCTTAGTATTGTTTGTTATGTAAACATTATCTAATGATGTACAACCCAAAAATGCAAGATTACCAATGCGATATACATTTTTAGGGATATTTATACTCTTTAATGATGTACAAGTTTGAAATGCACCATCTAAAATAGAAGTTACACTATCTGGAATTTTTATATTGGACAACGATATACAATTTTTAAACGCATACATACTAATAAGTTGAACGCTACTAGGTAGATTGATACTAGTTAATGATGTACAATCCATAAATGCACCATAATCAACATTTTTAAGTTTGGAATTTTCTCCAAAGGTTACAGTTTGTAGATTTTTACAACCTCCGAAAACGTTGTTACCAGTACTAATAAGACTATCTGGAAGTTTTATACTAGTCAAAGCAGTACACCCATAGAATGAACTTTCACTCATAGTAGTCAAAGTATTTGGGAATTGTATACTTTCTAATGATGTACAATTTTTAAACGCATCTTGACCTATAGAAGTTATGCCATATGTGATAACTACACCTTTTAAGGAAGTATTACCTTTAAAAGCTTCTTTACCTATAGTTTGAACGGCAACGCCATCAATTGTAGATGGTATTTGAACATAAGTGCTAGAACCAGTATACTTACTAATAGTACCAGTATCGGCATCAAAGGTAAAATCCTCTGAAGATGAATCGTATGTTGCACTTGCTGTTATAGTATTATCGAAGTTTGCTACGGGCATAGTGCCTACAGAACATAGTATTGCTAAAGATAACATAAAAGTTATAAGTTTCTTATTCATAAAAGACCTCCTAATATATATTAGTTAAATAGTACCATAAGATTAAGAAAAAGTCAATCACTTTTTGGAAAATAATAATATAATGTTTATGAAAATTTCCATAATTAGGATATAGTTTTTTGAATCCTTTATATTAACATATAACATAATCGTGATAGTAGAAATGACATAGTTGCTCAATGTTGACATTCATTGATAAATGATGATATACTATAGTAAGCATATATAAAAATTTAAAAACTATAGTTAAGGAGATAATCTTATGATACTTTTATCGGCAAAAAATGTTTGCAAAACTTATGTGGAAAAAATACTTCTAAATGATGTTTCTTTTTATCTTAATAAAGGGGATAAGGTTGGTATAGTAGGTGTAAATGGCACTGGAAAATCTACATTTTTGAAAATTTTGGCTAATCAAGAATACTGTAATAGTGGTGAAGTAATAACATCGAATGGAGTAAATGTAGCATATCTTCCACAAAATCCAGTATTTGAGGAACATCTTTCAATACTTGAGCAAGTTCTAAAAGATATCCCTAAAGATATCAAAGAACAGAAACAGTATGAGGCTAAATCCATTTTGAATAAGATGGGCATTAAAGATTTATCTAAAGATATAAACACTCTATCGGGAGGAGAAAAACGCAGGGTAGCTATAGCTACTACTTTGATATTACCTAGCAACGTTCTAATTTTAGATGAACCTACTAACCATATCGATAATGATACGGTTGAATGGTTAGAAAAATATCTATCTAAGTATAATGGTGCTATAGTCATGGTTACTCATGATAGATACTTCTTGGACAGAGTAGCTAATACCATCGTGGAATTAGACAAAGGAAATCTTTATACTTACGAAGACGCAAACTTTTCTAAGTATGTGGAACTAAAGGTTCAACGTGAGGAAATGGCTTTGAGTACAGAACGTAAAAATAAAAGCCTTTACAGAAAAGAATTGGAATGGATTAAACGTGGCCCTAGAGCCAGAGGTACTAAAAGCAAAGACAGAATTGAACGTTTTAAAGAACTATCTGAACGTGATATTCCTAAGGAAGAAGATAAACTTTCTATTAGTTCAATATCGTCTAGGTTGGGAAAAACTATCATTGAGTTTGATAACGTTAGTAAATCTTTTGGCGATAGGTTGCTAATAGATAATTTTTCTTATATTATCTCAAAAGATAGTCGCATTGGAATAGTTGGTAAGAATGGTTGTGGTAAATCCACTTTGCTAAAAATGATAATGGGTGACGTTTCAAACGATACAGGTACTATAAAAATCGGGGAAACCGTTAAGATAGGATACTTCTCTCAAGAATGTGAACAGTTAGACCATTCTCAAAAAGTTATAGACTACATAAGGGATACTGCTGAGTATATCGATACTAAAGATGGTAAAGTATCTGCATCGCAACTACTGGAAAGATTTTTATTTCCTTCCGATTTACAATGGTCTGTAATAGGAAAACTATCTGGTGGCGAAAGAAAAAGATTGTTCTTATTAAAAATCTTGATATCTTCTCCAAACGTGCTACTACTGGACGAACCTACCAACGATTTAGATATTCAAACTTTAGAAGTTTTGGAGGACTATCTTGAAAGTTTTAATGGTGCAGTAGTATCGGTATCACATGATAGATACTTTTTGGATAAGATGGCTAAAGATATCTTTGAGTTTATGGGTGATGGCACTATCAACCATTATACTGGTAACTACTCCGATTATTTGACTAAACGTACTCCAGTTGAAAGCACTATCGATACCCTTAAAGATAAAACTTCCAAACAGAACAAACCTAATCTAAGTAACAAGTTAAAGTTTTCTTTTAAGGAACAACGTGAGTTTGATACCATTGACCAAACTATAGCCGATTTAGAAGATAAAATCAGTAGCTTAGATGCTCAAATTGAACAGAACTCTACAGACTATATAAAGGTTACAGAACTATCCGAATTGAAACAACAAGCTGAATTGGAACTAGAACAGAAAATGGATAGATGGATATATCTAAATGAATTGGCTGAAAAGATTAATAATCAATAATAGATTGTTTCATTCTCCAATGGAGAATAATTATAAAAATTTGAAAGGAACTTTAATCATGAGTGTTGGATAGAAATAAATTGGCTGATACTATCCAAAAGGCTTTAGATATGTACTTCTCAAATAGTAACAATTGATATCTGCAACTACTTGAACTTTTTAAAAAAATGAGTTATAATATCATTCGTGACGCAAAATTTAGATTGTGTTATATGTATCCAATTAATTTGTGTGGAGTGAAAAAGATGTTAAAAGAATCTGAGTGGAATACAATAAACAATATCTTGCTTGAATTGTATACTATGGATAATATAGAAAAGTTATCACAAAAGATAATGAAAGTAATTAGAATGCTTATTCCTTATTCAAAGGGTTGTTTTATTCTTCTTGATGATGACCAAAATATTATTGTTCCAAATTCGTACTTTATAGGTTTTAATGATAAATCTAAACAGTTGTATATTGATAAATATTATAATCAAGATTATGTTAAGTATCTTTTTGATATATCATTTGAAACCACTGCCTACAGAGATACTGATATCTTGGATAATGATATCCGTAAAAATACCGACTTTTATGTAAACTTCCTAGAACCTGAAGATATAGTCTTTGGTTGTGGCATAATGATAGTTAGAAATAACAGAATTACAGGTATTTTTAATCTGTTTAGAAACAAAACTTCTGGAGATTTTTCCGATAAGGATATATACATTCTAAACGTATTGAAAAAGCATATCGAAAATATGATACATAACGTTACACAACTCAGTAGAGCCAATGCCACGGTAAATAAAAATCTTGAGAAGTTTTCTGAAAAGTATAATCTTACATCAAGGGAATGTGATGTACTTAACCTTATAAATAAGGGATACGCTAATCAAGAAATAGCCGATGAACTGGTTATAACGCTTTCGACAGTAAAAAAGCACATATACAATCTGTATGGAAAGACGGGTGTTTCTAGTAGAGGACAACTTATTTCCATATTTTTTGATTAGTCTATAGAACTAAAGTAGTATTATCAATACAAAAAAGTATACTTTGGTTCAATTGTAAAAAAAGATTATCTGTTATATAATTTAAGCATAGAAAAAAGCAACGAGGCTTTAAGAAATATCACGTAAGTGATGGTTTCTTAGAGCCTTTTTTGTTTATATAATAATTTTTGATTTTATGCAAAAGGAGTAATTATTATGCAAAAAATATTCACAAAAGAGTTTAAATCAGGAGAAAAGTGGTCAGGAGCAATCGGAAAGAATAAATATATCCACTTTAAAGCACTTGGTGATAATGCTAATGTATCAATTCTCCTTTATAACCTAAAGGATACATCTGAAAGATACAATATGCCAGATACTCTTAAAGCACAATATACAGCACATCTAGCAAAGGGCAACGTTCTTATGAGCGATAACGGTAGAGTTCTTGCAAGTATAGTCGAAGATAGTCTTGGTTGGCACGATTCCATTACAGGTCACACTACAAGAACTATGACCGATGAAAAGTATGGAAAGACTTCATATCAAGCTAACGGCAACGACTTCTACAGATGTGGTGAGGAAAACTTTAAAGTCGAATTAGTAAGAAATAATATGAGCAAACGTGACTTAGTTCCATGTGTAAATCTATTTGCTAAAGTGTACGTCGATGAGGACGGAAGTATGCACTATGTAACTGACCATTGTAAAAAAGGTGCTACTGTTACTCTAAGAACAGAAATGGATTGCTTAATTATAGTTTCAAACACTCCAAATCCACTAGACCCATCAAAAGAGTATCCTTCCGTTCCAGTTACCATGGAGGTCTATAACGCTCCTAAAACTGATTTGATGGACGAATGTGTAAATCTTAGAGATGAAAACTATAGGGCTTTTGAAAATACTTGGGATTATCTTAACCTTATTGGCGACTAGAAAGGAGAATTTATAATGTTTGGTTTTATTGAAAAAGATAGTACTCTAAAAATAGAAGATGCAGTTTATGATAAGGTTCTTGAGGCTGGTCTTGGCTGGATTCATGAACTAAAGAAAGGTCAATCATTTAGAATTTTGGATATTGAGGGCAATCAAGCAGTAGATACAACTTTCTATGACCTACACAACCCAGAAGACCATTACGGTGCAGTTCAAACCATAGTTGCACAAAAGAATATCTATCTAACTACTGGTAGCATCTTAAGAGCCGAATCTGGCAAGCCTCTACTTGAAATAACCGCAGACAAAACTGGCAGACACGATACTTTAGGTGGTGCTTGTTCATCTCAAAGTAACACCGTTAGATACGCTAGAGAAAAAAGATATATGCACAACTGTCGTGATAGCTTTATGCTACAACTTGCAGATTCTACTTTCGATATTAAAAAACGTGACCTTGCTCCAAATATTAACTTTTTTATGAACGTTCCTATTACTAAGGAGGGTGGTTATAAGTTCGATGATGGTGTATCTGCTCCTGGAAAGTATGTAGAAATGAAAGCTCTTGAAGATGTAGTTATCTTAATTAGTAACTGTCCACAACTTAACAATCCATGTAATGCGTACAATCCTACGCCAGTAAGACTTCTTATATGGGATTGATTTATTTTATAACGGGAGATTTGTATTATGTTTAGTAAAGTTTTAATAGCTAACAGAGGTGCGATAGCTGTTCGTATAGAAAGAACACTTGCTAAAATGGGTGTTAAAAGTGTAGCCGTGTACTCAAAGGCTGATAGAGATAGCCTTCATGTTGAAAATGCAGACGAAACGGTATATCTTGGCGAGGGTACTGCTAAAGATACTTACCTTAATATAGATAAAATTATAAATGCTGCCATTGAAACTGGTGCTGAAGCTATCCACCCTGGCTATGGCTTTTTAAGTGAAAATACTCTATTTGCATCTAAATGTGAGGAAAATAATATTAAGTTCATTGGACCAGATTCCAAACAGATTAACCTTTTTGGTTTAAAGCATTCGGCAAGAGAGATAGCCGAAAAAGCAAACGTTCCATTACTTTCGGGTACGGGACTTCTTTCTGGCATAGATGAGGCTATTGAAAAAGCTGAAAAAATTGGATATCCTGTTATGATTAAAAGTACTGCTGGTGGTGGTGGTATTGGTATAAGAATATGCGAAGATAAAGACCAATTAGTAGCATCTTATGATAATGTATGCCATCTAGCTGAGAGTAACTTCAACGATGCAGGAGTATTTCTTGAAAAGTATATCCGAAAGGCTAGACACGTTGAAGTTCAAATATTCGGTAATGAGTATGGCGAGGTAGCTACTCTTGGTGAACGTGATTGTTCTGTACAAAGAAGAAATCAAAAGGTAGTTGAGGAGTCCCCTGCTCCAAACCTTTCCGATGAGGTTCGTCAAAAGATGTACACATCGGCTAAAAATCTAGCAAAGACCAGTGGCTACAGAAGTGCTGGTACTGTAGAGTTCCTTTATGATGAATCCGATGAAAAGTTCTACTTCCTTGAGGTAAACACTAGACTTCAAGTTGAACACGGTATCACTGAGGAAGTTTATGGCGTGGATTTAGTAGAATGGATGGTAAAAGAGGCTGCTGGTGAACTTAAAGGTATTGAAAACTTTAAAGCAGTTCCAAATGGACATTCCATTGAGGTTAGAGTCTACGCAGAAGATTGCATAAATAACTTCAGACCTAGCAGTGGTAAAATAGATGATGTTATCTTTAGTAACAAGGCTAGAATCGAAACTTGGATTAGAAAGAATATAGAAATCAGTTCTTTATATGACCCTATGTTAGCAAAACTTATTGTACATAGTGATACAAGAGAATCTGCTGTTGAAAAAATGCTAGACGTTCTTAATGAATCTAAAGTTTACGGTGTTACTACCAATCTTGAGTACTTAAAGAATCTTATCCTAACAGATGACTATAAATCTGGAAAACTTTTCACTAAGATGTTAGAAAACTTCTTGCCAGAAGAAAATGCCCTTGAAGTTCTTGATGGAGGTATTCAATCCACCGTTCAAGATGCCGACGGTATGCTTGGTTATTGGACTGTAGGTGTTCCTCCTTGTGGTGCTATGGATAGCTATAGCTTTAAAATCGGTAATAAGTTGCTGGGCAACGATTTGAATACTGCTGGTATTGAACTTACTATGCGTGGAGGTTCTTACAGATTTAGAACTACTACTAGTTTCTGCATCACTGGTGCAGATATGCAAGCTACTCTTGATGATGAAAATGTTCCAATGTATACAGTAGTGAACGCTAGTCCTATGCAAGAGTTGAAGTTCAAGACTGCATCTAAAGGTATGAGAACCTATCTTTTAGTTAAGGGTGGCATAGATGTTCCACAGATTATGGGTTCATCTTCCACATTCTCAGATGGTAAGTTTGGTGGTCATAATGGTAGAGCTCTTAGAACTGGCGACGTACTACATCTTACAAAGAATTGCGTTTCCGATAGCATAAATTCTTTTGAAGATAAATATATTCCAAAGATAGACAACGTTTGGACTATAGGTGTTATCGTTGGTCCTCAACCTACTTACGAATATCTAAAGCCTGAGTATCTTGATACCTTAACTAGTTCGGAATATACAGTAAACTTTAACAGTGCTAGAACTGGTATTAGACTTAATGGACCAGTTCCACAATGGGTTAGAGAAGATGGTGGTGAGGCTGGTTTACACCCATCAAATATCCACGATAACGCCTACGCAATAGGAACTCTTGATTTAACTGGCGACCAATCTATACTGTTAGGTCCAGATGGCCCATCTTTAGGTGGTTTTGTGTGTCCAGTTACCACTGCAAAAGGCGAACTCTGGAAGTTAGGACAACTTCACCCTGCTGATAAGGTTCATTTCCAACTTTTAACCTTGGAACAAGCTGAGGAGATTAGAAAAAATCAAGAGAAGAATATCAATCTTGAATACACTGACGTAGTTCTACCTAAGCCAGTAAAGTTAGATGCCTCATATTCTATACTTGCTCAAGGAACACACGACAATACAGACTATAAAATTAGATTACAAGGTGAAGAAAATATCCTTATTGAGTATGGCGACATGGTTCTTGATATTGAACTTCGCTTTAGAGTACATATTCTTATGAATGAAATTGAAAAGTCTAATCTACCTATTATAGATATGACCCCTGGTATACGTTCTTTGCAAGTACACTTTGATGTGAATAAAATCTCAGCAAGAGAAATAGCTTCCAAAGTTGAGGAGATAAACTCTAACCTTTCTTCTCTAGATGATATAACAGTTCCATCAAGAATTATAAAACTTCCACTTTCATGGGACGACCCACAAACTCAAATTGCAGCGAAAAGATATCAACAGACTGTAAGACCTAATGCACCATGGTGTCCATCAAATCCCGAATTTATTAGAAGAATTAACGGTCTTGACAGTATACAAGATGTTCAAAACATAGTCTTTGATGCTGACTATCTTGTACTTGGCTTAGGAGATGTATATCTTGGAGCACCTGTTGCTACTCCAGTAGACCCACGTCATAGAATGGTTACTACGAAGTACAATCCTGCAAGACCTTGGACTCCAGAAAATGCAGTCGGAATAGGTGGAGCGTATCTATGTGTATATGGTATGGAGGGCCCTGGAGGATATCAATTTGTAGGACGTACAATCCAAATGTGGAACTCCCTAAGAGAAACTGAATACTTTAAAAAAGGTAAACCTTGGCTACTTAACTTCTTTGATAGACTTAAATTCTATCCTTGTAGTGCAGACGAAATTCTAAAATACAGAGATGACTTCCTAAGAGGTAAGTTCCATATAGATATAGAAGAAACTACATTTAACCTTGGTAAATATAAAGCATATCTTGAGAGTATAAAAGATTCAGCTAAGAAGTTCAAAGAACATCAAGAGGCATCGTTCCAAGCAGAACACCAAAGATGGATTGAACAAGGTCTTGACCATTTTGAATCCGATACTAAGACTGAAGATACTCACCAAAATGACGTACTTCCAGACGATTGCGAACCAATTAGTGCAACAATCCCAGGTAGTGTGTGGAAAGTTCTTGTTAAAGAAGGCGATGTCGTTCAAAAAGGTCAACAGATTGCCGTTCTTGAAAGTATGAAGATGGAATTTCCTGTTGAAACTAAGTACAACGGAACTATCAAAAAAGTGTATGTTAAGTCTAGTCAACAGATAGATGCAGGTCAAATGGTCGCTGCAATAAAAGTGGAGGAGTAAACTTTTATGAAATATTTTCCTAAAAAACTCACACTTACTTGGATAAAACATAGTTATGAAACTGGTGAACTTAATCCAAATGAACTAATTGAGGAAGTTATTAAACGCTCCGAAAGTACTAAGGATAAAAATATTTGGATAGTTCCACCATCACATGAACTTATTGATAAGTATGTATACAATCTTCCAAAGGATAGCAAAAACTATCCTTTGTGGGGAGTGCCTTTCGCAATAAAAGATAATATTAACCTTGCAAACGTTCCAACTACGGCAGCTTGTCCCGATTATTCATATATTCCTGAAAGTAATGCTTATGTGGTTCAAAAGTTAATAGATGCTGGTGCTATACCAGTCGGAAAGACAAATCTTGACCAATTTGCTACAGGTCTTGTAGGCACAAGAAGTCCATATGGAGAGGTTCATAACGCACACAATCCAGAGTATATAAGTGGAGGTTCAAGTTCTGGTTCAGCAGTAGCAGTGGCACTTGGTATGAGTGCGTTCGCATTAGGTACAGATACTGCCGGTTCTGGACGTGTTCCAGCCATGCTGAACACTCTTATTGGATTTAAACCACCTCTTGGTTCATGGTCCACAGATGGCGTAGTTCCTGCTTGTGCTAGTTTGGATTGCGTTACCGTCTTTGCAAACTCTCTTGATGACGCTCTTGCAGTAAACGAAGTCGCAAAAGGTTATGATACCAACTGTTCATGGTCTTTGGAATTTAAAAATAAAGGTAGAAAACTTCCTGAAAAGATATATCTTCCAAAAGAAGAACCTAGGTTCTTTGGTGATAATGCAGAAGTTCATAAATCTAAGTGGTATAATGCCATAGCAAGATTGGAGAATCTTGGCGTTAAAGTAGAACATATCGATTATAAAATGTTCTATGATGCAGCGTTGATACTCTATGAGGGTTCTTATGTAGCTGAAAGATGGTCGGATTTAAAAGATTTCGTTGAAAGTCATTCGGGAAAAGTATTTCCAGTAACTGAAAAAATTCTCCGTTCGGGAGGTACTTCCGATAAGACAGCATCTAGTCTTTTTGAGGATTTACATAAGTTACAATATTACAGACACAAAACTAAAGAAATTCTTAAAGATGCCGTCATGATAATGCCAACTGCTGGTGGTACTTTCACCAGAGAACAGGTTAGAAACAATCCAATAGAAACCAATAGTCTTATGGGATTGTATACTAATCATTGTAACCTTTTGAACCTAATGGCAATAGCCGTTCCAGAAAGTTCTACCGATACTGAACTTCCATTTGGTATCACAATATTTGGATTGGCTGAAAATGAAAATCTTGTTACAGAGGTATCCCAAAAGTTTTTGGAAACTGAAAATCAACTTTTTGCAGTATGTGGATTGCACAAGCATGGATTTGCTCTTGAAAGTCAATTAATCGAACTTGGTGCGAAGTTCGTTGAAAGTACAGTAACTACAAAGAAGTACAATCTGTATAGATTAAATACAAATCCAGTAAAACCTGCACTAGTAAAGGTAAATGATACCTCAGCTGAAAATATTTCTGTAGATATATATTCTATATCTAAGAAAAAACTAGGCTTGTTCTTAGATAATGTTAAATCACCTCTTACCATAGGAACAATCGAATTGGCTGACGGTCGAAAAGTTAAAGGTTTTCTTTGTGAAGAGTATGCCTTAAAAGATGCTAAAAATATAACATCTATTAAATCATTTGAAATATAAAACCCAATGAAGTGTGTTCTGACATAATGTCTTACACGCTTTATCTATGAAAGGATAATGTAGTATGGAATCACAATTTTCAAGAGTAGAGGTAATGAGTGGCACTGCTAAAGTAGTCGATTTTTACGGAAAGTTAAGCAATGGCGAAAATGTTAAACAATTATTGAAATTGGGCGTTACTGGTATAACTATCTATAACAACGTCATAGGTTGTGGAGTTCAACACGGTTTGGCTGAGTATGAATATGAACTATCCCCTGAAAGTTTGACTATGAGATTTCTACCTAAAAGTGTAGTAACCATAATCTGCGAAACTGATAAGGTCGACCAACTTATAGAGTTTCTTAAATTGGAACTATATACTGGTCATATCGGTGATGGTAAGATATTTGTATCCGATGTTAGAAACATCATACGAGTAAGAACTGGTGAAGAAGGTTCAGATGCTCTTAAAGCATCTACTATTGACTAAACTAAAATGAGGTTGATAATATGAGTAAAAAAATAGGAGTGTTTGGTGCTGTATCGACTGGCGTTGGAATGCTTATTGCAACGAGTTGTTTTATATCATCGGCAAGTGGTGCTAGTGCAGTCGGAACACCATTCGTTATAGCAATAGTAATAGCTTGTATTGCTAATATGATGGCAGTTCTATCTATAGCTGAACTAAATGCTATTATGCCGAATCTAACGGGTGGAATTGCACAGTATACACTTGCAGGTTTAGGTCCACTTATAACAATAGTTACCATGGTAGGTGGATATCTAATAAGTAATGTATTCGCTGCCCCTGCCGAAGGAGCAATGTTCGCAAACGTTATGAATGAAATAGTCGGTGATGCTGTACCTCCAGCCGTATTTAGTGTGGGAATTACTATCATTCTTATAATTGTAAATCTAATGGGAGTAAATATGTCCACATTGTTACAAGAAATAGTAGCATCATTTATGGTTATTTCGCTTATAATACTAAGTGTAATGGGAGCTTTAGGCTTGGGAACTGGTACAGAGGTTGAACAATCAGCAGTAGTTTCTTCTAAACTATCCGATGTACTTCCTTTGACTGCAACTGCTTTTTGGTTCTTTATTGGAGCAGAGTTTATCGTTCCATTAGCAAAAGATATGAAAAATCCTAAGAAAAACGTTCCATTGAGTATGGTTCTATCACTTGCAATAATGGGAATAATTCAAATTATTATGATATTCGGCTTTAAAAACTATACCGAATGGTCTGAACTTGGAGCATCAGCTTCTCCACACGTTTTATATGCAGTATCCATGTTGGGTAAGTGGGGCAGATATTGGATGATTATAGTTGCTATATTTGCTGCGGTAAGTACACAAAATTCAATTATATGTTCGGTATCGGAAATATGTTGTGGTATGGCTAAAATGAACTTATTACCTGCGTTCTTCCAAAAGAAGAACAAAAAAGGAGCTCCTTACTTTGTAATACTTATCCTTGGATTTCTTACCATCTTAATTGAGGCATCTGGCATTTCAACAGGTGAACAAGTTTCATTTTTAACTTTAACGTGTTCTCTTTTCTGGATGCTTTCATATATTACATCACATATAAACGTAATCATACTTAGAAAAAAGATGAAAAACGTTCCACGTTCGTTTAAGACACCATTTTATCCAGTATTCCAAATAGTTGGCATTATCCTACAAATATACATGATGTTTAACATCTCAACTGATGCTACTCAAAGACTTAATATATACATTCTATGCTTTGTATTGTTTATTGGATTGTTTATATATGCGTTCTTTTGGGTTAAGTATAAACTCAAGATGCCTTTGCTCAAAGGTTGTGGAGTTCATCAAGTAATGGTTATGGAAAGCCCAACATATCATGAAGCTAAACAAGAAATGGAAAAAGCTAAAAAATCTAATGCTTGATATATAAACTGACTTTTAGTATCTTAACTAAAAGTCAGTTTTATTTTATATTTTAAATTTGTAAGAAAGATTTTATTCAGCAATCCATTTTTGGATAGCTTTTGAAAGTCGTCTGTCGATATCCTTTCTTGTTTCTTCGCATTCATTTGGATACTCTTTTGCTGATTTGAAAATAAACTTAAGCACAAATTTAAGTCCTATAGGAAGTGCCAATCTAAGCATTGATTCAGGTAATACAAAATGAGTTCCATGTTTATAAGTGATTGCCTCATATTCACAACTATGAGGTCGTTCTTTTAACCTTTTATCCATACGACGAACATATTTTCCTGCTTCCCAAAAGCTGTCGTCATCTGCTCCGATAAGAATAAGTGAACCTTTTATATTTTCGATTTTTATCATTTCTTCTTCAGTATGTTCTCTAGCTTTTTCGGAATCTATAAATAGATGTGTACTGCGTGTTATATCCCCTGAACCTTCAGTTTCCTCTTTTATTTTTTGATAATATGTAGGGTGTTCATAAACGAAAGGCATATACGTAAGAGGTTCTCCTTTCCACGAAAGAGTGGACGCATTCGGAATAGGCCATTCTTTGCAACCATCTTTATTGCCTTGTTCAAAACCTTGCCATACGAAATCACTTGGAGTAAGTCCGAAAGTCAATGTGATATCGGGAAAGTATGAAGCTGCTACTAACGAATCCATTCCAGCAGTACTCATTCCCATGATGCCTATCTTTTTGTTTCCATTATTTTTGAGCCATTTTATAGCTGTTTCTATTCTTTCCAAAGGATAGTTCACATGACTATAATTTTTAACATCAGGTGACATACACATAACATTTACGCCGTTTTTATGCAACCATTTTACACCACATTTTGCCATAAAATCATTAGGGTCATCTCCAAACAATCCTATTATAGCATTATCTGCACCATTAGGATTTATATAGTATGTACCATAAAATCCATCGTTATTATTGTTAAAAGATAATTTTTTCATAATATACCTCGATTTAAAAATTATTTGTAAATTTTAACAGATATATTATATCATAAGCATATGCCACAGTCAATAAAGAGTATACCATGTCAAACTTTGATTAGTTGGAAAATTATAACAATTTGATAAATATCATGTTCAAAGTTTATATTGATTATTAATGATGTTAAATTGTTATTTTAAAAATAATTTCATTACTTATTCAAAATAAGATTAATTATAAGGAGAATATTTTAACTTAGGATTTTCATTCTCCAATGGAGAATAATTTTTAATTGGATTATATCATAGAATATGCAACCCATCAAGGAGATTTTTTGATATTTTATTGAAAAATATTTCTAAATATATTATAATATGACTAATGGAGGTTGATAATATGATTAATTATACTTGGCAACAAGCCAATCAATTAGGATTTTATTTCAAAACTAATGGCAAAAGATGTATAATAACTAAATACAATGGCACTGATAAAAATATACTCATTCCAGATACTATTGATAATAAACCTGTAAAAGCTATCGGAAAAAATTCTTTTAAAGGAACATCTATTGAAAGTGTAGTGTTTCCTGAGAGTATTCTATCCATAGGCGATAACGCTTTTATGGATTGCTCATGTCTAAAGGAAGTTTCTCATAACAAAAAAGATTTATCTACTATACACTTTGGCAAAGATATTTTTGTAAATACTCCATATATCAGTAAAGATGAGTTTGTTATCTTAAATAATGTTCTATTAAGATTTAATAATATAAATAAGCTAAGGAGTGTATACATTCCATTTAGTGTGGATATTATAGCAACTCATGCTATTTTTGGTTTTATTGTTAATTTAGTTCTACCCTACAAGAAGATTAAACTATGTACAGAAATATGTTCAAAAAGATATTCAAATGGTTTTAATCTATTTAATATTTTGTTCTATGAAATAAAAGATAACAAAAAACATATAGTAAATGGTAAAAATATTCCACTTATTCTAGAGTTAATAAATGGTAAGAATTTTCCACTTATTCTAGAAAATGATGCTCTTTTAAATACACGCTTTTTAGCAAAAAATATTTTTTGCAACGTAAAAAATCATAGATTATACAAACTTAAATTTGGCAATTTTATGGGAAATATATTAGAATGTGAATGTAATATAAACAATTCCTATATTGTTAAGAAGTTTAAAATCTATTTTGATGATATTGAAAGATACTCTCAAGAATTTTATCAACTATTCGATATAGAATATTGTACTTGTAATAATTGGCTTATTGTGTTTAATCTACAAAGGTATGATGACTATTTTAAAGATAAACCTACATATCAAAAGATATTATACTCATACTATCGTATAGGTTTAAGTTATTCAAGGAATGAAGTAAAAAAATATGTAAATTATATAACTAATCCTAGTATTCTAAAAGAGACTATCAATATTTTTATAACACTAGATATTGTAGATTTCTTTGAAAGTGCATATCAATATGGTTGGTTAAATGATAAAATGTTAGAATATGCTATATCTATAGCAGAAAAATATTCTGCTATAGAGTGTTATAAGTATCTAAAAGCAAAAAAGCAGTCTTAAAAGACTGCTCCTTGATAAAACACCACCTACGGATTGCACGTAGGATTTTCCTTTTTGAGAAAAAGGGTTTCTACTAATTGAAATATGGTGTTCGGGAATGAGGTTAATTCATTTCTCCTTCTTGGCAGGAAGGCGTTCTAAACATGAACTATCCCAGTAACATTATACATTTTAAAACTAACGTTGTCAATAGAAAGGTCGTGATTTTTTTGAAAAAATGTTTAATCTGCAAAGAACGAAATATTGACTACTATGGTATATGTACATCATGCAAGATTTTAAATCAAAATATGAGAAGTGTTCACGCAGATTTAAACGGGTATACTGCATTAATCACTGGTGCAAGGGTTCGCATTGGATATGCTACTGCATTACGTCTACTTCGTGATGGTGCTAATATTATCGGAATTACTAGATTTCCTCATATTGCTATGGAAAATTACAAAAAAGAACCAGATTATCAATCTTTTAAGGATAGACTTAAAATAATAGGTTTCGATTTAATGCAAATACATCTATTAGATGACTTAATCTCAAAGATAGAAAGTTACTGTCCTAATGGTTTGGATATTTTAATAAATAATTCTGCACAAACTATTAGAAAATCACCAACATATTATCTACATAGAATTGAATTGGATAATCAATTAAAATTAGAAGCATCGAATAGTTTAGAAAATAGCATAGTTGCGATAACTCCACCAACTAAAGAACTTTTAACTCAATGTGTACCTGTTCCAAATGTAGAACTATCTAATTATAACTCATGGGTTGCCAAACCAGAAGATATTGCACCTCAAGAAATGTTAGAAGTTCAATTAATCAACGTAACAGCACCATTCTTTTTAACTACTAGATTAAAACCTTTAATGTTAAAAAGTGAACATCTTAACAAATTTATAATAAACGTTTCCTCAGTTGAAGGAAGATTTAATGATTACAATAAAGGAATAAAACTATCAAGGCATATACATACTAATATGGCAAAAGCCTCTCTTAATATGATGACTCACTCTTTAGCTTACGATTATTCTAAAGATAGAATATATATCTATTCTTGTGACCCTGGGTGGATTACAAGTCAATTTCCAGCAGATTTTGACAATAATAAAAATTTTAAACCGTATCTAACCTTAGACGATGGTGCTTGTAGATTATGCTATCCAATATATTTGCATATCAATGAATTAAATATTAAAGATATAGGTTCACAATATAAAGATTATAAAATAATTGCGTATTAGTATATTCTAAATAAGTTATAAAGTTTTGTGAAATGATAGTTCCAAAATAAGGAGAAATAAAGTTGAATAGAAATTCAGAAATAATACTTATGTTGTGCAGTGGTTTAGATGAAAATTTAAAGTATAAGTCATATAAACCATCGGAATGGACAAAATTAGCAGAATTATTAAGGCAAGTAGATTTACAACCTTATCATTTAGCAAGAATGTCATATAGTGAATTAAAAAGTCTTAATATGGATAATACAGAGATTAATCGTATTCAATATTTGCTCAATAGGAACGAAAGTCTTACTTTTGAATTGGAAAAGTATAAAAACATGGGAATTTCCATCGTTACCCGTGCAGATGCAACATATCCAAAAGCTCTTAAATCCAATCTAGGAAGAAGTTGCCCTCCACTATTTTACTATACTGGAAACTTAAAACTTGCTGAACAAAAATGTATAGGTTTTACAGGCTCAAGAAATGTGAACAGTAATGATATAATATTTACTAAAAAAGTTACTTCTACTATTAATTCTCTTGGATATGCAGTAGTATCAGGTGGTGCAAAGGGCGTAGATACCATTTCTGTTCAAACTTCTATACAGAACGGAAATAATGCTATTATATATCTTGCCGATTCTATGGTAAAAAAAATTCAAGATAGACAGACTATTTTTAATATTCAAAATGGAAGTTTACTATTATTTTCTTCAGTCAAACCAGATTTAGACTTTACAACTGCAACGGCTATGATGAGAAATCGTTATATATATGCACAATCTGTTGGAACGGTCGTTGTACGTTCAAACTATAAAAAAGGTGGAACTTGGAACGGTGCTATTGATAGTTTAAAACATAAAATAACTCCTATATTTTGTTGGAATAATTTAGAATATAAAGGAAATCAAGAGTTAATTAAACTCAAAGCTATTCCTATTGATGATACTTGGAATGGTAATATTTCTTCATATTATCCGCCACAAGATGATGAGCCTATTCAAATGACACTTTTCGATTGATATTGCTTAAATATTTTTGAACTTTATATAGTAAAAAACCACCAATTGAATTGGTGGCTTTTATTTTGCACTATCTATTTAATGGATATCTTTTTATTATTTGAAAAGAGAGAAAAATGCTCCAGCAGTTGCTACACCTGCTGCTGCGTTTGCTGAATTAGCAGCATCTTGGGCTGCCATTGCGGTAAGTGCTGACATAGCCTTAAGTCGTGCTTGATGCTTTTCTGTTTCATATAGATTTATAGCCTCTTTAAGCGAATTAGCACGGAAATTTTGTACATATTGGAATATATATGCAAATGCTGTAGAATCTCTGTAATCGTAGGGAAGCCATGCGATTGCACTATCTTTCTTTAAATCTTCGATAATTTCATTACATTCAGAAATTTTATCTTTAAGTTGTCTAACTTTCTTTCTATTGGATAAGATATATAATATTCCTAATACGATACCAATTATTAAAAGAGCATTTTGTAATATTTGTGTTTGAAGAGGTTCAAAAAATAAAGCTATAACGGAAAACGTTATGACAAATGGAATAATACAACATTTTCGTGATTTCTTTTTAAACTTTTCAACTTTAGTTTCATGCTCCTCAATTAAGAGTTCTTGATTTTTAATCGATGTCATAACATCAAAACTACCGTTCATATACTCAAGTAGAACACTTCTATCATCTGTTACTGGAACTGTATATGATGTATTTACTGTTGAAATATTGCTATTTTGACTAAATCCACATTCAGGGCAAAACGATGTACCATCGTTAAACTGTTTACCACAATTAACACAAAACATACTAATTTTTAAATCCTCCTAATAGTTATAATATTTTAATTAGATTACTTAACAGTAGATTCATAATCATACTGCTCTAACTTTTGAGTTACACATTCATTAAACATACTATCCAAATCGGGATAACCCATAAATTTATAGAAAACTGCGAACCAATCATTATAACCATAATCACTGTCACTTGAATGGTCTGTCATTGTTCCAGTGCTTAAATCAGCGGAACAAGTACCATCTTCAAGTAGAGTAATATCGGAGTAACGATAAAAGGTGTAATAAGTTTCTTTGCCCTCTACTTTTGTTGAACCATCGCCACCTCTTTTAAGAGCGTTCATAGTATTGGTAACTTTATACACAAGATATATTTCATTATATGGAGAAGTTGAAAATCCTTCTTTTCCAGAAAGGAAATAGTATCCTAAAAACTCAGGAGTTCCCATCTTTTTGATATCATCACCATGATTATCGCTTTCCCATGATGCTCCATATGAATTTATACTAGTTAATGCTTGACTTTGCATTTTATCTATCATTTCGTCGGAAATTTGGTCAATAGAAGATACATATGAAACTAATCCTTCAACGGTATATTCTTTTTCGACTTCTTTAGGAATATATCCATTTTGGAAGCAATAATCTTTAACGTCGTCCTTACCAGATGATTTAGCTACTATTTTAATGACATCGCCATTACTAAGATTATCAAGTTTATCAGCAGAAAAACTTACATTTATAGGAATATCGTCTGCAATATCGATATTGACGTTTCCATTTGGAGCAACTCCATCAAAGGTAACATTAACATACTCAAACAAATCGATTTCTTTAGGTTCTTCAAGAGAGGATACATCAATAGTTTTATCTTCTGCTTTGATATTAATATTATATTTTTCCTCAAGTTTATCAACGTTAGATGAGTTCCATTTAAATGTTACAACATCGCCATTTGAAAGATTATCTTCTTTATCAAGTTCTCCATTAAGATACTCTTCAACATTTACGATAGCTGAAAGATATTCCATTTCAGAAGTATCAGAAACTCCAAAAGCACTGCTATTGTCCATTATGAACTGTTCAGCGTCGAAATTCCAACTAGCTGTGCCTACAGTATTGTAGCCACTGACATCTAATTGAAGATATTCATTTGCGTCAACGGTTGTTTTTCCACAACCTGTAAGTGCTAAAAGTGATGAGGCAAGTACTCCAATAAAAACAATTCTTTTTTTCATAAAAAAATCCTTTCTTTAATTAATTTATCTATATTATACCATAACTCTCAATAAAAAGTCAACTGTTATAATACCTAAAATACAATAATAGTTATACTGAATTATGGTAAACTATTATTAATTAGGAGGTGTTAACATGGTAGATTTTGGCGAAAAACTTAAAGAACTGCGTATAAAAGCAGGATTAACTCAAAAGCAATTAGCCGATAAATTATGGTTATCAAAAGCAACGGTCAGTTACTATGAACAATCCCTAAGATATCCCTCACCTGAAATGCTCATAAAGTTATCGAACGTATTTCATGTGTCAACAGATTATTTATTGGGTATTGAAGATAAAAAACAAACCTTAGATGTAACTGACCTTGCTGATGAGGATATTCAGTTTCTAAAAAATGCAATTGAACTTTTAAGAAAGAAAAACCTTGCAAATAATAGTAAATCTTAAAAGTTAAAATAGAACTGAAAAACTACTTTCTTATATGATAGCATACTTTTTTTATCAATAAAACTAGATGTTGTTCCAAATACTTTCACTTTAAAATAAAATTGGAACTAAAATTATTTGATTATAAAAAATAATCATATAATAAAAAGCAATCTAAAATAATTAGATTGCTTTCTATTATCTTTATATGCCATTATACTCTATGGATTTTTTTTGAATAAATTGAAGAATTGGTTCTATACTTTTATATTTAAATCGAAAATTATAAATATATAGTTGTAATCGCCAATATTTAGCAGAATATTTTAAATAAATATAGGCTTGATTCACAAGTTCATTTGAAAAACTATATCTTCCATTTGATGTTTCTACCATTTCATATATAATACGATATATTCGTTCTTTGCTATATAATGAGATATCTGTTATAGGAAATTCATAAGAAAGAATATCATAATATTCGGCAAGGGATTTATAATGTTCACGTTGTTTTGAAGTCTTGGGAATAAAAGTATCCAAGTCATTTTTAAGAAACTCTATTAATTGGGATACTTCAAAGTTTGGTATCGACTTTATTTTTTGAACGATTTGTAAAGTATCTTTGACTAGAATATCTTTTAGAAATATGTTTTTATGATTTAATATGAATTGATATACAATATCATTGATATTAGTTATAGGAAGTGATGTTTCTCAATTGAAAAGTTTAAGATTTTCTTCTGTTGCCCAAGGTTTAACTTTATATTTAGATTGAAAATTTTTATTCTTCTTAAATCTAGGAAAATATACTTTTTCGTGTATGTATTTTAAAAGATGTATACCCGTTCCAAAATGATTTGGTAGTAGATAACCATTTTTATCTCTACACTCATCAAAATGGATTTCAAAAATAGCTTGTTGTTGGTCTGATTTAAATACAAAGTTCGAACTTGCCAACTTATGCCTTTCTATATTTTTAAGAGAATTTTGTATTCTTAAATTGATATCATATGATAAATCGTATGGATAAGTAATATTTGCTAATTCTATAGCTTTTTTGTTCAAATCTTCAAAATATTTCAAGTTTTCATGTAAATAGGATATCTTTTGTTGAAGGTCTTCATATATGTGTGTATTTTCTTTACTTTCGCCATTATTATCGATTTGATATTCAATAAAATCTAAATAAGAAGTTGTTTCTTTCAAATCTTCTTGCATAGATTGTTCTGCTTCTATTTCCTCCAAAGTATAAGAATAATATTTATAATTGGAAAAATGACCATATTGAGATAGATATAATTCTAAACTATTATTATTGAGTTTATTTTTTATCATTTTTTCTTCCAATTTATGTTTAATTTTAAATTCATTACATAGATGGTTATGATATATTTGATTAAAACCTTCTATAAAGTCATGATATTCTATATCTAAAAAACTTTGTATTTTATCTATAATATCATTTATTTGTTGAAACTCTGATTTGCTCTTGATAATAATTCCCTCATCTTTTAGACTAAGAATATTATTCAATTGTTTTAAAGAGATGTCAGTCTGTTTGGAAATATATGTCTTTTGTGTTTTAAATTGCTGGATTTTTGTATTTAATTCTTCTGCTCTATTACAAAGTAACTGAACGTGTTTTTCAAATTTTTCCATGTTTCTATTCCTTTTTATGATAATAAATATTTCTCATTATGAAATATATTATAATTAAAACATATTTATATTTATTATGTCAATTTATTTTATATTATAAAATTTATATAATTTCATTTTAAAATACACTTAAATTGACTTGGTTCATATATAATTTAACTTCTTCCCCATTGGGGAAGAAGTTATTTTTGATTTATATTATTCCATTGATTGCTTTAGTATTTCAAGTATATCCTTTTCGGTGGTCTGTTGCATCACTAGTTGAGTGATATTATCAGCTTTTTCTTTAGTCCATTTGGATATTTCTTTTCTAGTAGCTAATATCGATGTTGGACTAACACTAAATTCATCTAAACCAAATGATAGTAATATAGGTATCATTAAACTATCAGATGCAGTTTCTCCACACATTCCAACAGGAATATTCTCAGCCTTAGCACAATCGATTATATGCTTTATTGAACGTATTACTGCTGGATTATATGCAGAGTATAAGTATGCAACGTCAGGATTGCCTCTATCTACTGCCATAGTATATTGAGTTAAATCGTTAGTGCCTATACTAAAGAAATCACTTTCTTTTGCTAGTATGTCGGCTATTAAACACGCTGATGGCGTTTCTATCATAACGCCTACTTTTAAATCTTTGTTATAAGATATATTTTCAACATCTAATTCAGCCATTATGCCTTTAATCATAGTTTTTACTTGTCTAAGTTCATCGATGCAAGTTACTAAAGGTATCATAATACGAATATCACCAAATGCACTTGCACGAACTAATGCTTTTAACTGTAATCTATATAGTTCTTTGTTTTGTAGGCAATATCTAATGGCTCTAAAGCCTAAAAATGGATTATCTTCCTTTTTCATATTTAAGTAAGGAATATTTTTATCGCCACCTATATCAAGAGTTCTAATTATGACTGGTTTACCTTTCATGATTAAAGCTACTTTTTTATAAGCATCAAACTGTTCTTCTTCAGTAGGAGCAGAGTTTCTATCCATGAATAGAAATTCTGTTCTAAATAAGCCTATTCCTTCGCCATCGAATTCCACTACGCTGTTGGCGTTTTCTGGATTGCCAATGTTTCCTACTAGTTCGACTTTTATTCCATCTTGAGTAATGGTTTCCTTACCAATATATTTGGATAATGCTTTTCTTTCTTCAATGAAATCTACACGTTTTTTGGTATAGTCATCTACTTGTTCGGAAGTTGGATTTTGTATGATTGTTCCATCATTGCCATCTACAATGACTAAATCGTCATCATGCAAGATACTGGCAACGTTTGGAACACTTAATACTGCTGGAATTTCCATAGCTCTAGCAAGTATCGCTGAATGTGATGTCTTTCCACCTATTTCAGTAACTATACCTACAATATTTTCCTTGTTTATACACGCAGTCATAGATGGAGTTAAATCTTTAGCTACTAAAACCGTATTAGGTGGCACACAAGATATATCTATCTCTTTGATACCTAATAGTATGGATAGTATTCCATCTTTAATATCATTTACATCAGTGGCTCTTTGCTTGGTTAGTTCGTCATCGGAAGATGAAAATACCATAGCAAACATATCACATATAGCAGTTAGAGAACTTTCGGCACATTGTCCATTATTGATTAACTTTTCAATCTCAGAGTTCATATAAGGGTCTTTAATCATTAAAATGTGACCGTTTAGTATTTCTGCTTCCTTTTCACCAATAGATACTTTAATCTTTTCAGCCATTGCAGTAGTCTTTTTACAGAAAGTATCTACGGCTTCATGATATCTATTTAGTTCTACTTCTGGGTTACAGTCTGTTTTTGGAGTAAATTCAAGTGACTTTTCTTGAATTATAATAGTCTTACCAATGCCATATCCTTTAGATACACCTATTCCTTTAAGCATAAACAATCCCTCACTTTAAGATATATTATCATAATGGGCAACGATATTCTCGTTGCCTATTACGATTTCTTTAAAATTTTACTTCTTACTATTCACCGAAACCACTTTCGATTAGTGCTACTGCCTCTGCAAGAGCATCGTTTTCGTCTGCACCGTTACAGATAACCTCTACTTCGCTACCACACTTGATACCACCTGCAATGATATTCATTAAACTTTTACCATTGATTTCATTAGTGTTGTACTTGATAGTTACATCACTACTATACTTTGCCATAGCGTTTGCAAAAGTTCCTGCTGGACGCATATGAAATCCTTGTGCATTGATTAAAGTTACTTTCTTTGATACCATAATAAAAAACTCCTTTTTAATTAATTTAAATATTATTGTTTATATTTAAGCAACCTGTTCAGTTTTGATAGGTTTCTTTAAAATTCCTAGTAGTAACATTCCTACTACTGAACCTATTGCTAATGATACTAAATACATTGGCCAGTTGCCAACTACTGCGAATACAAATATTCCACCATGTGGTGCCATCAAAGTACAGTTAAACGCCATGGATAACGCTCCTGCAATGCCTGCACCAACTGCACAAGCTGGAAGAACTCTTAATGGGTCAGATGCTGCATATGGAATAGCACCTTCTGTTACAAAACTTAATCCCATAATGTAGTTTACTACACCGTTTTTCTGCTCTTCTGGAGTAAATCTGTTTTTAAAGAATGTTGTTGCTAATGCTATCGCTATTGGAGGAACCATGCCACCAATCATAACGGCAGCCATTATATCGTAGTTACCAGACGCTATTGAAGCAGTTCCGAATACATACGCTGCTTTATTGAATGGGCCACCCATATCTATGGACATCATAGCACCTAGTATAAATCCTAGAACTATTTTACTACTTCCACCCATTGCATTTAGTATGTTAGTTAATCCAGTGTTTAACATTCCCATTATAGGATTCATTGCACACATTATAATAGATATCAAACCTAAACCTATTAACGGATATAGTAAAACTGGCTTAATTCCTTCTAATGATGATGGCAACTTATCGCAGAGTTTACGAACTCCCAACATTAGGTAGCCACCTACAAAACCTGCAAATAATGCTCCTAAGAAACCAGATGGTACATTTCCAGTAATCATTGTAAATGTTGAACCTGTAGTGGCAAGATATCCACCTACTAAACCTACTAATAAACCTGGTCTATCGGCGATACTCTTACCGATATATCCTGCAAGTATAGGCATCATGAAACTAAAAGCGTAACTGCCTATAGTCTTAAAGAATGCTGATACTGGTGAGTTCATACCAAAGTTGCTATCTTGAGGTGCTCCACTAAGACTATCTATAAGGAATGCTATCGCAATGAATATACCTCCTGCAACTACGAATGGCAACATATTAGATACACCATTCATTAAGTGCTTGTATAGTTGACGTCCAATACTCTCATTGTTAGCACTTTCCGATTTATTTACCGTTCCACCACTATGATGATATACTGGTGCATTGCCATCTATGATGGTTTGAATTAGTTCTTGAGGTCTTTTAATACCATCGGATACAGGTACATTTATTAACTTTTTGCCATCAAAACGAGCCATTTCTACAGCTTTATCGGCTGCTATGATAATTCCATCGGCTTTAGCGATTTCTTCAGCAGTAAGAACGTTCTTAGCACCACCTGAACCGTTGGTTTCGGCTTTTAATGGATATCCCATTTCACGACCAGTTTTTTCAAGAGCTTCAGCAGCCATATAGGTATGAGCTATTCCTGTTGGACAAGCCGTAACTGCTAGAACTCTATAACCCTTTTGAGTTTCCTCTTTAACTTCCTGTTTGGGTTCATCTGGATATTTTTCTTTTTCTTTATCATCTACTATTTTTAAAAATTCTTCCTTAGTTTTGGCAGAAAGTAGATTATCTCTAAAAGGTTTATCCATTAGTATGGTCATTAATCTTGAAAGTACTTCAAGGTGAAGGTCGCCATCGTTTAGAGCAGCTATCATAAATATTAGGTTTATCCATAGCTTGATAGTCTACACCATCTGGAACAGTTATTACTGCTAATCCTGGACGCTTAACAGCTTCACTTTTAGCGTGTGGAATTGCAATTCCCTCACCTATTGCAGTAGAACTATGTTCTTCTCTAGCTAGAATACCCTTTTTGTAAGTTTCAATGTCTAAGATGTTTCCACCAGCATTTTGTAAAGCTATAAGTTTATCGATTGCTTAAGATTTTGAATTTACTTTAACATTTAATTCAATGCTATTTTTTTGTAGCAAGTCTACTATACGCATATTAAAACCCCCTTGTTATAGTTGTTGAAGTAGTCTATCTATTTTAGATTTCTCTGCAAGACCTTCCGAAAATGCAGTGGCACTTCCAGAGGCTGTACCTAATCTAAGGGCATACTCATAGTCGTGAGTTTGAGAGTATCCTGCAATAAATCCTGCAACCATGGAATCCCCTGCACCTACTGAATTTATTACTTGTCCATATGGAACTCCCATAGTATATACTTTTCCAAACTCATCAATAAGAATACAGCCATCACCTGCCATGGATATCAATACGTTTCTAGCTCCCATATCTTGTAACTTTTTAGCATATGTTACTATGTCATCATTGGATTTCAACTCTACATTGAATATTTCAGCAAGTTCATGATTATTTGGCTTTATTAAGAATGGTTTGTACTTTAATACATTAACAAGTAAATCTTTAGTAGCATCTACGACAAAGTATATTCCTTTATTCGATAAGTGCTTTAAAATCTTTTCATACATATCCGATGGAAGTGTATTTGGAATACTACCTGCTAATACTAAAGTATCGCCACTTTTTAGATTGTCTAACTTAGTAAATAGTTTTTGTATATCATCTTCATTGATTTGTGGTCCTTGACCATTTATCTCAGTTTCTTTAGAAGATTTCATTTTAACGTTAATTCTTGAAAAACCATTATCTAAGAATACAAAATCTGTTTTTATGCCTTGTGCAGATACACCTTTTTCTATAGCTTCTCCAGTGAAACCTGCTACAAATCCTAAAGCTATACTGTCGACGTTTAAAGTATTTAGTATCCAAGATACGTTAATTCCTTTTCCACCAAAGAATATCTGTTCTTTAGATGCTCTATTTACCTCGCCAATATTAAATTGATTAAGTCCAATAACATAATCTATTGCTGGATTGAATGTAACTGTATAAATCATTTTAAAACCTCCTTTATGGTACACTGTTTTAAATATTTTTCATTTAAAACCTTGTCAGTAATGATACAAGCCTTATCTAGTGGAGCAAAACTAACAGATGTAATCTCATCGAACTTAGAATGGTCTGCAAGAATATATGTTATAAAACTATTTTTTATAGCAGTCATTTTGATGTTTGCATCATCTATATCTGGAGTAGTAAATCCTCGATTAAGAGATATTCCATTAGTACCTAAAAAACATTTAGTAAAGTTATATTTTTGTAAGTTCATAACACATTCTGAACCTATTATTGCTTCAGTAGAATTTTTTATATGTCCTCCCAAAATATAACAGTTCAAACCTTTTTTAGCCAACTTTTCAGCGTGAGTAAATCCGTTAGTTACTACAGTGATATTTTTGACACTTATGAAATCAATCATACGTTCGGTAGTAGTACCTGCATCTATGAATATGAAATCATCTTCATTTAGAGTGGAACTTGCATACTTACCAATCAAATTTTTTTCTTGTATGAACAGTTTTTCTTTAGTTTCGACATTGTGTTCTATAAAGGTGAAGTTAGTATCTATGGCAGTAGCTCCACCATGGACCTTAATTAACTTACCCATGTTATCAAGAGCGTTTAAATCTCTACGAATTGTCGATTCTGAAGTATTAAGTTCTTGCACTAAAGCAGATATGCTCACCGTTTGACTTTCTCGTAATTTCTCCAAGATACGTTTATATCTTTCTTCTGTTAGCATTGTACTATACTCCTTAATTGATTTTTTTGACTTGTTTTGACGTGTTTTCTTTTGTTGTTATTATAATATCACGCTTTTTTGTCAAAGTCAATCATTTTCAATCAAAATCTTTCATAAAAACGAAAGTTTGTTAATTTAGTATATCGAAGTTTATTTTTTTTATGCACTTTGCACAAACGATTTATTATAAAAAATCCATCTAAGTATTTAGATGGACGCTTTTCTTTAAATTTCTTGTTTTGGAGTAACTTTGAACATACATTTATATGCAATCGTGATAACATTGAAACCATTCAATAATATTAATTTTGAAGATATGAGTAAAATATCTGCTCTTGATACCAATGAAAGTCTATTTTTCTCATATTATGACCTAGAAAGTGTTGAGTTTTTAACAAGTCTAGTTAGATAGTATACTAAAAAACAACTTCTTCCCCATTGGGGAAGAAGTTAATTTTTATTTTGAATATCTTAGTTTGTAGATGTTATAGTAATAGTATAAGTATCATTTTTAAGTTCTCCAACAGATATTTTAACGTTTGGATTGATACTTTCTTGTTCATTGGAATCATACCAACCAAAGCCAGAAGTATTACTATCTATAGTGTCACCAGATTTAAAACAATCTCCACCATCGTTTACTAGTCTAATGAGTCTAATGCCATCGTCATCATTATTTGTGAACTCTGAACCATTTTGATATTTTAAGTAACTCCACCATTCATCAGAGTATCTATCGGCTTTTATATGATGTATTCTAATACCACTATCAGCACCGACTGCACTGTTATTGCCAGTATTAGTAGAGTATTCTAATATAAAGTATTCAGAAAAGTAGTTTTTATCTAGTTCGCCACATGGAATTATTACACAATTTCCGTTATCTGTTTGAGCGTTGTTCAATGTGAATGTTTGTGTTCCAGCATTTGAATCGTATACTTGTACTTGATTTTCTTTATACCAACCAAGCATTAGTTTTGAAAATGAACTGAAATCCGAATAAGCATCAGCGTCCATAAGTTCACTACCCGCATTACCTTTCATGCTGTCAAAGTCGTCGGTGTAGTACAGATAGTAGTCTGGAAGTCCTAAACAGTGTCCCATTTCATGTAGATAACTACTATTAAAGTTCGTAACATTTTCAGGCGATGCGTTACCTGTTATGATATGTCCTATTTTGACACCATCAACTTTATATTCACTATCACCAAAACCACCAGCACAAGGCCACCAATAGTCATCACTAGCAGTACTTGGAACGGTAAATAGAGTAGCATCTATTTGACCATCATCGTCAGCATCGAAAGTACTGAAATCAACAGTATCTTTGAAAGCCTCAAAACATTCTTTAGCTAGAGCAACCTTGTCGTCGTTGTAGTATGATATCGAATTTTTTGCAGTGTATGAAAATACTTGTCCTTTTAAGTTTATAGCTCCTTTTGATGACCTATTATAAAATGCACTCATGCTCTCAAATGGATAGTTTGCAGAATTTTCATTTGCAGAACCAAATGCCATCTCTTGAACTTCTTCGGCAGTTAGTTTATTAGAATAAGTGCAATCTGGGAAGTCTATGTAAAAGATTACTAAGTTTGCATCGCCTTGTGATGGCAAAGAACCATCTATCATGGAGGCAGGTGCAGTTATAAATGATGTATCTGGATTGCTTGGAGTATCATTATCTGATTTGGTATTTAAAACCAAGTTCTTTAAGATACATAAATCCAATATATTTATATTTTCATCTTGGTTTAAATCAGCACGTTTTAAAGTATCTTGATTATTTATGATATCTACATTTAATAGATGTTTTTTCATGATTAATATATCTATTGGTGATAGTTTATCATCACTGTTTAAATCTCCAAGAAGTATTTCGTTAGGAGTTTCTTCTTGCTTGCTTTTTATTGAAATATCTAAAGTATTGATATCTAAGTCCTTGTTATCACCAATAGAACTATCATAAGCAAAGTAACTTGATACTTCTATTTTTAAATTAGTAGCATCGTTAGGTATTGTGATGTTAAAACTATCTATACCGTTTTCGCCTAGACTATTAGACATAGTCCAATCTTGCTGAGAAAGGATATTATTATTGCTATCTAATAGATAGTATTTACCTGAAACTCCTGCATAACTTTGACCTTTTACTGAAACTTCTACAGAAGTAGTATTACTTACATCAAAATTCCAAGGTTTATTATCAACAGATGGATTGGTAGGTGTATGTGTTTGAGATAAATCAAATCTTGATACACCATTGTTAGTATCATCTTTAATTTTATCCCAGATATATCTAAGCATCCAACCGTCGTAGTTAGTTACCTCTTGAGCCCAACCAGCAACCATTATATTAGTAGTATTTTCTGGCCATGTAGGACATTTTTCTTCTTCATAGAAATCTGTCATGCCAAATCCGTGACCGATTTCATGTTCTAAAACGTGAGCATTTTCGCTATCTAGGACGCTTAATATGTAATCATCAGACATACGTTGTCCCCAATCGCCACCTGCACCACCTTGAAATGATGTAGTTCCCCATAAATACATATCGAAACGAGTTCCTGGATATTGATAGTTAGTATCAAAGTAGTGGTCTGCTCTGGAGTTCTCTGTAGGAGCGTATGGGAGTAACTTTGGTATACTAGAGTTGCTATTGTGTAAATCATCGTTAGTGCAAGTAGTGTATATCACTTCGTCATTGTGCTTATCCAAGATTAAACTTTCATCGGATACTGCCCAACCTACAATATTAACATTAACATGATTATACTTCCAACCCTCAAAGCCTATTAACCAATCTGTCCAAGCGTTTATTTGACGTTCTATCATAGGAGCAAACTTTTGACGTTGTTCATAAGTTAAAGCAGTGGAAGATTGCCATCTTATAATATAGTTAAGAGTTCCATCACCTGCGACTATTTGGTCAAATATTAAGTTCCATCTTTCAGTAGATTTTTCATCTAATATTCTATTTTGCCAAATCCAATCCATAGATTCCTTATATTCACTAGGTAGATTTTCAATAGTAGTGGTTTCATCTGCTGATACTGTTATAGATTGATTTTCTAAAGTAATAGTTTCACTTATTGGATTTAAAAATCCCATTGATACTAATGCTAAACTTAACATAAATGCAGTTAGCTTTTTTTTTGATTTAATCATTTTTAAACTCTCCCTAAAATAATGTTACTTAAACGTATAAGTTATTTATAATTATAGCACATATGTTATAAAAAATCAATAGATTGTTGAGAAAAAATATTCATTTTAACTAAAGCTATTATTGATATTATATTTTTTCTATAAAAAAACATCTCTAGTTACAGAGATGTTTTTTATATTAAATATTTAAATTATTTAGTATTCTTTTTAGGTAGAGCAAAGAATAATATTAATCCTAAAAATGCTATGGCTATTATTATCCATGTTATTAGCATAGTAGAACCTTTATTGACAAAGAAGTCATAGTATCCTTTTAGATAGATTACTATAACTATTATTGGCAATAACCAAGTTACATAAAATCTAATTTTGTTGGAAAGAGTTATTCCCTTACCAGTATTTACTTCTTTGATAAAGTTATCCCAACCCCAACCGTTCTTTTTAGTACAGAATAGTATCAATATTAAGCTACCAAGCGGTAGTATATTATTGGATACTAAAAAGTCTTCTAAATCAAATAGATTAGTTCCTTCGCCTAATGGCTGAATTGAACTTAATACATTAAATCCTAGAACTGCAGGCATAGACAAGATAATCATTAATGGAATGTTAATCATAACAGATTTTTTTCTTGAAATATTCCAGTTTTCCATGCACATAACTATAATATTCTCAAATACTGCTATTACCGTGGAAAGTGATGCAAAAGTCATAAATATAAAGAATAGTGTTCCCCAAATTCTGCCACCATTCATATCGTTGAATACGTTAGGTAACGATATAAATAGTAATGATGGTCCAGAATCTAAAGGTACATCAAACGCCACACAAGCAGGTATGATAATCAAACCAGCTACAAAAGCTATCAGAGTATCTAAGATAGCTACACTTAAAGCCTCATTGGTTAGTTTTCTATCCTTGTCCAAGTAAGAACCAAATATTTCCATAGCACCTATTCCAAGACTAAGAGTGAAAAACGCATGACTCATAGCCTCAAAGATACTTGTTCCTAGACCATATTTAGTCAAATTTTTGAAGTTTGGAACTAAATAGTATTTTAAACCCTCCGATGCATTTTTAAGTGTTAAAGAATTTACTGCCATAACTATCATTAATGCCAATAATAGAATCATTATGACTTTGGTAATTTTTTCAACACCATTGTTTAAACCTAATGCACATATTCCAAAAGATATTAATATTGATATTATTGTAAATAGAACCATTTCACCAGCATTAGATAACATACTCTGGAATACGTTACTAATTCCATCAACATCTAAATGTGATATTTTACCTGTTCCCATTTTAAAGACATAGTTAATCATCCAACCACATACCATATTGTAGAACATCATTAATAGATAGTTACCTACTAATGAAAAATATTTAGCATTATGAAATTTACTTGTAGGCTTTTCTAGTTGATTATATGCTTTGATTACACTCTTACCACTAGCACGTCCTATAGCAAATTCTGACATTAATATTGGATATCCTAAAATAACTAAGAATATCAAATATATTATTATAAAAGCTCCACCACCGTATTTTGCACATATATAAGGAAATTTCCAAACGTTTCCTAACCCGATAGCACACCCCGCAGATACTAATATAAATCCTAGACGTGAACCAAATTTTTCTCTATCCATAATTTTTATATACCTCAAAACTTTATTTGATTTTATAAAGAAATAATTCCTATTGATTGCATTAACAATACTACTAATAAGATTGGTGCAACATATTTAATCATTATAATATATAAATTTTTTCTAGTGAATTTGTAACCTCCCTGAGTTACTTCATCGATTATGATTTTTGGTTTAACAATCCAACCTACAAGAATACAAGTTAAAATTGCAACTAATGGCATTAGGCAGTTATTACTTATATAATCTAAGATGTCTAAAATTTGTCCAGTAGTTCCATTAGGTAGATTCACTTCAAAGTATAGAACGTTATATCCCATACATACTATAGTACTGCCAATCAAAGCGTATATAGTGACGATTAATGCACTTTTCTTTCTTGATATTTTAAACTTATCTATAATACTAGATACTATAGTTTCCATAACTGATACTACTGATGTTATTGCAGCAAATAAAACCATTAAAAAGAACATTAAACCTATAAAGTTGCCTATGCTTCCCATGGAATTGAATACTTTTGGCAATGATATGAACATTAACCCTGGACCTGCTGACATACCATCATCACTGAATATGTACACGGCAGGAACTATCATAAGACCTGCAAGTAATGCTACAATGGTATCAAAGATTTCAATTTGGTTTATGGATTGCATAAGATTAACATCTTTTTTTACATAAGAACCATATGTAACCATTATACCCATGGCTACACTTATTGAAAAGAATAGTTGTCCCATTGCGTCCATAAGAATTATAAAGAAATCTTTTATAGTCATATTAGAAAAGTCAGGTATAAGATACACTTTCAATCCATCTAAACCAGTTTTTGTTATTCCATCTTGATTTGTATGACTAAGGGTTAATGAATATATTGCAATTCCAATAATCAATACAAATAGTATGGGCATTAAGATTTTACTATACTTTTCAATTCCTTTATTTACGCCACTGAATACTATAAAACTTGCAAGTGTGAGAAATATTATCGCAAAGATAATAGGTGAATAACGTTCCGCAATAAAGTTTGAAAAGAAGTTATCTTGAATAGTATCCTGTTTTGGGTCGGTAAGATATAATGTGAAATATTTTATTACCCAACCTCCTATAGCACAATAGTATGGCAGTATTATTACTGGAACTAAACTCGCTAAAGTTCCCAAGAATCCCCATTTACTATTGATTTCTGCATATGCAGTAAGTGAACTTTGATGCGTCTTCCTACCTATAGATATTTCTGTAGTTAATAAAGTAAATCCGAAAGTTACTGCTAAAATGATATAACATAGAATAAATACTCCACCATTATCTTTTACGGCTAAGTATGGAAACCTCCAAATATTTCCCAATCCGACAGCACTTCCTGCAGCAGTCATTACGAACCCCAATTTACCTGTAAAGGTATTTCTTTGTTGTTTGATATCCATTTTGTTAGCTACTAATTTTATGTAGCACACTCCTTTCATGATATTTTTAATATATGGCATTATCTAATTATTTTAGCATACTTAAGGAGAAAAATCAAGTAAAAACAACGTTTAAAATACTTTTTTGTGTGTATGTTCCACAATGAAATGAGACACAATATTTACCAATTGAAAATCAATA
>ERZ825670.534-NODE-534-length-50440-cov-10.777077_pt1 | contig 50440 bp, 44 predicted proteins | sample MGYA00519929_ERZ825670 | MGnify/ENA primary metagenome ERZ825670 (study PRJEB31778, sample SAMEA3449207) | human gut metagenome | biome: human gut; feature: human-associated habitat; material: faeces | place: United Kingdom | collected 2010/2012 ...
TAGCTTCAGTAGTTGTTGTAGTTACAGGAGCTGGAGTTGTAGTTGTAGCTTCAGTAGTAGTTGTAGTTACAGGAGCTGGAGTTGTAGTTGTAGCTTCAGTAGTTGTTGTAGTTACAGGAGCTGGAGTTGTAGTTGTAGCTTCAGTTGTAGTTGTTTCTTCAGTTGTAGTTGTAGTTGTAGTCTCAGTATCCTTAACAATTTCGATATAACCATCAACTAATGCAGGAATGATAGCAGTGCTCATATCATCATTGTTGTAAAGTTCAAAGTCGCCACCATCTCTATCGAAAGTGATATCGAACTTATCGCCAACCTTAGAACCAGCTGGAACAGTAATTTCAACGTAGTAGATAACACCGTCGCCAGTGATATTTGCTGCATCGTTTTGTACTACCATTACCTTACCTGGGAATCTACCAGTTGCAGCACCTTCTAAGTCCTTATCAGTAGTTAGGTCACCAGCATCAAGAACCATCTTGCTACCGTCAACTACGTAAGATGCTACTGCACCACTAGCTGCTGGAGCAATTGTTAATTCGTGATATAGGTCAGCAGTTGCGAAACCTGGGTTATCCTTAATAGATACAGGAACCTTAACTACAGTATCAGTAGCTAGAGTATCACCATCAACTTCTAATTCTTCGTCACCGATAGAAATTGTACCCTTAGTATCTGGAGTTTCTGCACCCTTAATAGTGATAGAACCATCAACTAATGCAGGAATGATAGCAGTGCTCATATCATCGTTGTTGTAAAGTTCAAAGTCGCCACCATCTCTATCGAAAGTGATATCGAACTTATCGCCAACCTTAGAACCAGCTGGAACAGTAATTTCAACGTAGTAGATAACACCGTCGCCAGTGATATTTGCTGCATCGTTTTGTACTACCATTACCTTACCTGGGAATCTACCAGTTGCAGCACCTTCTAAGTCCTTATCAGTAGTTAGGTCACCAGCATCAAGAACCATCTTGCTACCGTCAACTACGTAAGATGCTACTGCACCACTAGCTGCTGGAGCAATTGTTAATTCGTGATATAGGTCAGCAGTTGCGAAACCTGGGTTATCCTTAATAGATACAGGAACCTTAACTACAGTATCAGCAGCTACAGTATCACCAGTGATTTCTAATACTTCATCACCGATAGAAATTGTACCCTTAGTAGCTGGAGTTTCATTAGTTGTAGTAGTAGTAGTTTCTGTACCAGCACCAATAGTAACAGAACCGCCCTTTAGTTCAGGAACAAGTTCAGTAGCACCATCAGCAGCCCAGAAGTCATCAACAGTACTGTTCCATTCAAGAGTATACTTACCATCAGTAGCATCAGCAGGAACTAATACAGAGAATGCACAAGCCTTGTGAGTCTTACCATCAGCTAGCTTACTTGGATATAAATCGGATTCTTGTTCAGCTTCAGCAGTGAATATTAATAGAGTACCTCTCTTAGAATTTAAAGATGAATCTAAATCGTTAAATACGTAAGAAGAATCTTCCTTGTTGCTAGTAAAAGCAAACTTAGTACCAGTTGAATTTGCTGGATTTAGACCTAAAGTACTGTTAGCAGTATCTAAGCCAAGGTTGAAAGAACCAATACCCTCACCAGTAGTATCAGTATAAAGAACATCTAGGTTAACTGCATAATAATCTTTACCATCAACAGTAACCTTTTCATTTTGTTGTAACTCATCTACAGAAAGAGTAATATCATCAATGTCAAGAGTAACAGTACCAGCTGCACTTGCTGGAATAGCCATGTTAGCAGCTACAAGTGACATTACCATCATAGATGTTAATAGAGAAATAGCCTTCTTCATGATTTTTTTCCTTTCCATCAGTCCTCATATGGACTATTAAAATTGATTTATTATTAGAACATTACATAAGTATGTAAGTTCGTGAGGGGCTAGATTAAAAATCCTCAATACCTAGTAAGAACTTCTTTAGAAGTAGTAAGTCATTAGACTTAATATTACCATCACCAGTTACATCAGAATTTTTCACATTAATATCAGAGATATCAACAAGACCTAATAGATACTTCTTTAGAAGTAGTAAGTCATTAGATTTAACTTGCTTATCACCATTAACGTCACCAAGAATAATACTATCACCTGGAACAACACCACTAGTAGTAGTAGTAGGTTCAGTTTCAGTAGGTTCAGTTTCAGTTGGTTCTGTAGTAGTTGGTTCTGTAGTAGTTGGTTCTGTATCAGTACCACCAATGCTTACATTAGTAGCACCAGCAACACTAACATTATCATAAGCGTAATAGTTGCCATTTTCATCAGCAGCGGCGAACATTACATTACCAGAATCTAAAATTGATTTAACACCAATTTCAACATTACCAGAAGCATCTTCTTTAGCCTTAAAAGTGATAGTAACTAAAGTACCATCTTCATGAATCCAATAAGAATTACTGTCAAGACCAGTAGCCCATAGACAAGCAACCTTACCATCATTATCGTAGTAATCGAAGCAAGAATATTCTGGATATGTTACCATAGTATCTGCTAAATCTTTTTGCATTTCAAGTTCAGCAGCAGCGGCACCAGTTAAATCTTCGCTTTTAACGCCAACGACTTCAACAGCAGAGGCATCATAGTAAACAGCGAACTCACAACCAGCAATACCAGTATCAGGAACATTAGCTAAATCTACAGTAACGTCGAAAGTTTCATTTGCTTGAACATTAGCACTAGTACTAGAAACAGATATTGTTAAACCTTCATTTTCAGTAACAGCGGATACTGTAATTGCTACACTAGAAACTGCAACTACTAACGCAGAAACGCCCGCAATAAATTTTTTTGATGTTTTCATGTTTTCCTCCAAATAGTTAAAATTTATACATTCTAAAAATCGTTTAAGATAAACCTAAGAATGTACATTACTCAAATACAAACAATGTCCTCGACATTATAAAACTTATTAAAAATATAAGTTTAAAAATCCCTTCGTCAAAAACAAACAACATAAACATAACCTTTTGTGAATACATGCAATCAAAAAATAGATAAACCTTAACGAATAAATGTTTTCGTCTATATTAATTATATTTAATGGTTGCCTTAAAGTCAAGTGTTTAGTAAACATTTTGTAACTTATTATAGATTTTTTTCAAAATTATAAAAATATTTTGTGCAATTACACAATAACTTCCTAAAAATTTTGATTTTTTTGAAAATAAATCTAAATTTTAACTAATTATCTGTAACCACTTAGTAACCATTATTCACGATTGCTTACTTTATTATAAAGTATTTTTTCCAAAATGTCAAGAGGTAAATAACAGTTTATTGAAAAAATATTTTATAAAATAAAGTATTAATCTACTGTTGTAAGTACAAAAATTCACTTGGAACGTTTTGAGTTAGAATATTGTCTATAACTTCCATGCTAAACTCATGATAGTTACCACTACTAGCAGTATGTACTCCATGTTGAGAGGCTAAGTCGTCATTATATTCAAAGTATGGATACACTTGTATATCAGAATAGCCGTATCCGTAGTGAGTTATTACTGGTTTAGCCTTTACATTATCTATGATGATACTATCGTTAGATAAATCTTTGGTTATATTTAAATCTCCGACCAAACCAACTAGATTAAAGTTATCACTTTGTGCCGATATAAAGTTTCCTAAAGAATAGAATACAAACGCCTTATCGCCATACTTATTAGTTAGATATTCCATAGATTGTACTGTATGTGAATGTGTTCCTATTATCAAATTAGCACCCCAATCGGCGAAATCTTGAGCTAGAGTTCTTCTAGCGTCATCTACTTCATGAGTATCTTCGCTACCCCAGTGAACACTAACCACAACCACATCTGCTAACTGGTCAGCAAGTTCAATTTGAGATTTCATTCTATCTACTTCTGAAGTGTATACTATCTGTAACGGAGAACCCTCTGGTAAAGATAATCCGTTAGTATATTCGGTAAAGGCTACAAAAGCGAAACTTATTCCGTTTACTTCCGTAGTAGCGATATTTTGCATATCTGCCTCATCACGATACGCTCCATAGTGGATTATACCTTGTGATTTTTTACTATCCCAGTAGTCTAAACAAGCTGATAGTCCATCAGTACCCATATCTAGCATATGATTGTTCGCCATACTAAATACATTTATACCCAAATCAATCATGTGGTCGCCCAACGCCACTGGAGAGTTAAAACATGGATAGTCTGCTGGTGGATATTTATCATTACATATTAAAGTTTCTTGGTTCATAATATTCAAATCACCAGTAAAGAGCTTCTGCACTCTTTCATATGGATATGAAAAGTCATAGCCATCATAATTTGCTCTAGCGTTGGCTTGATTGTATATTGATGAATGTATTAAATTATCACCTTCAACGGTGATGTTCACCGTAGGATTTTCTATAGGAACAGGTTCAGTAGTAGTAACTTCCTCAGTTACTTGCGATGTACTTGATGTAACTTCTTCATCTACATTAGCCGATGTGGAAGTATCTTCTGAACTTTCACAACCAGTAAATGCTATAGTCATCGCACACATTAGCATTATCGATAATATTCTATTTTTCAACATAATAAACCTTTCTTTTAAAACTATTCTTTTTTACTTCTATCCTTGAAAACTACTAGCTTACTAAACGCATAGTTAGATATCACTATAAATACTTGAGCGAATATCTTAACTACCCAATAGTTTAAACCTAGCACTACATTAAATATGTTCATTATAGCAATTTCTAACACTAAAGATACTATTCTTGCACTATAGAAAGTACCAACTTCAGTCCAAAAAGCACTCTTAGATGTGGTTACGCTCTTAAATACATACTTTTTATTAGTCAAAAATGCGAATGTAACGGCACAAATCCAAGAAAAACCAGTAGCTACGTTTACAGCTATAGCAGTATCCGTACCCATGATTACTGCAACTATACCTTGCGATAAAAACGATACTACTGTAGTAAGTCCACCAAAGATTAAATACAACATTAAATCCTCATGTTTATAGTATAAATCTCGTAGTGGCTTTGGAAATATTGAAACTACTTTATTAATGAAGTTCAACATATAAAAACTTCCTTTCGATATTTTAATTATGAGTGGTTTATACAAATACAACACTTTAAATACTATACACCATAATACCATTAAAATTCAAGTACTTTCTAAAAAACCGTGATTATACAAATAAAATAACATTTAAGATATACTATTTTTAGTAAATTTGTGATATCGTTCAACTAGATTATATATTATATTCTAAAAATATGGTATGCACTCGACTTTGTAAAATAAAATATTTCTTAAATAATTATAAAACCCCTTGATTATTTTCCATTATTATGATATGATATATATTAAAAAAATCTTGGAGGTATCGCAGTGTAATATATATTATTATTCTATTTAGTTGAATTTTATAGTATTTTTAATCAAGAAAGGAGTATCACCATACAAATTTCATGGTGATTGTTTTATGGTAAACATTATTTTAATAGTAGTTCTTATAATGTGTTCAGCATTTTTTTCATGTTCGGAAACGGCTTTTTCAAGCATAAGTAAGGTAAGATTGAAAAATTACGCATCACAAGGAAACAAAAGAGCTCAAATAGCTCTAAACATAGCCGATAACTATGACAAGGCTTTAACTACTATTTTAGTTGGTAATAATATAGTAAACATTGCATCATCTTCGTTAGCGACAGTGGTATTTACTCAAATGTTTGGGGCTGGTGGCGTTGGAATTGCTACCATGGTAATGACAGTTTTAATATTAATCTTTGGAGAAATAACTCCAAAGACTTTTGCAAGTGAAAATTCAGAAAGGTGTGCATTAGCTTTTGCACCTATAATATCATCTTTGATGTTCATACTTACCCCAATAGTATGGCTATTCTCACAACTTAAAAAACTCTTTGGAAAGTTTTACTCACATAAGGACGAACCTAGCGTAACTGAAGATGAACTAAAATACATCATTGAAGAAATTGAAGAACAAGGCGTTCTTGAAGAACAAGAAAGCAACTTAGTCCGTTCTGCTTTGGATTTCGATGAAATTACAGTAAATGAAATACTCACCCCTAGAGTTAAAATTGTGGGTGTAGATATAAATACTCCTATAAGTGAAGTAAAAAATATCTTCTTTACTGAAATGTATTCAAGACTACCAGTATATGAAGATACTATAGATAACATTATAGGCGTAATTAATGAAAAAGATTTCTTCTTTATGGAAAATCAAGGAAAGACTAACCTATCAGAAATAGTTCAAGAGGTTCTACACATATCGGAATTAAAGCTAATAAGTGAGGCTCTAAAAGAGATGCAAGTTACAAAATCTCACTTAGCCATAGTAATGGACCAGTATGGTGGTACTAAGGGTATAATCACCTTAGAAGATATCCTTGAACAACTAGTAGGCGAAATTTACGACGAAAACGATGAGATAGAACCTCAAATATCTAAAATTTCGGATAGTTCTTATAACGTATCAGGAGAACTCACCATCTACGAACTATTAAAGTACTTGGAACTCCCAGACGATTACATTCATACTAACGCTACTACCGTAAACGGTTGGATAACTGAAATATTTGGACACATTCCTTTAGAAAATGAAACTATATCTACTCAAAATGATTGGATTATTAAAGTATTATCTACTAAGAACCATCATATTAAGGAGATTAACATAACTATCCCAGTAGATACTGATGATAGTAACTCTAACAAAGAGTAACACAAATAACGGAACGATGTGACATACTCCCCCACCTAAAGAGGTGGGGGCTTCTGATTTAACAGATGTTTCCCACTCAATACATCTACTGATGTAAGTATCAATGGGCTAACCCCGTGCGTCCCACGGTTTTATGATATAATATTCTAAGATATTACTAACTTCATACCTTGATTTTTTATGTTCATACTTGCATTATAGTCACGATTGAGAGTAATTCCACAATTACTACAATGATATATTCTATCACTAAGCGATAAATTTTCTTTTACGTTTCCACAGTTACTGCAAGTTTTAGAACTTGGAAACCATCTATCTATTTTGATAAGTTGCTTTCCTAAATCTTCAAGTTTACACTTTAGAAAAGTTGTAAACATACCCCAACCGTTATCAGCAACAGACTTTCCAAAGTTTAATGCTTGTGACATAGCTTTCATATCCAAATCTTCAATACATACGCAGTCATAGGTATTGGCTATCTGCCTTGATAACTTATGTAAGAAGTCTTTTCTTTGATTAGCTACTCTTTCGTGTAGTTTAGCAACTTTTAGACGTTGCTTATTCTTTTTTTGACTGCCTATCATACATTTAGAGAGTTTTCTCTGTTCCCTTGCTAACTTTTCTTGAGATTTTCTAAAATATCTTGGATATTCAGCAGAAGTATTATCACTTGCAACATACAATTCTTTCATAGAAAAGTCTAATCCTAAGAAAGTTTTAGGTTCTACTGTTTGTATTTGGTTTTCATACTCACATAGAATACTTGCATAATACTTTCCACTTGGAGTTTGACTTATAGTCACAGATTTAATTTTATAGTTTTTAGGAATCTGTCTATGTTGTTTTACTTTTACTAAGTCCACTAATTTTGGAAGTTTTAAGTAACTATTTTTCAATGTGATAGTATTTCTTTGATTATTAGTAGTGTAACTTTTTCTATTTTTATGTTTACTTTTGAATTTTGGAAATCCACTTTTAGGATTATTGAAAAAGTTGGTAAAGGCTTTTTGTAAGTTCATTTGAGCGTTAGCAAGTGCTAAACTATCTACTTCTTTTAGCCATTCAAATTCAGTCTTATATTGTGCAGGTGTATTATTTAATCTTTGTTTGGTTTGTTGGTAGTAATCTATCTTATCTGATAACATCTTATTATACATAAATCTTGTACAACCAAACGTTTTAGCAAATATTATCTTTTGTTCTTCATTTGGGTATATCCTAAATTTGTATGCCTTATTTTGTTTCATGTTTTTCACCTTGCCTTTTTATTCAACTGACTGTATTATATTACACTATTTTTAGCTTGTCAATAGTAGGGACGCAATTCATCCCCCACCTAAAGAGGTGGGGGACTTCTTGCTGTATTTAGTTAAAACATTTCAGCGAACTTTTTACCTACTTCAAAAGCGTTTTTCAAATCTGTTTCCGATGGGACAAATTGGAACTTAAATCCACCCTCAAAGACGTTCAACTTTAGAGTACTCATCTTAGAGTTTAAATTAGGAACTGCCTCACCACTCCAACCATAAGAACCAAATGCTAATGCAGGTTTTTTCTTACAATTTATAGCATCTATGCAGTTTAAAAGGTTACTCACTGGAGCAACTGCATCGGCATTTAAAGTAGGCGAACCTACTGCAAAGCCATCACAAGAGTTGATTTTACTAGCCAATGTTGAACTATCATTAGAGTTTATATCTAAAACTTCAACACAAGCATTAGATATCACACTTTTTATGCCATCTGCGATAGCATATGCACACTTTTCAGTGCAACCATAAGCCGAACAGTAGAATATTGGAATAGTCGTAACTTCGTTCTTAACTGGAGCACTCCATTCAAGATACTTCTGTACAGCATACTCTAAACGATTGCCCTTTGTCAATACAGGACCATGACTACAACATATTACATCTATTGGAAGATTTTTAATCTTATTTATACCAGATATTACAAACTTCTTAAATGGACCAAATATAGCATTATAATATCCTAAGAAAGCGTCTTCATAACCGTTTGGATAGGATATACGACTATCTAAAACGTAAGGTTCGCAATAGTGACAACCGAACATATCGCAAGAAAATAGAGTGTTTTCCTCTGGACAGTATGTGAACATACTATCTGGCCAGTGCAAAAATGGAGCATTTATAAACTTCAAAGTTTTGCCACCTAAGTCTATAGTATCGCCATCTTTAGCGATTATAGTTTTGTAATCTGTTCTGTTAGTGATGTTCTTTAGATATAAACTTCCAGCAGTACTAACTACTACTTCAGCATTAGGACATACTTTCAATAAGTCTGCTAACGCTCCAGAGTGGTCTGGTTCGCAATGATTTAACACTATATAGTTGATATCTTCAGGATTGCAAACCTCTTTGATATTATCTAAGTAGCTATCAAAGTAAGATGCGTGACATACTTCCACTAAAGCGATTTTATTATCGCCTTTTACTATATATGAATTATAACTTGTACCATATTCAGTAGTCATAACAATATCGAATATTCTCATATTAGGATTTAGTATTCCAACAGAATATACGCTCTCTGAAATTTTAAATGATGACATAGTATAAAACTTCCTTTCAAAAAAATTCATTTTAAAGTGTACTAAATTAGTATACTTTAATTATACATCAAAAAGTTTGATATGTCAATAGATTTTTTGAAAATTTTTCATATTAAATATACTTTACAGTACTTCCACTTTGAGATTTTTCAATATATAATCTATTAGATATATGTTCTTGTAGTTCGCTTACATGAGATATAATTCCTACTATTCTGTTGTTAGTAGTTAGACCATCTAATACTTTTATAGCTTGTGGTAAGGATAGGTTACTATCTAAAGTACCAAAACCCTCATCTATGAACATAGCGTCTATCTTTATACCTCCCGAATGTTGCTGAACCACTTCAGACAATCCCAGTGCCAACGATAATGATGCCATAAAGGTTTCTCCTCCCGATAGCGTGGACGCTGACCTACACATACCAGTATAAGCATCTCTAACTTGAATATCTAAGCCACCCCTAAGCCTTTTTGATGTTGAATGTTCTTTTCTAAGCAAAGAATATCTACCATTAGACATAATATTTATATTCTTATTAGCACATTGCAGAACTCTTTCAAAATAGTATGCTTGAACGTATCCATCAAAGGCTATCTTTTCCGATGCACTACTTAACTTTCCACTGGCTACTTTATACAGATATTCTGTATCAAGATATTCCTTTCTTAAAAGATATATCTTATTGCTCAACTTGGATACACTATTATATATATTAGAATTTGTATCTAACATACTGTTTAATATGGATTTTTCTTCTAAAAGATTATCCCTTTTAGATTTTACCTCTAGTAAAGTTCTTTCTAAACTGGAAGTATCTACCTTTACACTATTTCCGATAGTTTTAGAGTACTCATTTAATCTGCTAGAGTAGTCTAGTTTAGTGTTTTCAAAGTTTGTAACTTGTTTAAGTAGGGCATCATGTTGATTATACTTTTTAAGCAAATCAATATGATTTTCTTGACTATCAATAGAAGTTTCTTTTAAACGTCGTTTATACTCAACCTCTAGGGAGGCTATTTCTTTAGACTTATCCCCTAGTTGATTGTTAATGTTTACTATGGAAGTATCTAAGGATATATATACATCTTTATAATTAGATATATCATTTTCAATGTTACTCAAAGATTGAATACTATCTTTAATATAGTTTATTTCTATCTGAGTAGATTTGTAATCTTTTCTATATAGTATAATCAACTTGCTTAGTTCAGATTGAACTTCTAAAATATCTGTAGAAGTAACCTCGTATTTAGATGCCTTTTCAAGTATGATATTCTTTAAATGATTACAAGTATTCTGTTGTACTAAAAATCTATTAGATAAATTGTTACAATCTTCCCTAAAAATTTCCAAAGAGTTTTTAAGAGTTTCTAATTCTTCCTTAGATGGTGCATTATCACACTTTTTAGCTTTTCTAGGGTGATGCGTTGAACCACATACCATACAAGCAACGCCCTCTTTTAACTGTTCCGATAAAATTCCTGCAATATTTAAATTATAGTTTAGTTCACTTTTAGAGTATTCTGTTTCCAAGTTGAACTTCTGTTTTAGTTTCTTTGCATAGTTAGATTTTAAAACTTCAAGAGTATTTAGTTCGTCATTATAATTTGATATATCACCTAAGAGTTTTCTAATATCATTACCATTTTCAAAGATATCATTCTGTTTATTACAAAGTTTATTTTTAATATCGTTTAGTTGAGTAATAGTATCCTTAGATAAGTCATAATCTTCAAACCTAGTTGAGATACTTTCTATCAACTTAGACTTATTACTTTCTAAAGATACAATAGTATTATTACAAGTATCAAATTGATTTTGTAGCTTATGTAAACTATCTTTAATGGTAGATAAATCTTTTTTAGCTTTGTTATAGTTAAAATAGTCTATCTCAATAGATTTAGCAAGTTCTAAAAGTTTGATGGTATCTCTTATACTTTGAATATCTTTTTCCTTATTAGATAACTCTTGTAACTTTAAAGATATCTCATCACGTTTGATAATACTACTATTAATATTTTTAAGTTCTGCAATCTGTTTAGATAGGTTATCAAATTGAATAGTAACGCTATCCAAAGATTTTTTGTTATCCTGTATACTATTGGATATAACTTTTATATACTCTTTAAGATGTTCTAAAACTTCATCTATATCCTTATCTTCATTTTTTAGAGTTTTCCAAGTATCGAACTGTTGAGAATATTCCCAAGAGGTATCATATCTAATAGATAGTAGTTCAGTTATAACGCTATCCAATTGAGAAAAGAACTCATTTTTAGCAGAAGTTTTTTTACTTTCCAGAGCGTTTATAAAATCCACAATGCTTTGAGTTCCAAAGATAGTATTTAATATACTGCCTTTTTCATCACTATTAGATAGTAAAAACTTTTTAAACTCACCTTGAGCAATCATGACTATCTGTCTAAATTGATTACAATTAAGTCCTAAAATCTTTTCTATTTCCTTTTTAATTTCTATACTTTTCTCAAGAACTCTATTATCTGGATATTTTAAGTACACTTTAGCCTTAACTCTGCCCTTTTGTGATATTTCATCTCTAAAGTATTCTGGACATCTTTCAATAGTGTATACTTTTCCAAGGCATTCGAAAGTCAACTTGACATATGTACTTTGACTATATTCTGCATATTGACTTCTAAAAGATTTCACTTCTCTATCATTGCCATTAGCCTCACCATATAGAGCGTAACATATAGCATCAAAGATAGTCGTCTTACCCGAACCAGTTTCCCCAGATACTAAAAAAATACCATCTTTAGATAGCTTAGAAAAATCTATTTCAGTTTTTTGAGCAAAAGCTCCAAAGGCTTCCATAGTTAGAATTAAAGGTTTCATAAAATAGCACTCCTATTCTTGTAGTGAATTAAATACATAATTTAAGATTTTCATATATTCTGGATTTTCTTGTAAATCTCTACCATAGATATCACTGTAAAAATCTTTAAAAAGTTCTAATACAGACTTATCTTCTACATTTTCAGCAGAAGTCTTAGAAATATCTGCGTATTGAGTTCTACTATTCTCAAAAGATAACTTTACAACGTTAGGATATACATTTCTTACTTTATCCATAGCACCGATAATATAGTCCTCATCTGTAAGAGTTACAGATACATAGTCGTTAGTAGATATAGCGTTATCCAAAATATCTTTAAGATTTCCTTTAATACATCTTAAATCACGTTTTGGAATTAGTGGCACTTCTTCAAAAGATATGTTTCCTTTTTCTTTCATATCTAATATAGTTACGCACTTATTAGATGTATCATCAATATGATATTTCAACGGTGAACCACAATACTTAACCTTATCTTTTACCACCCAATACGGTTTGTGAATATGTCCCAAAGCAGTATAATCGAAAGTATTTGCAAATATAGATGCCTCTACATTTTGAGTACCTCCTAGATATTCTTCAAAGTATTCAACTTCACTAGGAGTACTCATAACAAATTGATGTGCTACTAAAATATTTCTTTTAGAAACATCTATGTTAGAGTTTTCTACTATAAACTTAAAAGCGTCTGATAGATTATCTACTTCAATACTGTTAGATGCTCTAACGTTTATAGTATTTATATAAGGCATTAAATATATATCTATTTCGCCAAATTCGTCCGATAACGTTTCTTTTTGAATACTTCCGTCGTACCTATTGGATATGTATATGTTACTATTTTTTAGTATCGAACTTCCAAAAGATAACCTTTCAACACTATCATGATTTCCACTAACCATATATATAGGAATGTTTAAATCAAAGAACTGTTTTAAAGTATAATCAAATAGAGTTACAGCCTCAATAGGAGGTATACTTCTGTCATATATATCACCAGCCACAAGAATAGCATCTATACTTTTAGATTTAATTATATTTAAAATCTGTTGTACAATATATAGTTGGTCATCTATAAGTGATATATTTTCTAAACGCTTACCAAAATGTAAATCGCTAATATGTAAGAATTTCAAACTATAGAACTCCTTTCCAAAATAAGATATTCCTCCATCTAAATAAATGGAGGAACTTTAAATATTGATAATTTATAACTATCTATGTAAACTATTATCATTTTTCTCCAAAGAAACTTTTTTTGTTTCATTATTACTATTAATGCTTTGTTCTTTATCGGAGGAACTGTTATTATTCTTTTCCAAAGAAACTTTTTTTATTTCAGCACTATCATTAGTACTTTGTTCTTTATTAGAAGAACCATTATTACTATTGTTATCAAGTGGCCACAACAAAGATGATACACTTTCTAATATTCCTGCAATGACAATTGCATATAATACATATATTAATACTAATCTAATTGGGTGGAAGTTAATTATATCTAGTGCCAACTTAAAGGAATCCACATCACCAACAGATTTTCCCAACTTTATGCCCCAAATGTATAATTTTAATGCATGCCAACAAGTATGAACTCCACACCAAGCAACACCAGCCATAACGCCTTCTTCTAATTCAGTATTTTGTTGTAAATCAGATAGTCCAAATATTATAACTAAGACTACTCCCAATATATTAGAAACGTTAGTATATTTTTGTTGTATAGTTTCTTCCAGACCCAACTTTTTAACATCTTGACTATAAAAGATTTGTGCTAACATTTCTAAAGTATCGCCGTCCAAAGCAGGAACAACATAGGTATTTAAAATATAAGAACTTACTATTCCTATACCTATAGATAGAATAATGCATATTAATACTCTAAGCTTTTTTCCCATAGAATTACCTCCTTGTGTTATAAATTCCAAAATATAGGATTATTTTATTTATTATAACATATATTATCATAGAATATTTGTGCTGACAGCACAAATATTTACAATATATCAAGGAGTTTTAAAGAAAACCACTAAATTTTTACGATAGAATATGTTTCACCTATTAAAGTATCAAAAGATAGAACACCATCTGCAATAGTAGTATCTATATCTTTGCCATTGCATAGCACTTTAGCATCACAATTAGGACGAACTTTACAAACTCCACCACAATTAGATACTATATCTGCAGATATTAAAGTACAGTTATCCCATGCAATAGATACCTCAAAGTTACCTCTAGCCTTTATGCCCTCAATAGAACCCTTTTTCCATGATGGTGGTAATGCAGGTAACAGATTAATCTCACCACTATGAGATTGCATTAAACTTTCTACTATACCTGCTGTACCTCCAAAGTTGCCATCTATTTGGAAAGGTGGGTGATTATCGAACATATTATTATTAGTGGAATGAGCAAGTAACATATATATATTTTCTTCAACCTTTTGATTATCTAGCAATCTAGCCCACATATTTATTATCCAAGCTCTGCTCCAACCCGTGTGACCTCCACCATGGGATAATCTTCTTTCAAGAGTTGCTCTTGCAGATTTGGAAAGTTCAGGGGTTTTATATGGAGAGATTAAATCGGCTGGATATAGTGCAAATAACTGAGATATATGTCTATGACCAATTTCCACTTCATCATAATCTATAGCCCACTCTTTAATTTGATTATACTTACCAATTTCAATCTTAGGAAGTCTGTTCCTTAGATTTTTCAAGTTTTGAGTAAAATCATCTTGTAGATTTAGTATTTCAGCACTTTGAATAACGTCAGTAAATAGAGTGTATATAATTTGACTATCCATAGATGGCCCTATACACAATGAACCTTTAGTTCCACTCTCTGTAAGATATGTATTCTCTGGTGATACCGATGGGCAAGTAACTAATCTACCTTGTCTATCTTCAATTAGATAGTCTACAAAGAACTCTGCACATTCTTTAAGAGTTTCAAACTTTTCGGATAAGAAATCCTTATCCAAGGTATATAGATAGTGTTCAAATATGTGTAAGCATAGCCAAGCTGAACCCATAGGCCAAATAGTAGCAGGCATCCATAAATCTTGAGGGGCAGTATCTCCCCAAAGGTCTGTATTATGATGGCATACAAAACCTTTACAGTTATACATAATCTTAGCAGTTTCTCTGCCATTTGGACGCATTTTCTCTATTAAATCGAATAGAGGCATATGAAATTCCGATAAGTTACAGTTTTCAGCACACCAATAGTTCATTTCGGTGTTTATGTTGATAGTAAATCTGCAACCCCAAGCAGGCCACATATCCTTATTCCAAATACCTTGTAAGTTCATAGGTAGAGTATCCTCACGACTTGCAGATATCATTAGATATCTACCAAAGTTGAAGTATAAAACATACAAAGAATTATCTTTAGTATTCACATCACCATTTTTAAGACGTTCAAGACGTTTATCTGTAGGTAGATTAGATGCACCTTCACTATTATCATCTAGTGTAAAAGATACTCTATTAAAGTATTCCTTATAGTCTTCAACGTGACGATATAGTAACTCATCATATATACTATCTCTAGCATATTCGCAATCTATTAAAGCCGATTGCTCAAAATCTTCTGTACGATAGCTAGTCTGTGCAGATAGTATATAAGTTACTTCTGTAGCATTATCAACGCAGAGTTTTCCACCTTGAGTGTATATATCGCCATCATTTTGGAGTACTGTCAAAGCACTTGCAAAAGATATACCATCTTTACCACCAGTACCACCGTTAAATAAGATGGTCTTATCATCATAAGGACGACAATCATCAAAGTAGTCATCTCTGCCGTCAATATGTGCAGATACACTTACACTATTAGGAACATCTGCCTCAATATGTATAACCATAACGCTATCGGGTTCGGATACGAAAGCCGTTCTAACGTAATTCACTCCATTAGATGTAAATTCAGTAACGGTCATAGCATTAGCCAAATCAAGCGAACGCTTATAGTTAGATACCTCTTGTATATTGTCCATATCAATAAACAAATCTCCTAGAGGCATATAATGTCGGGAATTAGGTGTAACTCCTTGCATATACTTAAAGGCTAACTTTTCAGCCTGTTCTATGTTTTCATTGAACAATAGTTCTCTAATCTCTTGAAGATGTTCCAAACTATCAGGATTATTTCTATTTCTTTTACCACCCGACCAAACACTATCTTCATTTAAGTGAATAAGTTCGTTAGTAGTTCCACCGTAGACCATGCCACCTATTCTACCATTGCCTATAGGTAGAGCCTCATTGAAATCTTTAGCAGGATTTTCATACCAAAGTATAGTATTATTCATAAAAAAAGCACTCCAAACAAAGAATATTTTAACGAAAAATCGTATAATAATTATAGCATAATATAAAGTTTTTTGCAACAAAAAAATCCGTACCATAAGGCACGGATTTGATATATTAAGTATTATAAAATTACTTAATTTCGATAGTAGCACCAGCAGCTTCAAGTTTAGTCTTGATTTCTTCTGCATCAGCCTTAGAAATGCCTTCCTTAACAGTCTTAGGAACGCTTTCAACGAATTCCTTAGCTTCCTTAAGACCTAGACCACAAACGTCCTTAACAGCCTTAATAACGCCCATCTTAGAATCGCCAAATGAAGTCATAACAACATCAAATTCAGTCTTTTCAGCAGCAGCCTCACCAGCACCAGCAGCAGGACCAGCAGCAGCAACTACAGCAGTAACGCCAAATTCTTCTTGGATAGCGTCTACTAATTCTTTTAATTCAAGAACAGATAAAGTCTTGATTTCTTCTACCATATTTAAAATCTTTTCTGAAGCCATGATAAAAATCTCCTTTATAATAAAAATAAAATATATAACTACGCACTAAGCAGATAGTGAGTAATTAAGCAACTTCCTCGCCATTTTCGTTCTTGTCGACAACAGCTTGTAGAGTTGCAGCAAGTTTTTGCATAGGTCCTTGTAGAGAACCAACAAGCATTGCAAGTAAAGTTTCTGTTGATGGAATCTTGGAAAGTGCTTGAACACCAGCTTGGTCATAAACTTCAGTACCGATATAACCAGCCTTTAATTCAAACTTATTTTCAAGTTGTTCAGCATACTTACCTAAAATTCTAGCAGGAGCAGTTTCATCAGTATCGGAAACTGCGATAGCAGTAGTACCTTCAAGAACGCTATCTAAACCTTGTATACCTGCCTCAGCTAAAGCTCTCTTTAACATAGTATTCTTTTCTACAGAGTAGTGAACACCAGCTTCACGGAGTTCTTTTCTTAACTTAGTATCTTCTTCAACAGTGATACCCTTATAATCAACTAAAACACCAGACTTTGAGTTCTTTAAAAGTTCAGTTAATTGAGCAACCTTATTTTGCTTAGCTTCTAAAATCTTAGCACTTGGCATAATATTTCACCTCCGATTAATTAACCTAAAACATACTATATATGAAAAAACCCTCTCCCCGACAGTTTGAGAAAAGGCATTGAAATTATATTCACGCTTAATATTCCTCGGTTGGACTTACTTTTTTGCCGACTGTCTTTAGAATTTAATCATATTAAAAAGTTGCAACCATGCAACAGAATTTATTATATCATAACTATTATGGTTTGTCAATAGTTTTTTTAAAAAAATTTTAATCTAAAAAAACTATTGCAAAACTTCCAAAAGTATGCTATAATATATCTTATGAGTAGACTATACGGTAGCATGAACGCTTTTAGTTTATGAGGAAAGTCCGAGCATCATAGAGCAGAATAGCTGTTAACGACAGCCGAGGGCGACCTTAGGGCTAGTGCAACAGAAATAAACTACCTTCTTTTAGGTACAGGTGGAAAGGCGAGGTAAAAGCTCACCAGAGTGTATGAGAGTACACTGCTATGTAAACCCTATTTGATGCAACGTCTATTGGTGCAATCTATTTTAACGTCTGCTCGGCGTATAGATTGTAATGACGGCTTTAACCATACGGCAACATATGGTATAGATAAATTACCGTACACGACAGAACTCGGCTTATCGGTCTAGTCATATATTAAAGAAAATCGGGAAGTTCCCGATTTTTTTGTATATCAAAAATGTACTTGGAGAGTTTTATATGAAAAAATTTTTAATATATATATTAATATCTGTAACTATTATCTTTTGTGTATCATGTACTTCACTAGATACCTCTTCTGTAGATACTTCTAATATGAAAAGTGGTATCGTGGATAACAGATTTTCAATGCTAGTTCCTAATGACTATCAAGAAACATCATCGGACTACATTGATAAATACTACATTAAAGATAATTCGGCTAGTATAATAGTAACCATAGATAATAATACTATTCAATATAACAACGCTAAAGATTACTATTCTAATGCAATAAATCAATATAAGAATACTTTTGATAACGTTCAAGAAATATCTAGTGAAAGCAGTACTGTAAGCGATATCTATAATGCTCAAATTGTAGAATTTTCATATCAAATATATTCCCAAAATGATGTAATAGACATGACTTGCTATGTTGAATACATATTATTAGGAAGTTCTACATATATAGTTACTTGTTCTGCCCCTACTGATAAGTATTCTACATATAAAAATGATTTCATACAGTCTATAAACTCCATAGTTATTAACGACTAAAAGATATCAAAATTATTGCAAATTGTATCCAATACTACAAAATGTACTTTTATTAGGATATTTTTATCATGTGTTGATGACACTTCCATATTTTATAGTTGACATATACACAAATTTATTGTACAATTAAATTGTATATTTTTTAGTGCTATTACAGATTAAAAAAATTAGTTCGGTTTTAATTGAAGAAAGTAGTTCGTAATGTTAAATAACTTTCTTCCTTTAATATATATTTTTATGTGGATTCTTTTAACTAAACTTATTACTAATCTATTCGGAGTATCTTACTAATAAGACCATGCTTATCCGATATATAATCGTTGTTAAAAGTTAAAGGCTTCTGCAATCACATTGTAACGTTTTAGAAAAGAGGTAAACTATGTCAAAAAACGAATATAAATCTACACCCTTTAAAGAGTATAATAAGCCCGTACGTCAAGCAAAGAAAGACCAACGTAAAACTCCTGTTAGAATAATTCCTCTAGGCGGATTGAACGAAATAGGTAAAAATATGACCGTAATAGAATGTTGTAATGATATGTTTATCATAGATTGTGGTCTTGCTTTCCCAGATACCGAAATGCTAGGTGTGGATATAGTTCTACCCGACTTTACCTATGTTGAACAGAATAAACAAAAACTTCGTGCTATAATATTAACTCACGGTCACGAAGACCACATTGGTGGATTGGCTTATCTATTAAAGAAGGTAAACGCTCCAGTATACGGAACAAAACTAACTCTTGCCTTAGTGGATAGCAAACTTAAAGAACATAGTATGTCGGAAAAGGTATCCTTAAACGTAATAGAACCTAAAAAGAATGTAAAAGCTGGTTGTATGACTATAGAGTTCATAAATGTAAACCATTCTATTCCAGATTCTATTGGTATGGCTATACATACTCCTGCTGGAGTAATAGTTCATACTGGGGACTTCAAAGTCGATTATACTCCTATAAACGGTGGTATCATAGACCTTGCTAGATTCGGTGAACTTGGTAGTAAAGGCGTTCTTGCTCTTATGTCAGATTCCACTAACGCAGAACGTTCAGGATTTACAGCTACAGAACGTAAGATTGGCGACTCTTTCGATAAGCTATTTAATCAAGCTGAGGGAAAAAGAATTATTATAGCTACGTTCTCCTCTAACATTCATAGAATACAACAGATTATAGATAGTGCTATAAAACATAATAGAAAGATTGCTCTATTCGGTAGAAGTATGGTAAACGTAGTTGAAACTGCTATAGAGTTAGGATATCTTAAAGCCCCTGAAAACTTAATAATAGATATCGAATTAATTAACGAATATCTTCCAGAACAGATAGTTCTAATAACTACTGGTTCACAAGGCGAACCTATGTCTGCTCTAACCAGAATGGCTATGAATGACCATAATAAAGTAAATATATCCACAAATGATTTTATAATCATATCAGCAAAGCCAATACCTGGAAATGAAAAGTATGTTACCAAAGTAATAAATGAACTTATGAAATCTGGTGCAGAAGTAATATCCGATGGAATGTATGAAGTTCATGTATCAGGTCATGCTTGTCAAGAAGAACTAAAGTTGATGTTAGCATTAACTAAGCCAACGTTTTTCATTCCAGTACATGGAGAGTATAAGCATTTAAAGTGTCATAAGCAGTTAGCTATAAGCATGGGTATTCCAGAGAGTAATATAATCATTGGAGAGATAGGCAACGTTATCGAAACCGATGGTATAGATATGAAGATAGTATCGCAAGTTACTGCAGGTAGAGTTCTTGTAGACGGTCTTGGCGTTGGTGATATAGGTTCTATAGTATTGCGTGATAGAAAGCATCTTAGTCAAGATGGTTTAATAATAGTATCCATAGTTATGGATAGAGTTCATAAAAGAATAGTATCTGGTCCAGATATAATATCAAGAGGTTTCGTATACGTTAGAGAGTCTGGTCCACTAATTGAGGAGGCTCGTCATGTAGTGTATAATACTCTAAAGCGTTGTACACCTCAAGAGTTACACGAATGGAACTGTCTAAAGACTAAACTTCGTGACGTACTATCTGATTACATCTACGCAAAGACTAAACGTAATCCTATGATACTTCCTATTTTAAATGAAATATAATCAATATATTCCAAGACGACATATCGCCCATACGTTGAATATATTGGAGGTGATTTTCTAAGTTGAATAAAAAAAAATTCACAACTTTAAAAGTATGCTTAATAGTATTTTTTATATTTATACTCACTCTATCGATATACATTTTTAAATATAATAGATGTCTATCAGTGATATGCACAATAATATCCATAGTTATAGGAACTATAATAACCATGACTATTGTAAGTATGAATAAAAATCTATACGGATTTTTCTCCGAATTAAGTAGAAAAACTCTAAAAGTAGAAAGTTGTGCATTATATGACTATCCTAATATGCTAGTTATAGCAAATAATAACAATAAAATAGTCTGGTATAATAAGATGTTTTTAAAAAAGTTTTCTAACTACAAGGAACTCTTTGGACAAGATATAAACTATATATTAGGTTGCAATATAAATCCGCTAAGAAAATCACACCATAATACTATGGAGATATCTGTAGATAATCAAACTTTTAAGATGTTTTCCGTTCCATATGGCGACTACAAAACAGACTTATCTATGATAACTTTCTTAGATATTACGGAACTTAATCATATTAACAAACTCTATCAGCAGACTAAACCAGTAGTGATGTTTATATCTATTGATAACTTTGAAGATATATTCCAAAACTCAAAAGAAAGCGACAAGGCTACCATTCAAGCCAAAGTTGAACAACTAATTGAAACTTTCCTACTAGATTATGATACGGTTATAAGTAGAGTATCACATGATAAGTATACTATAATAACTAAGCAACAACACATTCAACACATGATGAAAAATAAGTTTAAAATCTTAGATATGGCTAGAGAAATAGTAACCGCCGATAAGATACCTTTAACACTATCTATTGGTGTAGGTTTGGATTTCAATACCATGTCCGAAAGTGAGCAATCTGCCAAACAAGCACTAGATATGGCTCTTGGTAGAGGTGGCGACCAATGTGCCGTAAAGACTTCCGACGGTGGATTTCAATTCTTTGGTGGAGTATCTAAAGGTATAGAAAAGCACTCCAAGATAAAATCTAGGATTATAGCAACAGCTATTCAAGAGTTAATTAGCAACTTCGACAACGTTTATATAATGGGACATAGATTTGGTGACTTAGACTCTATAGGTAGTGCCGTAGGTCTAGCCGATGCAGTACGTCAAATGGGAAAACACGTCTATATAGTTACCGACTTTGAAAGAACTCTTGCTAGACCTTTAATAGAACATATAATATCTGTTAGTGAGTTTAATATGTTCATATCTGTTCCAGAGGCACTATCAAACTTTAAGAGTTCATCTAGTTGTCTAATAATTGTGGATACTCACAACAAGGATATAATAGAAAGTAAAGATTTATATGAACTTGCAAATCAAGTAATAGTAATAGACCATCATAGAAAGACGGTAAACTTCATAAATAATGCAGTTATATTCCATCATGAACCTTTTGCCTCATCGGCATCGGAAATGGTTACAGAACTTATTCAGTACTTTAAAATTCCTAACAAGATTTCCTCTTATTCGGCTGAGGCTTTGCTATCTGGAATTATGCTAGATACTAAAAACTTTATCATGAAAACAGGCGTTAGAACTTTCGAGGCTGCTGCGTTTCTAAAAAAGAACGGTGCTGATACTATTGCCGTAAAAACATTATTTTCAACGTCTATACAATCGTATAAGACTAAGGCTAACATCGTGGCAAGTGCCGAAATATACAAAAGATGTGCTATCGCTGAAACTAATGAAATTGTCGAAAATATTAGAATTATAGCACCTCAATCGGCTGACGAACTTCTTAATATAACTGGTGTAGATGCCTCATTTATAATATATCGTACTAACGATTGCATTAATATATCGGCACGTTCATTAGGTAAAATGAACGTTCAATTGGTAATGGAAAAGCTAGGTGGTGGAGGACATCAAACCATGTCAGCTACGCAAATACGGGATAAATCTATGAAAGATGTATACCTAATGTTAATAAATGCTATTGATGATATCTTACCTTAAAGATATCTATAGCAATATTATATATCCGTGAGAGTTCCATTCTCACATATACATAAAATCGCATTGTTGAAAGGAGATTTTTATACTATGAAAGTTATTCTAATACAAGATGTTAAAGGCACTGGCAAAAAAGGTGACGTTAAAGAAGTCGCTGATGGTTACGCTAGAAACTTTTTAATCAAAAAGGGCGTAGCTATTGAGGCTACTAATGAAAATCTAAATAGATTAAAAGGACAACAATCCTCTGCACAACATAAGGTAGATTTAGAAATCCAACACGCTAAGGAAGTTGCTCAACTTATAGACGGAAAAAGAGTAACTATAAAGGCTAAAGCTGGTAAGAATGGTAAACTATTCGGTTCTGTTACAGCTGGACACATCGCAGATGCTATTGAACAACAGTTCAACGTTAAAATCGAAAAGAAAAAGATTTCTTTAAAACTAGAAATAAAAGCATTTGGTTCTTATGAGGCAGATATTAAACTATACAAAGGCATATCTGCTAAGATTACTGCTGACGTTTTGGAGGTTTAATCCATGCAAGAACAGATTAGTTCTATATCAGAAGTTCCAAAAAGTATCGATGCTGAACAGTGTGTACTAGGTTGTATACTCATTGACCCTGATAACGTTTTATCCTCCGTAATGGAGGTTTTAACGTCTAAGCACTTCTACGATGACGTTAATGCTAGAATATTTTCTATAATGTCTGCATTAACCATAAATGGAGGTATTGTAGACCCTGTTGAAGTATTAAATCAATGCTTAAATGAAGGTCTATTTGATAATGAAGTATTAGGCAATAATTATATTGCTAACCTTATGGAAAAAGTTCCGACTGTTGCAAACGTCATGAGTTACTGCAAAATAGTAATTGAAAAGTATAACTTGCGTAACTTACTAAACATATCCAATAAGTTAAAAGATTCCATCTTATCTGGCAAGATGAACTCTCAAACTATACTAGAAACCGTATCACAAGAAGTTTTCAACATAAGAGAGGGCAACGAAAAAAAAGGATTAGTTCCTATTAAAGAAGTAATGTTTTCTACTTACGATAAACTATGTAAGTTAAGTGGCATAGACAAAGACAAGTACAAAGGACTTTCCACTGGTTTTCACAACTTGGATTCCGTTATAGTAGGATTAAACAAATCCGATTTAATAATAGTTGCAGCACGTCCAGGTATGGGAAAGACTTCTTTTGCTTTGAACATAGCCACTAACGTTGCTAAATCTTATGATAAGCAAGTTGCTATATTTTCACTAGAAATGTCTAATGAACAGTTAGCTCTTAGAATCCTTTCTTCGGAATCTGGTGTAAATAGTCACACCTTGCATACTGGAAGGTTAAGTGGCGATGATTGGGTTAATGTAGCTTATTCTGCTGAAACTATAAACAAGTTCAAAATGTATATAGACGACTCTGCAGGTATTACCGTACAAACTATGAAATCTAGATTACAGAACGTTAAAAATTTAGGTTTAGTGGTAATAGATTATCTTCAACTTATGTCATCTAACCTACGTTCTGATAACAGAGTTACTATAGTTTCAGAAATCACTAGAAACGTTAAAGTAATGGCTAAAGATTTAAACGTTCCAATAATACTACTATCGCAACTTTCAAGAGGTCCTGAAAGTCGTACTGATAAACGTCCTATGTTATCCGACTTAAGGGAATCAGGTTCTATAGAACAAGATGCTGACATAGTACTATTTTTATATAGAGATTCTTACTATAATAAAGCATCTGAGGAGAAAAATATATCGGAATGTATAGTAGCTAAAAATCGTAATGGTGAGTTATCCACTGTAAAGCTAGGTTGGAACGGAGCTCTTACAAAGTTCACCAACCTAGAAACTAGACTACAAGAACCATCTTAGGAGGTTATTCCTTGATAGATAAAGTAAAAAGTGCAATATCCATGTATGATATGCTATCTAGTGGGGATAGTATCTATGTAGGACTTTCTGGTGGTGCTGATAGCGTTTCATTACTTTTAATACTAAACGACTTAAAAGATGTATATAATATAAATATATCTGCAATACACATAAACCATCAATTGCGTGGCGAGGAAAGTTTTCGTGATGAAAACTTCTGTATTGAACTATGCAAACGCTTAAATATTTCGCTATATGTAGACCGTATAGATGTAACTTCTTATTGTAAAGAAAACAAGGTATCTTTAGAAGAAGGTGCTAGAATACTACGCTATAACTCTTTACAGAAGTTAGCCAAGGGAAAGATTGCAACTGCTCATACACTTTCGGATAATTGTGAAACTATAGTCCATAATCTAACTCGTGGAGCAGGTTTAAAAGGTCTTACTGGAATACCTCCCGTTAGGGACAATATCATTAGACCTATTATATTCTGCACTCGTGAAGATGTAGAAAACTTTTTACATCAAAAAGGTATCAACTTCGTTACAGATAGTACTAACCTTTGCGATGACTATACCAGAAACAAGATTAGACACAATGTAATTCCCATACTTAAAGAAATAAATCCAAAGTTTGAAAGAAAAGTATTAGATACTATTGAAGTTCTTAATGAAGATGGAAACTATATCGATACTGTAGCAAATACGCTATTTGAAGATAATATATCTACTGATAGAAAAACTTTAAATGTAGACCTTAGAAAATATCATAACGCAATTAAACATAGATGTATTAAAAAACTCTTTAAAGAAAATAACTTGACTTATAGTCACGAAAAAATATTAGCTATAGACAACATTATCACAAATGATGGTAAAATAAACGTTTCTAATGATGTCTATTTTATATCAAAGATGGGTATTCTTTCAGTAGCGAATATTTCAAGAAAATGTACAAACTATGTGCCTATGTCCACTGATTTACTTATTAATGGAAAAACAACCATCTTTAACAAGACAGTAGAAACTACTTTGATAAGAAACTCTACTTTTATTAATAAAAAATTAACAAATTGTATTCTTGATTATGATAAAATACAAGGTAAGGCACTATTAAGAAGTAGACAGTTTGGTGATAAGATTAAACTTAAAAATAGAGGCTTTACCTCCTCTGTAAAGAAACTTATAAATCAATACGTTTCCAAAGATTGCCGTGATACTCTATGCTTTATAGCTGATGACCTTGGATTAATCTTTATGGAAGGCTTTGGAGTTTCTGAAAGAGTTGCTTGTGATGAAAACACAAAAAACTATCTAGTTGTTAAGATAGTCGAAAAAAAATCAAAATGATAGAGAACTGCCGTATTTTATATACATACGGACAAAAGATTGGAGTGAATATTATTGCCACCTAAAAAAAGTAATTCGGGAATTATGGCGTATATTATAGTAGTAGTATTAGTAATACTATCTATTGTAGTATTCAAGCCATTTAGCAGTACCCCACAAGAAAGTTACAAATATTCTGAAATTATGGAGTATTTTGACAACTATCAAGTTAGTAAAATGGAGTTAAACCTTGGCTCTGGCGATGGTTCTGGTCAACTACACATGACCATAACTCAAGATGATGGCTCAGAAAAAGAAATAACATATACCGTGCCTAACGTTAGTGTATTCTTGCAAGATATCCATTCGGATAGAAATGACTATCGTGTAGAATACAATAAGCGTCACCCAGATGCTCCTTTAGAACAAGATTATTACAAAATTACTGATAACTCTTGGTTAATTACCATCATACCTACTATTATATTTATGGTTATAAGTGTAGGTCTTGTAGTTTTCATGATGAAACAAACTACTGGCGGTAGCAAATATACTAACTTTGGTAAGTCGGGAGTTAAACCTAATCAAAGTAAGAATAAAACCACTTTCAAAGATGTTGCAGGTGCTGATGAAGAAAAAGAAGAAATGGCTGAAATCGTCGATTTCTTAAGAAATCCTAAAAAGTACTCCGATATGGGTGCTAGAATACCTAAAGGTGTACTATTACTAGGCCCTCCTGGAACTGGTAAAACTCTACTTGCTAGAGCCGTTGCTGGTGAGGCTGGTTGTCCATTCTTCCCTATATCTGGTTCGGATTTTGTGGAAATGTTCGTAGGTGTAGGTGCTTCAAGAGTTCGTGATTTGTTTGAACAAGCTAAAAAGAATGCTCCATCTATTATATTTATAGACGAAATAGATGCCGTAGGTCGTCATAGAGGTGCTGGTCTTGGTGGTGGTCACGATGAACGTGAACAAACTCTTAACCAACTTCTAGTCGAAATGGACGGCTTTACTGGTAACGATAGCGTTATAGTTATAGCTGCTACTAACCGTCGTGATATCTTAGACCCTGCTCTACTCCGTCCAGGACGTTTCGACAGACAGATATTAGTAAGCTATCCAGACGTTAAGGGCAGAGAAGAAATACTAAAGGTTCATACTAAAAAGAAACCTCTTGCCCCAGATGTAAACCTAAAGACTATCGCTCAAAGTACAGTCGGATTTACTGGTGCAGATTTGGAAAACTTAGTAAATGAGGCATCTTTATTAGCCGTTAGAGCCAATCGACAAGCTATAAATATGTCCGATATTGAAGAAGCTACTATAAAAGTAATTGCAGGTCCAGAAAAGAAGTCTAGAGTAGTATCAGAAAAGGAAAAGCGTCTAACTGCATATCATGAGGCTGGTCATGCTATATGTACGTTTAACTGTCCTACTCAAGATAAAGTACATCAAGTATCTATAATACCTCGTGGAATGGCTGGAGGCTACACCATGTCACTACCTGAATACGATAAATCTTTTACAAGCAAGACCGAAATGGAAGAAAATATCGTAACTTTACTAGGTGGTCGTGTTGCCGAAAAGTTAATAATACATGATATATCTACTGGTGCATCTAACGATATCGAAAGAGCAACTAACATCGCTAGAAGTATGGTTACTAAGTACGGATTTAGTGAAAATCTTGGTCCTATGGTATACGGAAACTCTCAAGGAGAAGTTTTCCTAGGTAGAGATTTCAACAGTACTCCTAACTACTCCGATAACATAGCCTACGAAATAGATACCGAAATGCGTCAAATTATAGAAACTGCCTACAACCAATGTGAGCAAATTCTAACAGATAATATAGATAAACTTCACTTCTTAGCAAAATATCTAATGAAGTTTGAAAAGATTGATGGCGAACTTTTCGATAAGATTATGAGAAATCAAGTTGGTGAGGAAATTCTTGAAATGGATAATCCAACTAAGCCATCTCTACTTGATAACGTTAAAAAAGAGTTAGACACTCAACTTAACGAAAACAATGCTAAAGAAGATACTTCAGTTATCAATAATGATACTGATAATAACTCTAATGAAACAGCTGAAAAATAATCTTTGTTATATGTACTAAAAAATCGCTTATGGAACTTCCATAAGCGATTTTTTTATCTACAATAGATTTTTAATAAGCCATGCCTAACTCAATAGCCTTCATATTTGCATCAATTAGATTAGCTTTCTTAGGAGGTACTACACTTTCAAAAGCCTTTCTAATGGTATCTATGGCACAAAGACCAGTTTCCTTGATGGCATTACCTAACAATACAATGTTAGCCATACCTTGCAGACCATTATCTTCTGCAATTTGAGTAGCTGGAATATAATGACATTCTATATCATCACGGTCGGATTTTTTCTTAACTAGAGTACTATCAATAAAGGCTTTGCCTCCACTTTGAACTTTCTCTATAAACTTAATATAAGATGGTTGGTTCATGGCTACGAATATGTTAGGTTCTGTAACTAATGGAGAACCTACAATCTCATCGGAGATACATACAGAACAGTTTGCAGTACCACCACGCATCTCTGGGCCATATGATGGCAACCATGATACTTCTTTTTCATCAATAAGACCACAATAAGCTAATATTTTACCTGCAAATAGAACACCTTGTCCACCAAAACCAGCTAAAATGATTTCTTTAGTCATAAAAATCAACCCTCCGAATCTATATCCTTGAACACACCTAATGGATAGTAAGGAATTACTTCATTTTTAATTCTTTCTAAGGCTTCAATAGGAGTCATGCCCCAGTTAGTTGGGCAAGTAGATAAAATTTCTACTATAGAAAAACCTTTCTTTTCTTGTTGATACTTAAAGGCTTTTCTAATAGCTTTTTTACAATCGTTAATATGAGCAACGCTGTCAAGGGCAGTACGTTGAACTAGTGCAGTACCATCAAGAGTAGCTAACATTTCGCATACACGCACTGGAAATCCTGCAACTTTAGTATCACGACCATATGGAGTAGTTTGTGTTATCTGATTAGGTAAGGTAGTAGGTGCCATCTGACCACCTGTCATACCATAGTTAGTATTATTTATAAATATTACAGTAATATTTTCGCCTCTAGTGGCACTATGAACGGTTTCAGCCGTACCTATAGCAGCGAGGTCGCCATCGCCTTGATAGGTAAATACAAACTTATCAGGATTGGCTCTTTTAACACCCGTAGCAACGGCGGGGGCTCTGCCATGTGGAGCTTCTATCATATCACAAGCGAAGTAATCGTAAGCAGTTACAGAGCAACCTACTGGACAGATACCAATAGTATCTCCTTCGATACCCATTTCATCAATAATTTCGCAAACCAATCTATGAGCTATTCCATGAGTACAACCAGGACAGTAACTTGTAGAAACATCTAACAAAGATTTAGGTTTTTCAAAGATAATAGCCATAATTAATTAGCACCTCCGAGTTCGACAATTTTACTTAAAACTTCCATAGGTGTAGGAACTACACCACCAGTTCTACCAAAGAAGTGTACTGGCTTAGAACAGTTTATAGCAAGTTTAACATCGTCAATCATTTGACCAGTAGACATCTCCACGCATAGTACAGACTTACAATTTTCTACTGCCTTATTGATTTCTTGTACTGGAAAAGGCCATAGAGTAATCGGTCTAAACATACCAACTTTCAAGCCATTACTTCTAGCCTTTACTACGGCAGATTTAACTATCCTAGAAGTAGCACCATAAGCGACTACTACGATATCTGCGTCATCAGTTAGATAACTTTCAGCCATATGTAGTTCTTGTTTAATAGTTTCATAGCGTTTATATCTATCTAAGACTATACTTTCTAGTTGGTCTGCTTGTAGATACAAAGAGTTTATTATATTATGTTTTCTTCTATTTCCATGACCGTTACAAGCCCAACTTTTATCAAACTTAGTATGTTTTAACTCTGGGAAGGTAATAGGTTCCATCATTTGACCTAAAAGACCATCCATAAAAATCATAGCAGGAACACGATACTTATCGGAAGTATCGAAGGCTTTAACAGTAAGGTCGATAATCTCCTGTACCGAATTTGGAGCAAATACCAATATTTGAAAGTCACCATGTCCCAAAGATTTAGTAGCTTGCCAATAATCCGATTGTGATGGTTGAATACCACCTAACCCTGGGCCACCTCTTTGAACGTTTACAATAACTCCAGGTAAATCGCTACCAGCCATGTAAGAAACTCCCTCCGACTTTAAAGAAATTCCAGGGGAAGATGATGAGGTCATAGCTCTAACTCCCGATGCAGATGCTCCCAACACCATATTTATAGCTGCTATTTCGGACTCTGCTTGAACAAAAACGCCACCTTCTACTTTAGGCATACGTTTAGCCATATAGGCTGCTATTTCAGTTTGAGGTGTAATAGGATATCCAAAGTAACACTTACAACCCACTCTAACGGCTGCCTCAGCCAAAGCCTCGTTGCCTTTCATAAGATTTCTTTCCAAAACATATCACCTCAATTATTTACTTTTCTACTGTTATAGCGCAATCAGGACACATTATAGCACACATTGTACAACCTATGCACTGCGAATTATCTATACAAGTAGCAGTAAAATATCCTTTTAAATTACGTTTTTCTTTTTGGATAGCAACTATATTTTTTGGACATACCGAAGTACACAAAGCACAACCCTTGCACTTTTCAAAATTGACAGTAATCTGTGCCATTTTCTCGCTTCCTTTCATTCTAAAAACATAATGTATATATATGTTTATATTATATTCTTTGAATGTTAATATAACATTAAAAATTTAATATCTTTCCCAGATGGGCAAGACGTATCTATTTACGAAGTAGCCATCTTGTTTAGATACCAAGTCTTTAGTATCTTTAGGATAGGTAGTCAACGTAATAGGTAAGTTTGCCAACTTAGAAACGTTTTCGGCAAACTGTCTAGAGTTTTCTACTGTTTCTATGGTAGTTTCGCCACCTAAGTTAGAGTTATTAATAATGCCCGTATGTTTCAATCTAGAGGCATTTTCTATTTCATTCATTAAGTTGATAGCCTCATTAGGAGTTTTAGTCATATATCTGTACGCATTTATGACGTATAGCATATCCAACTCTTGACTATAGTTAGATAACATCTCAGCAAATTGACCTAATGCTATTGCACCAGTATCGTCGCCACCTACGTCTATAATTAAGTACGAACCTTCCTTTATGATACTTTCTATGCCAAAGGTAATGGCAGGGGTATCCAAATTAGAATTAGCATATACAGAAGATATCAACTTAATATTATTATCATGGAATAGATTTTTAAAGTCTGCTGTACGAAAGTAAGGATTTACAGTGTCCAAGTCTATTACAGAAACTTTCTGTCCTGTAGATTTAGAAAAATCCATAGCCAAATTTACACAGATATTAGTCTTTCCTGAACCATAATGACCAGTTATAATAGTAATCTTTTTCATATACACAAGACCTTTCACAACTCTAAAAAGAGAACATCATTATATATAATAACATAATATACTTAAAACCGTTTACTTTAATAATTATACCATAGGATTATCTTTAAATCAAGGGTTTTTATAAACCTAACACAAATTTAGAAGATTTATATTTGAATTTATGACTTTTTTCACAAAAAATACTTGAAAAATATTAAAGTACTCTAAAAAAGTATAGATTATATAAATATACACATATTATACATACAAAAAAGACATACCCCCTATACCAAGAGATATGTCTTAATAGATTAAATACTATAGTAATTATTCAGCTTCAGAAGTTTCAGATGCCTCAGTAGTATCTTCAGTATCCTCACTAGATGAGTCAGTTTCTTCTGCACTAGCGTCAGCGTCGCTATCATCGGAAGAACCTTCAGCACCAGAACCACTGATAGTGAAAGTTACTTCAATCTTAGAGAAGCTATCAAAAGTAGATGCAGGTACTATTTGAGCAGATATGCCATCTAAATCGCCATCAGCAGTCCAAACGTCCTCAGTTGGAGCAGTTGGAACGTAACTATTAAAGATGTTAGTTCTTAAGTTACCATCTTCATAGTTGCAATAGTTCTTAGTAAATTCAACTTCAACGCCATCAATCTTGATGCTATCTATAGTTATGGAAGTTGCTTGGTCTGGGAATAGTTCTTCACCATTTTGAATAACTACTGCACAGAAAGAACAACCATTGATAACGTCTAAACCATTCATTTGAACGGCATCAGCATTAGATGCGTCAAGACTAACAGTATAAGTACCATCACCATCAATATGAGCAACTTCTGCACCATAAGCAAGAGTTTCCATATCGTTACCACCATACTGTAACCACCATTGAGCATCACCAAAAGCTAAATAAGCGTCACCATCTTCAGCAGTAGTACCCTCTGGAAGTACTAGAACTTCAGCAGTAGTAGTTTCTTCTGCTTCAGTTTCAGCCTCAGTTTCTTCAGTGGTAGTAGTTTCTTCTGCGGTAGTTTCCTCAGCAGATGTAGTAGTAGTATCTGCATCGGAATTGGTATCGTTTCCACCACAAGCAGTCATCATAGTAGCTAACATAGAGATAGCTAATAGTATAGTTAACTTCTTTTTCATAGATTTCTAATCTCCTTAATAAAATATAATAACAAAACTTATATATAATGAAAAGTTAATTCAAACCTTTCAATATATATATAATACACTCTAATTGTGATAATTTCAAGTAGAAAAGATTACACTAGAATTACAGTTTTTTGTGCAAAGTACATAATTGATAACACAAAATTAAAAAAATATTTACAGATAAATTTCTAAAATAGGAACATATATAACAATATGTTCCTACTAGATAGTATACTCTAAGAATTATATGGCATTAATTTAAAGTCTATATAGAACTCATTTATTAAGCCATCTTGTGAACGTCGTTGAACTTTAGCAGTAACAGTATCACCAGCTTTAGAACCTTCTAAAGCACTCATAACACTTGAATAGTCTGTAACCTCTTGGTCGTTAATTTGAGTAATTACATCACCGACTTTTATTTGAGTATCTGCTATACTACAAGAACTGTCTATATCTTTAATTTCTATTTCGTTGCTCTGCTGATTGAACGTTATACCTATTCTAAAACGATTTTTAATTAAATCTTCAGCACAATTAAGAGCATCATTTATACATATAGCAAAGCCTAAACCCTCGTATGTTTGGTCTTCGGATATCTTTAATGTAGTTATTCCTATAACTTGACCGTACATATTTAACAATGCACCACCAGAGTTTCCAGGGCTGATTGCCGTATCTGTTTGGATATAGTTTCTTTCAACGTCATCAGAGGTTTTATAGTTTCTGTTTATACTAGATACTATTCCTTTAGTAACCGTACCAGTCAAACCTGCTGGATTTCCTATAGCTACAACATCTTCACCTAATATTACGCTATCGGAGTCGCCCATAGTTGCCACTGGAATATCTTTATTATCGGATTGTAACACGGCAATATCCAATTCGGAGTTCATTCCCACAAAACTTAGATTAATCTTAGTTTCATCTTGTAGAACGCCAATTATATAGTTTGCATCTTCAATAACGTGAGCATTAGTCAAAACGTAACCCTCATCGCTGAAAACTATTCCCGAACCCATTCCATTTAGATTAACTCCATCAGTAGATACATATATGGCAATTATAGAACTACTAGCATACTTTGCCACTCCTGATACTGTATAAGTGCCATCGTCATTCATATAAGTAGCGTCATCACGTTGTGGTGGCTGATATTGTTCTATTAATATGCCATTATTTTCGGTAGAAAAGTCATAATCTTTAGAGTTGGAAGTATCATCACTTGATGTACTATTAGAAGTATTGCTATCGCCTATCTGTGCCAGATATTGCTCTGGATTTTTAAAATCTATTACCATGCAACTTATGAATATAGCCAAACACATAACCATGAACACTATAAATATAGTAACAGTAGTCTTATTTACACAAGATATCGCTTTTCGATTACTACCATTATTCATACGTTGATTTTTATAAAATTCATATCTTTTAAGTAGCATATCGTCGGTATTTTTAGAGTATTCTGTAGTAGCATTAGTATTGTCAATCTTAGAAGTTTCTTGAACGTCCGAAGTCTTTTTAGAAAGAGTTTCATCATGTTCAAGAGAGTTTGAAAAATCATTTTTTATGTCTTTATTTTCATTTATGGATACTTCACCACTAGAGGAAGTTCCTAAACTTTCCTTATTATCTTCCATATAAAAAGCCTTTCTTAAATTCTAACGTACAGTGTATATATTATAGTTCGCTTTCATCGACTACAAACTTATAGCCTACTCCCCAGACGGTAGTTAATGCCCACTTATCAGATACGCCTTCTAACTTTTCTCTAAGACGCTTTATGTGAACATCTATAGTACGAGAGTCGCCATAGTATTCAAAGCCCCAAACCTCATCAAGTAATTGATTTCTAGTATATACCCTATTCGGATTAGATGCTAAATAGAATAACAATTCCAACTCCTTAGGAGGGGTATCTTTAACTTCGCCATTGATTTTCAATTCATATCTAGTCATATTTATTACTAACTTGTCATAACGAACTTCTTTAACTTCTGCATCAGCAGATTTCTTACCACATCTACGATACACCGCTTTAACTCTAGCCATGACTTCTTTAATTTCAAAAGGTTTAGTAATATAATCATCTGCACCAAGTTCTAAGCCTAGAACTTTATCGAAAGTTTCACTTTTAGCAGTAATCATAATAATTGCAATATTAGATTTTCTTCTAACTTCTCTGCAAATTTGAAAGCCATCTATTTCAGGTAGACCAATATCTAGTAATATAATATCTGGGTTGATATGATTAAATTTAACTAAAGCATCATTACCATCATGAGCCAGTGTAACATTAAAGCCTTCTTTTTCCATATACTGTTTTAGAAGGTCGCAAGTATTTCTATCATCATCTACAATTAGAGCAGTACCTATCGACATTTACATACATCTTCCTTTGCAATAAATTTTAATTCATGAATTTATTATATTATAACATATTAACGAATTATGTACAAGTACTTTTTAAAAAAATATGTACAAAATATGAACGTTATTTTTTAACAAAAAATCCTGTACTGTTTCAAGCACAGGATTTATCTAATGGTATAAACATCAATTATTTAGTAGAGTCATATATAGCATCACTAGTACCAGAAATTGGTGTGGATATAGAACCTTTTACAGTATCGAAGCCACCAGCATTAGAATATTGATTTGCAGGTACTGGATATCTACCTATACATACACCAGTATTATTATCAGCAAATAAAGCGGAGTTTACTCTAATAGTATTTAAATTTTTATCATTCACATTACTTGTAGTAGCGTTTACATACCATACAGAATTTTCTCTAAAGTTAGAACCTAACTTAGCTGTAATTGTAGGAGTTGCAACGTTACTATCACCTTTTTCTATAGTAATAACACCATCAGTAGTAGTAATTTGCGATACTTTACCCTCTAGTTGATAATCTTGCAAAACAGTTACGGCTGTATTGAATACTACCTTTGCTTGACTATTACAAGTTTTTAGTTTACTATCTCTTAACCACGCAAATACATTTGGAACTATTACTCCACACAAAACGGCTAAGATTGCCATAACTACGATTAACTCTACCATAGTAAAGCCCATTAATCGTTTAAAAGATTTCATATAAAAACCCTCCTAAAATAAAACTCACGAATATATACTTTAATTATATCAATAATAAAAATATTTGTCAATGCGATTAATGACAAATATTACATGGACTTTTTGTAGAAATCAGCGAATTACAAAATTAACGTTTCAATAATGCTATTAGATACTAAAAATCCTTTAGGTGTTAAAGAGATTATATCATTATGGATAGTTAAATATCCATAACGTTCTAATGGATAGGCTTTCTTTAAAACTTCACTTGCATACTTTGGATATAGTTTAGTATCTAAACCACTAGATAGCCTTAATGCTAACATTCCAACTTCCTCAAAAGTGTACGGATTTTCTTCAGTAATTACAGTCTTTTGATGTTCCTCTAGTATAAAGTTATCTCTATCCTTAGGAACATAGAACCTTTTGCCATTAAAACATGAATGTGAACCTGAGCCTATACCAAGATAATCCACGCATTGCCAGTACTTTAGATTGTGTTTGCTTTCAAATCCAGACTTTGCAAAGTTGGAAATTTCATATTGATTATATCCAAAAGATTTAAATATTTCTACAGACTTTAAGTACATATCAGATACTATATCCTCACTAGGCAAGTTAGATAGTATATCATTATTGCTACTATATGGAGTGTTCTCCTCAACTTTAAGCATATACGATGATATATGTTTAATATCTAGTTTAGATATGTTCTCACATGAATACTTTAGAGTATCCATAGTTTGATAAGACGTTCCTATCATTAAATCGCAAGATATGTTTTCAAATCCGACTTTATGAGCAGTAGCCACAATATTTTTACAATCGTTAAAGGTGTGATTTCTTCCTAAAGTTTTCAATTCGGTATCCACACAAGATTGTACTCCTATAGATAGCCTATTTACTCCACAGTTGATAAGGCTTTCCATCTTATTAGCGTTTAAAGTTCTAGGATTGGTTTCCAAAGTTATCTCAGCATTTTTTGGCATATCGAAACACTTTCTAGCCGTTTGGATAATCTTATCTATTGAGGAAACTTCCATAAGTGATGGCGTTCCACCACCAAAGTATATAGTATCTGCTTGAACTTTATACTTTGAATAGTATTCTAAATTTCTAACCACGGCATCACCATAAGATATTATCTTATCTTTAGAATACTTTCCCGAATAAAAATCGCAATATGGACACTTTGTGGCACAAAATGGCACATGAATATATATTCCTATCATAGATAATATTACTTTCCACCGACATCATTTCTAATGCAACGTTCTAAATCTGGGATAAAGCCATCTATAATCTTAGTGCCTACTATGGCAATAAGCCACATTCCGACTATAAATCCGTAGTTTTGATGCTCTACTCCTTGGTTCATTTCGGTAATTAAGATTAAAGCAGTATATATTAAAGCTCCCAAATACACTACAGATTTTATAACAGTAGTAATCTTGCCATTTACAACTCTACGACCACAATTCTTACATTTTGTACCCTTAGAACCCATTCCACCAGTAACCATCTTTTGAAAAGGTGATACTGTCTTTTCGTGACAGTATGGACATTCATATTTAAACATACTTAAAAACATCCCTTCTATATTATTGATAATTTTGCTCATTAAGTGCCTTATCTACACGATATATATACATAATAGGAACTATATTTATAGGAACTCCTATTTCAATTAGAAATAAAATTCCAGTTTTTAAAGATATAAAAAAACTATCATTAGTTCCAATGAATAAGCATATACTCATGGATAAAAATATCACTATAGCTAATACTATTTCAGCTATGCTTACACTCTTGATGGCTTTTAAATACTTGATATCTCTATATTTAAAAAACTTCTTACCTACTACAGATGGTATAGTTGAAAATATTCCAAATAATAAGACAGGCACTCCAAAACATAAGATTAACAATGCAACTAGAACAATTATTCCTAATATACTAGCACCTTTTCCATACACCATATTTATTAATATAAATCCTATTATTAACGATAAAGTTCCTATAACTATGCCAAATATCCCCACTATAAATCCAATAGATGATAACCTTTGTAACCTATCTAAGTTAGTAAGTTTAGATTTTTTTGTATAGATATCATTAGTATTCATAAAAAACCTCCCATATGTACATGGAACGCCCTTAATGACGTTCCATATTAAACTAAATTAGATTTTACTCATCATCTAACTTTAGAACTGCCATAAATGCCGATTGTGGTACTTGTACAGTTCCTAGAGTTCTCATACGCTTTTTACCTTCTTTTTGTTTTTCAAGAAGTTTCTTCTTACGAGTGATATCGCCACCATAACATTTAGCAAGAACGTCCTTACGCATAGCCTTGATAGTTTCTCTAGCAATAACCTTACCTCCGATACTGGCTTGTACTGGAATTTCAAAAAGTTGTCTAGGAATATTTTCTTTTAACTTTTCAGCAATCCTTCTACCACGAGAATAAGCCTTGTCAACGTGAACTATAAAAGATAGTGCATCTACGATATCACCATTTAATAGGATATCTAACTTAACTAGCTTAGATGGAGCATATCCTAACATTTCATAGTCAAAAGAAGCATAACCCTTAGTTCGAGATTTTAATACGTCAAAGAAATCGTAGACTATTTCACAAGCAGGAAGTTCGTAGTGCATTTCAACACGAGTTTCATCAAGATATTGCATATCTTTGAATACGCCACGTCTTTCTTGACATAAGTCCATAATATTTCCAACAAATTCCGACGGAGTTAGTATACTAGCTTTTACTATAGGTTCTTCGGCACTTTGAATTAACGCAGGGTCTGGATAGTTCGTAGGATTATCTATATATACGGTTTCGCCATTGGTTAGATTTACTTTGAATACTACTGATGGTGCTGTAGTAATTAAATCAAGATTGTACTCACGTTCAAGACGTTCTTGAATTATTTCCATGTGAAGTAATCCCAAAAAGCCACAACGGAAACCAAATCCCAAAGCTATAGAGGTTTCTGGCTCAAAAGATAATGACGCATCGTTAAGTTGAAGTTTTTCCAGAGCATCTCTAAGGTCGCCATACTTAGCACTATCGGCTGGATATATACCAGAGTATACCATAGGATTTACTTTTCTATATCCTGAGAGAGCCTCAGCACATGGATTGTCTGCTTTAGTAACGGTATCGCCTACACGGGTATCGCTGATACTCTTAATAGATGCTGAAATATATCCAACTTCACCCACTTCTAGCTTACCCGCATTTATATGTTGATTAGCTGTCATATAACCAGCCTCTACGACGGTAAACTCTGCACCAGTAGCCATTAAGCGAATAGTATCGCCTACTTTAACGTTACCCTGTTTAACTCTAATGTAGATAATAACACCCTTATAGCTATCGTAGTAGCTATCAAAGATTAACGCTTGTAATGGAGCATCATTATCGCCTTTAGGACAAGGAATATCAGTGACTATTCTTTCAAGAACTTCTTCTATGTTCAAGCCTACCTTTGCAGATATTCTAGGGGCATCAAGGGCAGGGATACCAATAATATCTTCTATTTCGTGGCAAACTCTGTCGGGGTCAGCAGATGGTAAATCTATCTTATTTATTACTGGCAAGATTTCCAAATCGTTTTCCACTGCTAGATAGGTATTAGCCAACGTTTGAGCCTCTATACCTTGTGAGGCATCTACTACCAAGATAGCACCCTCACAAGCTACCAACGAACGTGATACTTCATAGTTAAAATCGACGTGACCAGGGGTATCTATTAGGTTAAATATATACTCTTTTCCATCGTTAGCCGTATAGATTAATCTAACGGCACGAGCCTTAATAGTAATGCCTCTTTCTCTTTCCAAGTCCATATCATCAAGGAGTTGTTCTTGCATATCTCTTTGAGCGACCGTCTTAGTTTTTTCCAATATTCTATCTGCAAGTGTAGACTTTCCGTGGTCTACATGAGCAATTATGCTAAAGTTTCTAATATTCTCAGTTGACATAGTGTATAAACCTCATTTCTGTATACAATTTACAATTAATAGTTAATAGATAATAATTTAATAATCACCAATCACTTATTAATTATTATTTATTAATTATATCATAAAAAAAAAATTCTGTAAACACACTATGCAATTAACAATTAATAAATAATAATTAATAATTGTTAGTTAATAAGTAATAATTACCAATTATTGATTAATTATTATATACTATTTATTAATTATTAATTAATTATTATTTATTATTTATTATATATTAATTATTATTTAAAAAAAGCCCCCATAAGCATTAACTCACGGGGGATATCTTATTTATTTATTTAACTTTTTTAAGTACTAATTAAATATTATTGCCAATCAGTAGCATTTTCCTTAAATGCAGGTGTAGAACCAGCTTTATTCTTCCAAACAGTGTAGTCAGCACATGGATTTGGGAATTGACCCCAAACTTTTGCAGTATCGCTATCGCCCCAAACGGCATATACAACTCCACCACTAGTTTCACCCCACAAAGCATAACCTGGATTAGAGTTACCTTGTAAAGCCTCAGAAACAGCATCTTCAATACCACCAGTACTACCAGGAGTAGCAGCAATAGCACCCCAAGCTCTAGTAGCTACTGTTGAACTTTGACCCATAGATTCCTTATCAGCTTTCCAAGTAGTGATTGCTGTATTAACGTTCTTAGCAGCAGTGTTAGCTGAAGATAGTTTAGACTTAGAAATATAGCCCATCATGTTAGGTACTAGAATAGCAGCAAGTACACCAATGATTGCTATAACTACGATAAGCTCAACTAGTGTAAAACCTTTAAATTTTTTCATAAGAATTCCTCCCATAAATATGTATTAATAATATTTTGTTTGATACTCCCAAAACCCGTACAGAGTATCAATACAACTTAGAACCTCAACTTTGATATACATAATATTTTAAGTATTTGTTCTTTTGTTGTTCTCTATGTTTGTATTATATCAGTAATTTTAATAAAAGTCAATAGATAAAAAAAAGTTTGGTAAAACTTCTAATAAAAGGTATATCGCAAACGTTTGAGATGGATATTTACCGTCAAAATGCACAAAAGAGATATTTGGTATAAAAGTACCAATTTTTATAGCTATATTATGTTTATATCAGAAATTTATGTATAATTGTTGTGCATTTTTCACATTATTATCTATTTAAAATAGAGTTTTTTTGTAGAAATATAAACTTTATGCTATTTATATGTTATAAACTGGATATTTTAAATCTTAAATGATAAAGATTTTATTAAAACTATGGTTATTATGCACAAAAATTTTTATATAGTATATTTGCATAAAAATTTTATACACTTAAAGATATTTTTTATACTTTCGATATATGAAAAACTTTTCCATGTATTTTTTTCACTCGACAAAAAATACTAAAATGTTCATATTAAATCACATTTTTTTAAGAACGTCTTTTAATAGATTGTATAGCGTAATAGTATCATTATAGGTAGGTTCATAAGAGCCGTATCTAATATCAAGATACACTTTAGAAAACTCATTATATGGCAACATATTAGAGATATCTGTTACAGTATTAAAGGATTGAATATTATAGTCTAATAAATTTAATCCATAAATCAAAGTAGAGTATCCAAATTGAATACTTTCCTTAGAAGTAGGCATTTTAGAAAATCTTTTTAAATCCTTTTTGAAATCTTTTTTAGTGTAGATATTTTTAACCATATCGTGAACGTAATCGGTATAGCCCTCACTAGATGGAATTTCTTCTACTTTAGTAACATCTTCAAACTTCAAAGATTTTACAAGTTTGGATTTTATATATCTAAGTAACTCCTTAGATTTCCTTATAATACTCTCATGATAGTAATATACTAACCATATCAAGAATACACAAAATATTATAGTAGAAACATCTACTAACATACTAGATGTTTCTTGGTAATAAGATGTATATTCAAGGGTATCGCTAGGAGTATCCTCAATAGTAGGAGTATCTTTTTTAAACAGTTGCGATACAACCTTTAAAATATATACTACACTTCGACATACTGATATAAACAATCCATACAATGCCGAACCCAACCTATTAGAAAAGATTATCAAAGGTAATGGAACTATGCACATAATCAAAGTAAGTTTAGAGTTATATCTAAATATATTTTTTGGAACGCTATCCAAATTTTGATTTCTTCTGTATACTACCCTTTCAAGATTGTTTCTATTAATCAAAATAGCGAATACTATACAAAATAGTAGATATATTACTATATTTATCCACTTTGGAGAACCTAACTCTGTTTGCCACCCCATAAACGTACATACAATGTATATACAAGATGTTCCTATAAATATATATACATTGGAAAATATATCATTGGATAGATAATATAATCTTAACATTATCAACGATATAATTATATTAGATATAATCACAAACATACTAGATATATCTTTTAATATAAAACTATCTATAAAAGATATTCCTAACCCTAGTATGAATACTATTGTTATCTGCAAGATTTTTTTATGTTTAACTTTCAAAAAAGTTCCAGTTAAGAAAGCAATCCCCATGGATATAATAGCATTTTTTAAATATACTATATACAGTATCGCAGATGTAATACTATCCAAGTTATAGGCTCTACAGAGTATGTTCACTATTGGAAATATCGATAACATAACCATAAAAGATATTATAAACTTCATAAGTTATAACCTCACTAATACTATTTGATTGTCTTTATAACTCTCAAACTTAGATTTATTTATCATAGGAGTAACTATAATCAATATAGAGTTGCCGTCCACATTCGGAACACTATAGCTTACTGGCGATAGTTCTACTCTAGCACAAGTACGCTTTATATTCAATGCGTGAGCTTTTCCAAAAGATGTACTAGTATTAACGTTACAATTAGTATCCAATTTGGTAGGAACGTTCCCCTCAGACAATCTTACTGCGATGGTACAAGCCATACTTAGAGTTTTCTCTGCAAGAGTTTCTTCGCAATTGTCTTGAATGTACAAGTATATCACAACATTAACGTTAGATGTATAATCTTCATCTATAACCATCAAGTTAGATTGCTTAGCTGAACCTTTCCAATGTACTCTGTTTAGGCGTTCGTGACCAGTATACTCTTTAATTCCACGCATAGTAAAAGCGTCCGTTAAAAGATTTCTTCTAGTTTGATATTCTCCCCATATATAGTCTATAGTCTTGTCGATATCGGGAGAGTCTATCTCAATAGGTAGAACAGTTATACTAGTCTTAACATTATTTATCGCCTTAGATACCTCATTAGTAGCGAATATATCACAAGATGTCAACACTACATTATCTATTGAAAAGACTCCCCTTTTACTAGCAGATATCTTCCATTCACGTTTTACCGACTTGTTACCCTCTAGGGCGTAACAACTTGATACAAATCTAGATTTATATGTCACTACAGAACATTTATCTGAAAAGTTTAAGTACTTAGATGTAGTTAGTTCTGCTTTCAACCATGGCATCGGCAGATACTTTCCATTAGATACTTCCTCTATAAACAAGATATCCTCCCCTTGATATACTTCTGTAGTATCGAAATAACACTTATAAGAAACGTTATCAAAGATGTGTTTTTTATATACTTTACAATATATTCCAAAAAACACCGACACTATGATAACTATTACTAATATACCTATTTTAAGCACCTCCAAATATGCAAAATGGAATATCTACTAGATATTCCATGATATTATCTTAAAAACTTTTTATAAATAAATCCTGTTAAGCTGTCAGGAAGTATAAACATAATCAATTGCATGACACAAGGAATTAGAAAATCCAATAAGCCACAAAAACCAGATTTAAAGTTAGACCATCTAACTTGAATAAAAGATTTAGTATTTCTCCAGTTTTTGCGACGCTTATAGTTATCTTGAGTAACTCTGTAATCCAAAAGAACCTCACTAGTATTAGATGCCTTTGCACCAGCCATCAACATACGACATACAAAGTCATAATCTTCACAACGAGCATTTTCTTTAAGTCCACCTACGCTCTGAGCAAAAGATTTCTTGATGGCTATGGTTGGATTGTTTATAGGATTTCTTCTCTTAGCATACTTTAAAATATCCTCATGATTTAACGGAACTTTCTTAATAGTAATAGGTTCGCCAGTTTCGGATAAGAACTCTTGAATATATCCACCCGACATAGTAAGAGAACTATCCTTTTCAAACATAGATACTTGTATATCGCATCTGTAAGGACGACTAATATCATCACTATCCGTTTTAATAATCAATTCATTTTTACAAGCGTTTATACCTATGTTACCTGCTCTGCCAGTGCCGACGTTTTTATCTAAAAATATGGGTTTAAACACCTCTGGATATTCCTCTTGATACTTTTCCACTACAGAATACAACTCTTTAGTAAGTTTTCCGTCGCATACAAGAATAACCTCATCGGCTGGATAGGTTTGACTAAAAACACTCTTTAAGCACTCATCAAGATATTGAGGTTTTTCCTTAACATATACAGATATCAACATACTATACTTTATAAAGTGTTCCATATTAAACCTCCTACCTTGCAACAGATTTACCACTATTAGATATTAACCAGTCTACAATTCTATCTGTAGAGTGACCATCACAACTAGACATAAACTTTTCTTTAAAAGATATCACCTTTTGAATATCTTTGATATCAAAATTAACTATACATTGTATAAGTTCCTCATTAGAACGACATATCTTAGTAGGAATGAAATCCTCAAACTTGTAATAGAAACCTCTTTCATCGTAGTAGCTGTCCAAATCTGGAGTGAAGAAAAGTATAGGTTTTTCAAATAGAGAATACTCAAACACTACTGAAGAATAGTCTGTAATGAGCATATCTGCACAACATAGTAACTCATCGGCAGATAGGATACTTGTACAATCAAATACAAAGTTAGAACACTCCTCTGGAATACTTGGAACGCTCTTAGCTAACGGGTGATACTTCACCAACAGAACATATTCACTACTTAGATTTTTATTCAATAGTTTAAAATCTAAATAGTTTGGAGCTTTTGCATTAGTTAGGTTACCTCTAAAGGTGGGCATATATAAAATTATCTTTCTATTGCGTATACTTGGATACATTTTAGATAACTTATCTTTTGCAGTGCTAATAAAATCTTGATTAAAAAAAACATCTGTTCGACTAACCCCTATTGGAGTTACTTTGCTAGTAGTAGTATCAAAACCCATAGCATCGTTATAAGCCCATACGGCTTCTGGACTGCTAACAGTAACTAAATCGTACTTAGCGTGATAAGGATATCTTTCTTGAATACTCTTATCTGCTCCGAAAGTTCCACTGGAACTACTTAATCCGAACTTTTTAAACGCTCCGCAACCGTGCCACGTTTGAATAATCTTAGTCTTTGAATTGATTTTTAAACAAGCAATAACATCACTAGAGGTGTTTAAAAATACAAATTCTGCATTAGATATCTGTTTTAACATACTCATACAGTTTTTAATATAAGATATCCTACTTACTTGATTTTGTTTCAAAAAACAATAATATAACTTGTTATCAAATTTAGGATTGCTTTCAAGTTTTTTTACTATAGTAGAAAAGCAATCGGTAATATGTGAGGCATCATTTTCTATGAATACTGTCTTATACGGAACAACCTCATTTTTAGAGTTAATTCTATACACCATGGGATACAATATCCTTAATAATACAAAATGATACACATTAGTAAGAACTTTTTTTAAAAAACTTTTCAAAATAAAAAACTCCTTAAAGTTACTTGTTCCAGACCATTATAGTTTTGCCAATCATAGAATGGATATCTGTTTCAAAAGCTAGAGTTATATCTTTAATACTTCTAACGTCTACTACGCTACCGACTATATTTTCAAGATATAATAAAATATCTGGACAAGTTTTATATAGTTCAATTAAGTTGATAAAATCGTTTCTACCACTACGACTACTTCCAAAGATTTTCAATCCTTTTTCAAGAACCATTCTAGTATTTATAGGAATACTATTCTCACTAACACCCATCAATGATATTGTCCCCTCTGGAGATATACAATCGATAATTTGACTAATAGCATCAGTAGAGGCACTTCCACCAACGCACTCAAAAGCGTGGTCTATAGTCAAATCTTTTGGAACACTTCCAACTAGAAAAGTTTCGTCAGCAAAAGTAAAATCGTTTAACTTTAGATTATTAACTCCAAAAACGTACACTTTAGACTTTGGATACATCTTCTTTAATAACAATGATGTGATATATCCAAGATTGCCGTCGCCCCAAACACCTATTACATTCTTTACACCATTAGAGAACCTATCAAACCTAGATATTGCATGATAACTTACTGATACTATCTCAGTAAAAGCACCAACATTATCATTTATATTTTCGGGCAAGGATACTACTCTACTAGGTTCTAAAGATACATACTCTTGAAGAAAACCATCAAAGCCACTACCCCTAAACTTTGAACTCCTTAGATAGTTCTCAGCTATATAATTTGACTTTTCTACTGGAGTGTTAGGTATCATGACTACTTTAGAACCAACTTCAAAAGTATTAGTTGGGTCATAGATAACTCTACCAATTCCCTCATGGATAAGTGCCATTGGAAGTTTTTGACTTAAAATCTTTTCAGGTCTAAGTCCTTGGTAGTATCTTTGGTCGGCATGACATATCGAAAGATGAGTAGGTCTTACTATGATGTGTTTGTCATCTATGTTAATAGTTTTAAAAGTAATATCAAATTGACGTGGTCGCTTTAACTGATATACAGTATTTAACATCTATTAAAGTCCTCCAAGATAGCTCTAGCCATGGTTAAATCGTAAGGATACGTTATCTTGATATTATACACTTCTCCACTAACTAGATGTACTTTTTCACCTTTTAAAACCATAATCTTACAAGCGTCCGTTAAGATATCCTTTTCCTGTTCGGTTAAAGATAGATATAACTCTCTTAGCTTTTTCGCCTTAAAAGATTGTGGCGTCTGTCCTTGATACATATTACTTCTATTTGGAATGGAAGTTATAATGTTACCATCAACACTTTCAACGATGGTATCTGTAGCAGGAATTACAGTATCACAAGCGTCATTTAGTTTTGCATAGGATATATTTTCCTCAATAATTCTATGAGTTACGAAAGGTCTTACAGAATCATGAGTAACTATAATAGTATCATCATTAAGAGAATAGTTATCTTCTATAAACTTAATAGATGCCATTATAGTTTCGTTCCTAGAAGAACCTCCTTGTATAACGAATATATTAGCTATATTAGTAGTTATATACTTGTTTATAATATCTTGAGTATGTTTTATCCATTGATGTGGAACTAATACAATAATAGCCTCAAAAGAACTATTAAGCATAAACTTTTCTATAGTATGAATTAGTATAGGTTTATCGCCTAACTGCATGAACTGTTTAGGTTTTTCAACGTTACCCATTCTTGAACCATTTCCACCTGCTAATATTACTCCGAATATATTTTTATTCATAATTTTGCACCACCTTAAAAACATCTAAAGATATCACTTCTTTTTAGGTTTAGATTTAGTCTTTTCATTATACACTTTAATACCCTCATCAGTAGGGCCATCAAAGACGACTTTGCCGTTCATTAAGAATATTGTACGAGTACATATTTCTTTCAAGCTATCGGCAGAGTGACTAACGTATAATACAGTGATTCCTTGACCAATTAACTCCTTGATTTTATTTTTACACTTCTTTTTAAATTCAGCATCGCCTACGCTAAGAGCCTCATCTATAACCAAGATATCTGGATTGATATTGATATTTATTGCAAATCCTAGACGCATCTTCATACCACTAGAATACGTTTTTACTGGTTGGTCAAGATATTCTCCTAAGTCTGCAAACTCCACGATATTTTGTTCAATATCTTTAACTTCCTTATCGTTTAGACCCAATATATATCCTTTAAGATATATATTTTCACGTCCAGTCATTTCGGCAGAAAAACCTGCCGTGAGTTCAAGCAAAGCAGCTACCTTACCTTTTACGATAATTTCACCATCGGTTGGAAATGATACACCAGTAATCATCTTTAACAATGTGGACTTACCTGCACCATTCTTACCCATAATTCCTACAGATTCCCCTGAATTTATCTTAAAACTAACACCATTAAGAGCCACATGGCGTGGAACTCCTTTATTGTTAGTGAATATTGCTTTAAAACGTGCTTTTGAATCTTTATATAAAAAATATTCTTTTTTTACATTTTTAAACTCAATAATAGGATTCTCATTCATAAACTAAAACTCCTTTAAAGTATATCTGGTAGAGTTTTTCTCAACTTTTTGTAGTTATGTGCTCCCAATAGAACTATAACTATAAATTCAGCAAAGAACACTATCGTTTCGGTAGTATAATTGGAATTGAATATAAACTCATCATATAAAAATGACTTTCTATAGCCATTTACAAAGTAGTTTATAGGATTAAAATACATAACTACTTTTAAGACATCACTTTTTACACCATAGGTATCCCAAAATACACCCGATAGCCAAAACAATCCTGTCATAATAGAATTTACTAAGTTTTCAAAGTCACGACTTATAGCACTAAAGGTAGCAGTAGTCCATGATAATGCTAAGAAAAATACAAACATAACTACAACATAATAAAAAAATTGAAGATTATATACACTAGGACAATATCCTAAAATGATTAAAGTTATATACATCAATACACATAGTACTATATGAACGTATAGTCTTGATAATGCCGTAAAGGTCATTATGTTAGATACTGGAAAAGATATCTTGGTAATAAATTGACTGTTATTTCTTAAACTTCTTGAACCACCTATTATACTCTCACTTATAAAGAACCATGGAACGTATCCTACTAACAAGAATACAAATCTTGGAAATCCATGAACATTTCCATCACTTCTTAAACCTATATCGAAAGCAAACCAAAGTATAAATAAAGTAAATAAAGGCTTTATCAAAGCCCATAGAGGTCCTAACAATGACCCCATATAAGTTTTAACCAACTCATTTTTAGATAGCAAAAATATCTGTTTACCATAACCCTTGTGTTCATTTATGATATCTTTAATACCACTAAAACTTAAAATCTTAACTATTTAAATCTCCCCCTAAGCCTAACTTTAAGATTGCTTTAAATATTCTATCTGTAGAATTACCATCACAAGCAGATAAATATTTATTGCGAAAAGTTGCAATCTTAGTTAGTTCATTATTTTCACATTGATTTTTTATAGCATCGGCAAGTTTATTACCATCTTTAACTATGCACCCTGGAAGTTCATCATAATCGAAGTAGAAACCTCTTTGAGAGTAATAGTCATCAAAATCTGGAACGAATAAGACTAACGGTCTATTAAATAAAAGATATTCAAATATTACCGTAGAATAGTCTGAAATAAGAACATCAGTTACTGGAAGTAACCTCTCAGTAGGTATACTAGAGTTGAAATCACCCATATTTTTAAAGTGAGGGTGTAGCTTAGTAACTACAAACCAATCGTTACCTAACTTAGATTGTAAGTTTATAATATCATCTTTACCGACTAGCACGGGATTTCCAGCATTACCTCTAAAAGTAGGTGCCCACAAGACTATCTTTTTACCTTTGGCTTGTGGATACGTTCTATAAAAATCTTCTTTGCACTTAGCTATATATTCAGGATTGAAAAAGCAATCTGTACGACTTAATCCCAAAGATTTAACATTCTTTTCTGGAAGATGAAAAGCATTAGCATAAGTTTTCTCACATATAGGCGATGTTACTGTAACAAGGTCAAAATTTTTAGATGGAAAACCTTTGTAATCTTTGGATATGTCATCTTGAGCATCATAACCAAACTTTTTGAACATTCCACAAGCGTGCCACAACTGAACTACTACAGTTTCTGGACGCTTATCTGCTGAAGATACTGGCAAAAAATAGTCACAAATTATTACATACTTAGCATTAGCATAACACTTCATAAAACCGAACATATTTTTTAATATAGTAGAAAAACTACTACTATTGTAATCGCAAATGAAATCTATTACTTCAAAGCCTTCATCTGTAAACTTTTTATGTAAAAGTTCCATGCTATATGGCAGAGTTTTATTATGTGCATCAGCAAAGATAACCTTTTTACTATCAACTTTCCCTTTAATAGATATTTTATAATATTTTGGTAATACTTTTAATTGAAAAAACGTCTTTATACGTTGTTTTATTCAAAACATATTAAATTTCATATTAAATCCCTCCAATACTAATATATCTATAAACAACTTTCTATATTATATCATATATTTTGCGAATTATCAATACAGAATTAAGAGTAAGAAAATTTTAGAAAAATGTTCAAGACATACAAAAGACGCTCTCACATATTGAGAGCGTCTTTTATATATTAAATTTAAATTACCATTCCATTAATCCTAATAGATATTTTTTAAGCATAAGTAAGTCTACAGTGTTTACCTTGCCATCTAAGTTGATATCAC
>ERZ825670.535-NODE-535-length-50408-cov-7.669454_pt1 | contig 50408 bp, 40 predicted proteins | sample MGYA00519929_ERZ825670 | MGnify/ENA primary metagenome ERZ825670 (study PRJEB31778, sample SAMEA3449207) | human gut metagenome | biome: human gut; feature: human-associated habitat; material: faeces | place: United Kingdom | collected 2010/2012 ...
GCCTCGGCACCTGGGTCGAGGCGCACGTTCACCGGCATGAGGGCGGCCCGTCGCTGGCCGAGGGCTTCGTCACGGCGAGCCTCCTGTGCTGCATCGGCGCGATGGCGGTCAACGGCTCGCTCGATGCCGGCATCCGCGGCGACAACAGCATCCTGTTCACCAAGTCGATGATCGACCTCGTCTTCTGCGCCATGATGGCTACGACGCTCGGCGCGGGCGTGATGCTCGCGGGTGCGGCGGTGCTTGTGGTCGAGGGGACGCTCACGCTGCTGGCCGGAGCGATCGCGCCGCTGCTTTCGGAGGCGGCGGTCGCGGACCTCACGTGCGCGGGTTCCCTGCTTGTGGCGGCCATCGGTCTCAACCAGACCGGTGCCACGAAGATCAAGGTAGCGGACTATCTGCCGGCGCTGCTGTTCGTGCCGGTCATCCGCTGGCTCGTGGGGCTGCCGGTCTGGCAGCAGCTCGCCGCGTTGTTTTGAGGGATACTATTTATAAATAGGAAAGCGGCGCTTGCGGCGGCTTCCTGATTTGTATATTTTGGCGTTGTATGTGGGCGAAAAATCGCGTGGGAAGGCTTGCCTTTTCAGCGCTTATATGTTACAATCCTCTTTCCCGCGGGAAGAAAGGGTGTGGCACATGGATTTCTGGCTCAACCAGGCGCTGGGTCTGCTCGGCAGCCTGATCGTGTTTATCTCGGTGCAATTCAATAACCGCCGCGTCATCCTCGCGGCGCAGGCGGCCGCCTGCCTGATGTGGATCGTGCACTATGGGCTGCTCGGCGCGATGACCGCCGCGACCATCAACATTCTGTCGTTCGCGCGCAGCGTCGTGTTTTACTTCAACGACCGCAAGTGGGCCAAGAGCCGCGCGTGGCTGTGGGCGTTTCTGGCGCTGTATGTCGTCAACACCGTCCTTACGTGGGACGGGCCGAGAAGCCTGCTGCCCGGCATCGCCATGAGCATGACGACCATCGCGCTCTGGACGCGCGATATGCGCCGCACGCGCCTGCTCTATCTGACCAATTCGCCGTTCTGGTTCACGTATGACATCCTCGCGCGCTCGTATTCGTGCATGGTCATCGAGGCCATCGCCTTCGTGTCCTACGTCGTGGCCGTGTGGCGGTTCGATATCAAAAAGCAGCCGCAGACGTGATCGCGCGTGCCAAAAAGCGTTTTGGCACGCGCTCAAACGAGACCCACTGCGTTGGGCTCTCGTTTGAAGGGACTGCGGCTCGCTGCATCGCACGAGCTGTGCACCGTCGGTGCACAACTCGCACGTTTGCGAGCCGAAATGTATTTTCTCCGCCGTACACGCCGCCGGAGAAAATGATTGGAATTTTTTGCGTCTGCGGACGCAAACTCTGCGAGGCTTTTGTAACGGCCTGCAAAAACTCCCCGCCTTCAAGAGCGTTGACATAGGAAAACAAGCAGAAACCCAGTAAAATCAACGCTTTTAAGGGCAGAGGGCAAACAGGTTAGCTCAAAAATTGAATAACCAAGCGTCAAAAGGGATGTTACCGCAAGGCAGCATCCCTTTTCGCATACGCCCACGCCGTAGATTTTGAGAAAAGTCTACGGCGTTTTTTTCTGCCCAAATCTGAGAGGAGGTGCAGCCACAATGTACTTTACGAACGGCAGCAGCCGTGCGTTTGAAATGCTCATGCGGGGAAAGCCCGGCTTTGACCGCTACGAAAACGGCGGCTGTGCCGACTGTGAGGATTGCAATACCTGTCACTTTTACCGTCCGCATTGGAAGTACCAGTTCTGTGTGTACGCGGAATGTCCGTATGAGCCGGGCAAGCTGACCGCCCTCCGGCGCGGCACGGCGAAGTGAGCGAAAGGAGCTGATAACCTATGGCAGTATTTCGGGTGGAGCGCAACAGCGGGTACACCGTCATGTCAAACCACCATCTGCGAAACAAGGAGCTGACCTTGAAAGCCAAGGGGCTGTTATCGCAAATGCTGTCCCTGCCGGAGGATTGGGACTATACCCTTGCAGGGCTGTCCCATATCAACCGTGAGAGCATCGACGCGATCCGCACCGCCGTATGGGAGCTTGAAAAAGCCGGATATATCCTGCGGCGGCAGGGACGCGATGAAAAAGGCAAAATGACTGCTATCGAATATACCATCTATGAGCAGCCGCAGCCGATGTTGGAAAATCCAATACCGGGTAAACCGATGTTGGAAAATCCGACAACGGATAATCCGACGTCGGAAAATCCAACGCAATTAAATAAAGATAGATCAAGAACTAACTTATCAAAGAAAGAAAAATCAATTACAGATCTATCAAGTACCGATTCCTTTCCTATCCTTTCCCCTGACCCCTCACCTTGCAGGGCTGCGCCGGAACGGAAAGGAACGGAAGCGGTCAAACAGAGTGCCGTAGATATTTACCGTGAAATCATTATGGAGAATATCGAGTACGACGCGCTCATGCAGAACCCGAAAATGGACAAGGAGCGTTTGGACGAGATCGTAGACCTCATGCTGGAAACTGTCTGCTCTGCACGAAAGACGCTCCGCATCGCTGGCGACGATTACCCCGCCGAGCTGGTAAAGAGTAAATTCTTGAAGCTGAACAGCAGCCACATCGAGTTTGTCATGGACTGTATGCGGGAGAACACCACGAAGATCCGCAACATCAAGCAATATCTGCGGGCGGTGCTGTTCAACGCTCCGTCCACCATCGACAACTACTATACCGCCCTCGTCGCTCACGACATGGCAAGCCCTGATTGGGGCAAGCCGAAATCAGGCATCCCGGACTATTCCTGTTCGCCGGACGAGAGCCTATGAGAATATGGCTGATCTGGCGGGTGCGCCCGCCCTGACTGCGGCAGAAAAATCGAAAGGAGTGATAACCGTTGCAGGAAGAAGTAACCCGAAAGACGATTGCCCTTGCAATCAAGACGGCAAAGCTGGACGGAAAGGTGCTGCAAGCCGCGCTGCGGAAGCTCTTGCAGCTCTACCGCAAGGCAAGGGACACGCCCCATCGCGGCAAGCAAACGCTGAAACAGCTTATGCGGCATGGCACAGGCGTTTCCAATATCGAAATCACCGATGCGAATATCAAAGCCTTTGAAAGCACGGCGAAGAAATACGGCATTGACTTTGCGCTGAAAAAGGCAGATGACCGATACCTTGTGTTTTTCAAGGGACGGGACGCGGACGTGCTGACGGCAGCGTTTCGGGAGTTTTCCAAGAAAAAGCTGGATAAGGAGCGCAAGCCCTCTGTGCGGCGCGACCTTGCCGAAAAGAAAGCCGAAGCCGCGCAGACCGCCAAGCGGGACAAGGTGAAAAATATGGACAGGGGGATCGACCGATGAAGCCGGAAATCAAAAAGCAAATCATACTCCATCTCCCATATCTTGCCTTTGTCTATCTGTTTGGAAAGGTCGGACAGGCGTTCCGGCTGGCGCAGGGGGCGGATCTGTCTGCAAAGCTGCTGCATATCGGGCAGGGCTTCTCCGCTGCCTTTGCCAGCGCCGCCCCCAGCTTCCATCCCACCGATCTGCTGATTGGGCTTGCCGCAGCCGTGATTATCCGGCTGGTGGTCTACTCCAAGCAGAAGAACGCCAAGAAATACCGCAAGGGCATGGAGTACGGCACGGCGCGTTGGGGTACAGCGGCAGACATCAAGCCGTTCATTGATCCCGTCTTTGACAACAATGTGCTGCTGACGCAGACGGAACGGCTGATGATGTCCAACCGCCCCAAAGACCCGAAGACCGCAAGAAACAAGAATATTCTTGTCATCGGCGGCTCTGGCAGCGGCAAAACACGGTTTTTCTGTAAGCCCAATATCATGCAGCTTCACAGCTCGTATGTCATTACTGATCCCAAAGGCAGTTTGATTTGCGAGGTGGGACAGCTTTTGCAGCGGGCAAAATACCGCATTGCCGTTCTCAACACCATCAACTTTTCCAAGAGTATGCACTATAACCCCTTTGCGTATTTGCGCACGGAGAAAGACATTTTGAAATTGGTCAATACCATCATCGTCAATACCAAGGGTGAGGGCGCACAAAGCACCGAAGATTTTTGGGTGAAAGCGGAGCGCCTTTATTACACGGCGCTGATCGGCTATATCCACTACGAAGCGCCGGAGGAAGAAAAGAACTTCATCACCCTGCTTGACATGATAAATGCCAGCGACACCCGCGAGGACGACGAGGATTATAAAAATCCCGTGGATCTTCTGTTTGACCGATTGGAGGAACGCGAGCCGGAGCATTTTGCCGTGAAGCAGTACCGCAAATACAAATTGGCTGCGGGCAAAACCGCGAAATCGATCCTCATTTCGTGCGGTGCAAGGCTTGCGCCCTTTGACATCAAGGAGCTGCGCGACCTGATGGCGTATGACGAAATGGAGCTTGATACCATTGGAGATAAGAAAACGGCGCTGTTCCTCATTATGAGCGACACCGATTCGACCTTTAACTTTGTCATTGCCATTCTGCAATCCCAGCTCACAAATCTGCTGTGCGATAAGGCCGACGACGTGTACGGCGGGCGGCTGCCCGTCCATGTGAGGTTTATCCTCGACGAATTTGCCAACATTGGACAAATCCCACAGTTTGACAAGTTAATTGCCACCATCCGAAGCCGTGAAATATCGGCTTCTATTATTTTGCAGTCGCAAAGCCAGCTCAAAGCGATCTATCGGGATAACGCCGATACGATTGTCGGCAACTGCGACACCATGCTGTTTTTAGGCGGAAAGGAGAAAACGACCCTGAAAGAAATCTCGGAGATATTGGGCAAGGAAACCATCGACAGCTTCAATACCTCGGAGAATCGGGGCAAGGAAATCTCCCACGGCTTAAATTATCAAAAATTAGGAAAGGAGCTGATGACGCAGGACGAAATCGCAACGATGGACGGCGGAATGTGTATCTTGCAGCTACGCGGTGTGCGCCCGTTCTTCTCCAAGAAGTACGACATCACCAAGCACCCGCGCTATAAGTACCTGTCCGACGCCGACAAGAAAAACACCTTTGATGTAGAACGCTACATTCGGGTGCAGCGGAAAAAGAAGAAACATCCCTCGGCGGTGATTGCGCCGGAGGAACCGTTTGACCTCTATGAGATTGAGTTGTCCGACGAGGACACTGATTTAACCGCCACAGAATAACGCGGCAAAAGGAGCTGTTTATGGAACTCTCGAATTATCAGGCATTTATGGAATGTATGCGCAAATGGGAAAAGATTGGCTGCAACATCCTCTGTGGTCTTGCCCTTTGGGAGCAGATGCAGGATTGTGACAGGCGCGGTGTTCCCTATACGGACATCGACATTGAAGCGGTTTCGCAGGATGTAGCCTACCGCCTTATGATGTCGCATGACAGGCTGTATGCACTTGCCCTGTACGAATGGACAGAGCAGCACTTCGCCCAGAACAGCGATACTTCCGATGCCGCAGCCGGAGAAAACGGCTGCAATTTTCCTACACACAACAATTCAACATGATTTTATGGAGGTACGAATATGGCATTTTTCAATAGCGCAGTTGGTGTTTTGCAGACCCTCGTGATCGCACTCGGTGCAGGCCTTGGCATTTGGGGTGTGATTAACCTCTTGGAGGGCTATGGCTCGGACAACCCCGGTGCCAAATCGCAGGGTGTCAAGCAGCTCATGGCAGGCGGCGGTGTGATCCTGCTGGGCCTGAAGGTCATCCCCCTGCTGGCAAATCTCCTGGGCTGAGGCATCGGTGGTAATGGCCTATGGATATTATCATCGAAGCAATCACCCAATGGATCAAGGATTTCCTCATTGAGGCAATTACCGGGAATCTGGAGGATATGTTTGCCGATGTAAATACCAAGGTCGCGGCCATTGCCGGGGAAGTTGGCAAGACGCCGGAGCAATGGAACTCCGGCGTCTTCGCCATGGTGCGCAGTCTGTCACAGTCTGTGGTCGTCCCCATCGCGGGCCTTGTGATCGCCGCGATTTTGTCCTATGAGCTGATACACATGGTGATCGACCGAAATAATATGCACGATTTCGAGACATTCATCTTCTTCAAGTGGATCATCAAGGCAGGCATCGCGGCTTACGTCGTCAACCATACCTTCGATTTCATCATCGCCATCTTTGAGGTGGCGCAGAACATGGTGCAGCAAAGCGCCGGCGTCATCGACGCCAACGCCAGCATCGACATTTCCTCTGCTCTGGCCAGTATCACCACGGAGCTGGAAGCAAAGGGCATCGGCGCACTGTTCGCCCTGATGCTGGAAACGTGGGTGCTGAGTTTTGCCATGACGCTTATGGGTGCGCTCATCACCATCATCCTCTACGGCAGGATGCTGGAGATCTACGTTTATGCCAGCGTTGGGCCGCTGCCCTTTGCCACCTTCGCCAACCGGGAATGGGGCAACATCGGCACCAACTTTGTCCGCGGCCTAACCGCGCTGGGGCTGCAAGGCTTCCTCATCATGGTCATTACCGGGATCTATGCCATTTTGGTAAAAAGCCTTTCCCTGTCCGGAAGCGGGCTGCATGAAGCGGTATGGACGTGCGCGGCCTATACAGCCATGCTCTGCTTCATGCTCCTGAAAACCGGCAGCATCTCCAAGAGCATCCTCCATGCGCACTAAGGAGGCGGCCATGCTGGAATTGATCCCCATGACGCTGGCGCAGGCAAATGATTTCGTGGCGCAGCACCACCGGCATCATGGCCGGGTGCAGGGTCATAAATTCTCCATTGGCTGCATGAGCGGCGGCCAGCTTGCAGGCGTGGTTATCGCGGGCCGCCCGGTGGGGCGGTATCTGGACGACGGCTTCACGCTGGAGGTCACGCGACTGTGTACGCTGGGCGGGCGGAATGTGTGCAGCTTTCTCTATGCCGCCGCAGCCCGCACCGCCAAGGCGATGGGCTACCGGAAGATCATCACCTACACGCTGGACACGGAGGCCGGGGCCAGCATCCGCGCGGCAGGCTGGCACTGTGCCGGTCTTGCCGGTGGGACACACTGGACAGGCCAGCGCAGACGGCAGCCGCCCACATCGCCGGAGCAGATGAAATACCGCTATGAAAAAATTCTATGATTCGAGGTGGATGAGATGGCCTATGTGACCATCACAAAGGATTTGACCCAGGTCAAAAGCAAGGTGGTGTTCGGACTGACCCGCCGTCAGCTGCTGTTCTTCGCACTGGCGGCGCTGGTGGCCGTACCCATTTACTTTCTGACCCGCCGCAGCCTGGGCACGGATATTGCCCTGATGCTGCTGATCGTAACGGCGCTCCCGTTCTTCTTCCTGGCGCTCTATGAAAAAAACGGACAACCGCCGGAAAAGCTTCTGCGGAATTATCTCCGCGTCCGTGTATTCACGCGGGGAGAGCGTCCGTATCAGACACAAAACCGATTTGCCGCGCTGGAGCGGCAGACATATCTTCAGGAGGTGACGCAGCTTGCTTCAAATTCCCATGCTGCCAAGGGCGGCAAAGAAAAAGGCCGTGGGCTGGAACAGCGATTTGGTGATCCGGCCCGACACACCGCTGACCGGCGCACAGAAAAAGCAGTTGGCAAAAGCCGTTAAGCGGGCAAAGCGGGATGGAAAGATCGCGGCCACGGCCCAGCAGACCATTCCGTATGAGGAAATGTACCAGAACGGCGTATGCAGTCTGGGCAGCCATCTTTACAGCAAAAGCGTGATTTTCGAGGATCGCAGCTACACTGAGGTGTCGGACGAAGAAAAGGGCGTGATCCTGGAGCTGTATTGCAGGCTGGTAAACTACTTTGGCCCCTCTGTTGCCATGGAGCTGTCGGTCGTGTGCTTCTATCCCGATCTGGAGGAATACCGCCGCATACTCTGCCTGCGGGACGAGGGCGACGATTTTGACCCCATCCGCCGTGAGCTTTCAGACCTGCTCATGGATAAGGCAAGTCAGTGCAAAACAGAGCGCCGCCTGTGCATGACCTTCACCGTGGAAGCGGAGGATGCCCGCAAAGCGGCGGCCCGCCTTTTCCAGGTGGAGGCAGACGTTCTGCTGCGCTTTAAGAGCATCGGCTGTCAGGCCCACGGAATGGATGGCTATGAACGGCTGGTACTGCTGCACCGCTGCCTGCATCTGGAGCAGACGCAGCAGTTCCGCTTTAATTGGGAATCCCTCAACGGTACCGGCCTGAGCAGCAAGGACTATATCGCGCCCAGCTCCTTCCTGTTCCGGGAGGGCCGGTATTTCCGGGCAGGCCCGTCCGTGGGCGCGGTCTCCTTCTTGCAGATCCGTGCCACCAAAATTCACGATACCCTTCTGAATGCGCTGCTGGATACCGACGCCTGCCAGATCGTCAGCATCCACGCCAAGGCGCTGGATCAGAGCGCGGCGCTGAAAGCGGTTAAGCGGAAGCTGAGTGACCTGGATAAGGCCAAGATCGACGAGCAGAAGCGGGCCGTGCGTTCCGGCTTCGATATGGACATTCTTCCGCCCGACCTCGTGACCTTCGGTAAGGAGGCGGAAAAGCTGCTGGAGGACTTGCAGAACCATGATGAAAAGCTGTTCATGGTGACGATCCTGCTGGTACACGTCGCATCCACAAAGCAGAAGCTGGAGAACATCATCCATTCCGTAGACGGCGTGGCCAGCGCCAACAACTGCGACCTTATCCGTCTGGACTACCAGCAGGAGCAGGGCTATATGTCGGCGCTGCCTCTGGGCATCAACCAGGTAGAGGTGCAGCGCGGGCTTACCACCAGCGGCACCGCGATTTTCCTTCCCTTCCGCTCCTGCGAGGTGTTCCAGCCGGGCGGCCTGTATTACGGGCTGAATACGCAGACCGGACATATCATCATTGCCGACCGTAAGACGCTGAAATGCCCCAACGGTATCGTGCTGGGAACGCCGGGCAGCGGCAAATCCTTCATCGCAAAGCGCGAGATCTTCCACGCCTTCTTTGCGACCCCGGACCATATCCTCATCCAAGACCCGGAAAACGAGTATACCGCGCTGGCCCAGCAGCTTCATGGACAGGTCATCTACCTGTCACCCGGAAGCAGCAGCTACATCAACCCGCTTGACCTCGACCTGTCCACGGACATCGGGGAATCTCCCATGCTGATGCAGGCAGACTTCATCATGTCCCTGTGCGAGCTGATGATCGCCAGTCAGGGAAACCCGCTGCGGCCCATTGAACGCTCCCTCATTGACCGGTGCATCAGCCTTGTGTACCGGGAATACCTGAAAGACCCTGTACCGGAGAAAATGCCCATCCTGGGCGACCTCTACGACTGCCTGCTGGCACAAAACGACCCACGGGCGGACGACCTGGCCACGGCGATGGAGATCTACGTTACCGGCAGCCTGTCCTATGTCAATCATCGCACCAATGTAGACCTCAATAACCGGCTCGTCTGCTATAACACCAGCAATCTGGGACAGGGCCTGAAGAAAATCGTCATGGCCAGCGTCCAGAAGCATCTCTGGCAGCGCACCACCGCGAACCGCTACGCCGGGATCACCACCCGTATTTTCCAGGACGAGTTCCACCTGCTGCTGAAAGAACCGCAGACGGCGGCCTATACTGCCGAGGTTTATAAACGCTTCCGGAAATGGAACGGTATCCCGACCAGCCTGACGCAGAATGTCAAAGACCTGCTGGACAGTCCCGAAGTGGAGAACATTCTGGAAAACTCCGATTTTGTCCTCATGCTCAACCAGGGCGCCAGTGACCGCAGTATTCTGGCCCAGCGTCTGGGCATCGCGCCCAAGGAGCTGGCCCATGTGACTAATAGCGGCGAAGGCGAGGGCCTGATGTTCTTTGGGGATAAGATCATCGCATTTCAGGACAAATTCCCGAAAAATACCCAGATGTATAAGGTGATGACCACCAAGCCCTCCGATCTGGCTGTATAAGGGGGATGGCCTATGAGACGGAAACAGGACTTCTCCGCTTCGGACGGCGCGGCGCACAGCCGCCGCTTTCATACCTCACCGGAGCAGCGGGCCGCCGCTGCCGCAGAAAAGGCGGAAGCGCTCAACGAAAAGCTGGAACAGGCAAGATCGGCGCTGCCAAAGCAGCGCCGCCTTCGCTTGCAGCGCCAGCTTGACGCCGCCAATGGCCGGGTGCGGCATACGCTGCATTTTGAGGAAGAGGTACGTCCGCGCGGTAAGCAAAGCCCCGTAACAAAAGCCGTGCAGCGGGCCGGACGCAGCGCCGGGCTTGCCGTACACAGCAAGATCCGCCAGACAGAGCGTGAAAATGTGGGCGTAGAGGCCGCGCACAAAACGGAGTTTGCCGCAGAACAGGCGGCGGCAGGCGCGGCCCGCAGGGGCTGGCAGTCCGTAAAAGACCAGCCCTACCGGACGGTCGATAAGCTGGAGATCAAAAGTACGCGGGCCAGCGCGGACGCACAGTTCCACGCCGCTGTCCGGGATAACCCGGAATTGCAGAAGCGCTCCCTTTCCGCCATGTATCAGCGGCGAAAGCTGAAACGGGACTACGCAAAAGCCTATCGGGAGTCCCAGCGTACCGGCAGCCGCAGCGCCCGCGTGATGAACAAGGCGAAGGACGTACTGGAAAAAGCGGGGCAGGCCATCCTCGCGGCGGCAAAAAACCATAAGGGCGTTTGGGTCGCTGTTGGTATCCTTGCCCTGCTCGTGACCACGCTGTCGGCCTCGCTGTCCTCCTGCTCGGTGTCCATGGAGGGCGCGATGAGCGCGATCCTTGGCACCTCCTATACCTCGGAAGACCCGGACATTTTGCAGGTGGAGAGCAATTACACGGCGTTGGAAAAGCAGCTGGAGCGCCGCATGGCGAATATCGAAAGCGAGTATCCCGGCTATGACGAATACCGCTACGATGTGGATACCATCGGCCACGACCCGAACGTGCTGATCTCCTATCTCACCACAAAATTCAACGCCTTTACCCCGGCGCAGGTGCAGGCGGAATTACAGGCCCTTTTCGACGGACAGTACACCCTTACCACCAGCGCCGTAACGGAGATCCGCTACCGCACCGTTACATGGACAGATGAGGACGGCGTACACAGTGAACCGGAAGCCTATGAATACCACATTCTCTATGTGACACTGCGGAACAATCAGCTGGAAACGGTGGTATCGCAGAGGCTGACGGACGATGAAAGGCCGCGGTATGCCGCTACCTTGCAGCTCAAGGGCAATAAGCCCTATCTGTTCGGCGGGAACATCTACGCCAACCCTTCGGAGGGTGCGCAGTATCAGGTGCCGGGAGAGGCATTGTCTGACCCGTCCTTTGCGGCGCTGATCGAGGAAGCGGAAAAATATCTGGGGTTCCCTTATGTCTGGGGCGGCTCCACGCCGGAGACCTCCTTCGACTGCTCCGGCTTCGTCTGCTGGGTCTATACCCATTCCGGCGTGTATGACCTGCCGCGCACCACGGCCACGGGCATTTATAATCAGTGCGCCGCCGTATCGCCCGACCAGGCAAAGCCCGGTGACCTCATCTTTTTCACCAAGACCTATGACTGCGTGGGTCCGGTGTCCCATGTGGGCATCTATGTGGGCGACGGCATGATGATTCATTGCGGTTCACCCATCAAATACGCCAGTATCAACACCAGCTACTGGCAGGAACATTTCTATGCGTTTGGGCGGCTTTCGTGACCGCCCGGAAAGGAAGCAACCATGAATATCGTATCCTTCGGCGGCGGCGTAAACAGTGCCGCCATGCTGGTGGGGATGTACCAGCGCGGTATCCCCATCGACCTTATCCTGTTTGCCGACGTAGGGGCGGAACGCCCGGAAATCTATGCGTTTCTTCACGAAATGAATGACTGGCTGCGTGTGCGCGGCCTGCCGCCCATTACCGTTGTGGAAAATGTAGACCGCTTCGGACAGCGCCTGACCCTGGAACAGGAGTGCTTGCGGGCGCATACGCTGCCCTCCATCGCCTTCGGGCATAAACGCTGCTCGCTGAAGCACAAGATCGCGCCCCAGGACAAATTCTGCAATCATCATCCCGGCTGCCGGGCGGAATGGGCCAAGGGCAGGTGCGTGACGAAGTACATCGGCTATGACGCGGGCGAGGGCCGCAGACGGGAACGTGCGCGGGAACGGGACGCAGCAGACAGAAAGTATTGCAAGGTCTATCCCCTGATGGATTGGGGCTGGACGCGGGAGGACTGCATCCGGACTATCCGGCGAGCCGGACTTTCCGTGCCGGGAAAGTCCTCCTGCTTTTTCTGCCCGTCCATGAAAAAACAGGAGATCTTAGCTCTCCGGGATCAGCACCCGGAGCTGCTGGCCCGTGCGCTGGCCCTGGAGGCCAACGCACAGGAACGTCTTATCACGGTGAAGGGCCTGGGCCGCAGCTGGTCATGGGCGGACTATCTGAATACGGGAAAGGAGGCGGCATGATGAATCCCAGAATCCAGAAGGTCGCGGCAGAGATCGAACGGGTCAAGGAAAAGCTGGCTGCCCAGCAGCAGCGCCTGCGGGAGCTGGAGCAGCAGAAAACAGAGCTGGAAAACACGGAGATCGTGGGTGTGGTGCGGGGCCTGGATGTGACCCCGGAGGAATTGGCGTCCCTGCTTCGGACGCTGCGCGGCGGTAAGGATGCCGCCGGTCTTGAGAATCAGGAGGGATTGGAACATGAAACGTAAATTTTTATCTCTGCTTGCGGCCTGCCTGTGCGCCGCTCTTCTGGCCGTCCCGGCCTATGCACAGAGTAACGAGACGGAGGCCGCCCCGGCAGAAAGCAAGCCGGAGGAAAAGGCATCCAACCCCTTTACGCCCAAGGGCACCGGCACAGTGGTGGATGAGGCCACCGACGAGGACGGCAAGGAGTTTTACACCATCACCACGCCAGAGGAAAACGTGTTTTTTCCTGATCATCGACAAGCAGCGCGATACGGAAAATGTGTATTTCCTCAACGCGGTAACGGAATCCGACCTGCTGGCGCTGGCGGAAAAGGACAGCGATACCACTGCACCGGAAACGCCTGTGACGGTGGAAGCGGTTCCCCAGCCCGCAGAGCCTGAGACGCCGGAAGAGCCGGAGCAGCCGCAGAAAAGCAGCACCCCCCTTACGCTGGTGCTGATCGGCGCGGCGGTGCTGGCGGCGGGCGGCCTGGGCTACTACTTCAAAATCTACAAGCCAAAGCACGAATTGGACGATGCCGACGACCTGGATATGTTCCCCTTTGACGGCCCGGAGGAACCCACCGTCCGTGAGGAGGCGCTTCTGACGGAGGAAGAGGACGTGGAGCACCGCCGGCAGTATGAAGAAGGCTGGGACGATGATGAGGGGGATGCGGATGCCCCTGTTCAGTGACCGTCCGGGTCTGGAACGGATGATGCAGCAGCGTCCCATGCGGCAGGGAGCGCCGGAACCTCCGGCGCTCCCTCCGGAGCACCCCTGCTTCGGCTGTGCCTATGGCATAGGCCATCCCTGCATCGGTTATTGCTGTAAGGCGCTGCTGGCGGAAAGGAGCGAGAAAGAGTGAAGCTTGTAATTGCGGAAAAGCCCAGCGTGGCCCAGAGCCTTGCCGCCGTTCTGGGTGCGGCGGAGCGAAAGGCCGGGTATCTGGAGGGCGGCGGCTGGCTGGTCAGCTGGTGCATCGGCCATCTGGTGGGCCTTGCCCCCGCCGATGCGTATGACCCCCGCTATTCCCAATGGGATTATGCTGACCTGCCCATTTTGCCGAAGCAATGGCAATACACCGTTGACCCCGGCAAAAAGGAGCAGTTTCAGGTGCTGTCCCGCCTGATGAACCGCCCGGATGTGGATGGGCTGGTATGCGCCACGGACGCAGGGCGCGAGGGAGAGCTGATCTTCCGCCTGGTGTACCGGCAAGCTGGCTGCACCAAACCGGTGGAACGTCTGTGGATCTCCTCCATGGAGGAATCCGCTATCCGGAAGGGCTTCGCTGCGCTGCGGCCTGGTGCGGAGTATGACCGCCTGTACGCGGCGGCTTTGTGCCGTGCAAAGGCAGACTGGCTGGTGGGCATCAACGGCACACGGCTTTTTTCCTCTCTCTATCAGAGAACCTTGAACGTGGGCCGGGTAATGACGCCCACGCTGGCACTGGTGGTGGAGCGCGAGACGGCGATCCAGACCTTCCGGAAAGAAAAATACTACACGGCGGAGTTGGACTGCGGCTTTCCCGCCGCGTCATCGCGTATGGAAAAGCGAAAGGCGGCGGAACAGCTCTGCGCCGCCTGTGAGGGCAAGGCTGCCGTTGTCCGCAGCGTGGAGCGAAAGCAGAAAACCTCGCAGCCGCCCCGTCTGTATGACCTCACCACCTTGCAGCGGGATGGGAACCGGCTGCTGGGCTACACGGCCCAACAGGTACTGGACTATGCGCAGGCCCTCTATGAAAAGAAGCTTCTGACCTATCCCCGAACCGATTCCTGCTTCCTGACCGAGGACATGGCAGACGCCGTGCAGCCGCTGGCGGCGCTGTCTGCCCGCTGCCTACCATTCCCGGCAACGGCAGAAACAGTGAATATCGTCCGCGTCATTGACGGTGCGAAGGTCAGCGACCACCACGCGCTGCTGCCCACGATGGAGGTGTGCGCGGAGGTATTGGCCGCCCTGCCTGCCGGGGAACGGAACGTCTTGATGCTGGTAATGGTGCGTCTGCTGTGCGCAGTCGGTGAAAGCCAGCAGGCGGAGGATTCCACTGTGACGCTGGACTGCGGCGGCGCAGCCTTTACCGCCAAAGGCCGCGTGGTGACGCGCCCCGGCTGGAAAGCGGTGGAGCAGGCGTACCTTGCCACACTGCGACAAAAACCGGAGCAGACGGAGGAACCGGCTGCCCGGCTGCCGCCGCTTCAGGAGGGGCAGGCCCTGCCGGTGCGCTCTGCCGCCGTAAAGGAGGGCGTAACGGCCCCGCCCAGGCATTTTACCGAGGATACCCTGCTTTCGGCCATGGAACGGGCCAGCGCGGAAGAATTTGCGGAGATCGAGGGCGTGGAGCGAAGCGGGCTTGGAACGCCCGCAACCCGCGCCGGGGTGCTGGAAAAGCTGGTGAAGGGCGGCTTTCTGGAACGCAAGGGCCGTCAGCTGCTGCCGACGCAGAAGGGCCATAACCTGATCGTCATTCTGCCGGAGCGTATCCGCTCTGCCAAATTGACGGCGGAGTGGGAAGCAGCGCTGAAGGAAGTGGAACGGGCCGCGCGGACGGAGGACGATTTTCTCTCCGGCATCGAGCACATGGTGTCTGACCTGGTGGAGAGCTACCGGGGCGCACAGAAGGACGCGGCCCTGTTTGACCAACGCTCCCGCATCGGGAAATGCCCGCGCTGCGGCGCGGACGTGGTGGAGGGCAAGCGAAGCTTCCGCTGCATCGGCCACAACTGCGGATTTTCCATGTGGAAGGATGACCGCTTTTTCACCGGCAAGCACAAGACACTGACCGCGCACATGGCCGCCGCGCTGCTGAAAAAGGGCCGCGTAAAGGTATCCGGCCTATTCAGCGAGAAGAAAGGCGTCACCTATGACGCTGTGGTGGTGATAGCGGATACCGGCAAGTATGTGAATTACAAGCTGGAGTTCGAGAAGAACCCGGAAAACAGAAAAAGCACCCAGCCTTCCAAATGAAAGGCCGGGTGCTGCCGCAATTATTCCAGAAGGTCGGAATGGCTGCCGGTACGGGCCGCCGTCAGGATCAGATTCCCGTGGTCGATGGTGTAGATCAGAAGCCAATCCGGGCGGATATGGCACTCCCGGAACCCGATATAGTTTCCAGACAACGCATGATCCCGGTGCTTTTTCTCCAGTGGGCGCTCTTCCAACAGAGTTTGCAGGACGATCTCCAATTCCTCCATGGGCAGGCCACGCTTTTTTGCCAGCTTATAGTCCGTTCGGAATTTGTCGGTCGTCCGTAAAATCAACATTCCTTATCCAAATCCTCCATCATGGCGCGGGCCGAGGTGTAGCTTTTTGCAGCGATCTTCCCGCTGGCGATACCTCTTGCCTCCTGCATGGCGGCTTCCGTCTCCGCATTGAAGCGGGGCTGCCGGACTTCAAAGGGCAGGCCGCCCACCATCAGGGACTGATGCAGAAAGATGTTGATGGCGTCTGCGACACTGATGCCGAAACTGGCGAAGAGCTGCTCGGCGCCAAGCTTGGTTTCCGGCTCTGTGCGGACATTGATGTTTGCTGTTCTGGCCATACTTGCCACCTCCTTTTTCCTTAGTATACCCAAAATGAAGCACAAATGCAACCACTTGTTTTACAATTTGCAATTTGTTCAGAAAGGAACCGATTATGACAGACGAAAAGAAAAAGATCGCAGCCGTCCCCTTCGATACCTTTGAGCGGTATCTGGGGCCGCGCTATGAAAACGTCCCCGGCGTGGATTTCATTCTGGAGAATGGGACGCTGCTGTATTTTATGGAGGAAGCCCCCGGCATCTATGTCTCCGCTGACCATACCGCGACCGGCCAGCCGGACACGCCAAAGCTGTATATGCCGGTCTATGAGGCGGATGCCATGCAGCCTTCCGCTTTTCAGGAGATCGGCCTGCGGGAGAAGTTTGCCGGTATTCTGGAGGCCTCTGTTCCCGTGGGACTGCCGGGTGTGAACCGGCGTCAGGAACCCGGCTATGTGCTGGACAATGGCCTCGTGCTGCTGGAAAGCGAACGGGACAGACACGGCAATTACCGGGCCGGGGCCGGGATGGATGGTATGTATCTTCAAACAGGGCGGGTATTCGCCCCCATCCAGCGCGAGGATGGACAGACCGTAGGCTTTCTGGAAACAGAACAGGCGCGGGAGCAGGCCCGCGTCAATGTGGGCTATACCATCATAGACAGCATCCAGGCTGGGCGTGTGGAATTTGTGTTGGGGGAAAACCTCAAGGAGCCGTCGCCCTATGTGACCTGGCGGCGCGGGCCGGACGCCGCGCCCACGGATTTTGATTGGGGCCATTATTTTTCCGATATAGACCGGGCAAGAGCTGACCTGCACCGCCGCGCCAGAGAAGAACTGTCGCAGGGGCGGGAAGAAAAGCCGCAGTCTATCCGGGCCCAGCTGCGCGGTATGCAGACAGAGCGCGGCGCATATCAGGGACAGGCCCCTATGGAGCAGAAGGAGCGATGATATGGAAGAGGACAAGAAGATCCGTTTTATTGACAGCCAGTACCAGACCCTGTTTTACATCCCGGACGGCGCGAACATCGCCTTGACCTATTCGGATGGAGAAACCGCCGTTCGGCCCTGCAAATTTATTGACGATTACCATACCCAGATCGGCAATAGCATCTTTCACATCTGCCAGTTTGCGGAGAGCATGGAGCGAAACGGCACCAAATACGCGCCGGAGCAGGCACAGCCGCTTCCGGATATCTGTTACAGCATCCTGCCCTCCAGCGGGGCGCTGATCGTTATAGAGAAGGGCAAGTCCGGGTACTGCCCCTGTGACCTCTCCGCGCCCCACCGGGAGCAAAATGAAATGACGGCGGCACGGTTCAACAGAAGGCTGGGCGTTACGCCCCAGCAGGAAGCGGCCATGTTCCACGGCTCCATGTTCGGCTGGAAAACGCGGGGTGCGCGGACGGACAGCTATGACCTTGCGGGCAAGCCGCTTGTTCCCCCTGCGGCCCAGGCAAAGGAGGCAGAGCGATGAGGCTGACCAAAGCAGAGCAGGAGACCATTATCCTGTTCAACGAAGCAGAGCAGACCGCCAGCGTCTACACGCACAATGCCGCGCTGCTGCACCAGCTGGAGCGGTTGCGCCGCAGCCATCCAGCGCAGGTGCATCAGACGGAACGCGGCGGACACGGCGGGGCTGACTATCTTCTGCCTAAGAAGTGGGTAAAGCTGACCCCGCCCCGGACGCTCTCTCCGGCTCAGGCGCAGGTGCTGGCGGAGATGAACGCCAGAAACCACAAGCACAGGGAGAACCCGTAAACCAGTGGGGCGGCGGAAGCACATTCGCCGCCCCACTATTTCCATGACGATAGGAGTGAGACACGAAATGCAGAAATGGCAGACCATATCCGAGCTTGCCGCCATTACCGGTACACGAATCACCAATTCGCCGGAAAACTGGCGGCAGTTTCTTACCACGGCGGCGCGATTCTATAAAGCCTATGATTTCAGCGACCAGCTTCTGATCTATGCCCAGCGCCCCAATGCCACCGCCTGCGCGGACATGGCGACATGGAACGGCACCATGCGCCGGTGGGTCAACTACGGCAGTACCGCGATTGCCCTTGTCCGCAAGGGCTACGGCGGGAAGCCCTATCTGGACTATGTTCACGATGTAGCCGACACCCATCCGCTTCGCGGCGGAAAAACGCCCTGGCTATGGCGTATCCGCCCGGAGAACCGGGAGGCCGTGTGCGATATGCTGCGGGAGAACTTCGATGTCAGCGGCACGGGGCTGGGCGACCTGCTGATGCACACCGGCGGACGGCTGGCAAATGAGATCAGCGGGGACTATCTGCGTGACCTGATGTATGAAAAGACAGACAGCTTTCTGGAAGAACTGGACGAACTGAACACGGAGGTGGCGTTCCGCACAACGCTTCGGGCCAGCGTCCAGTTTTCCCTTCTGTCCCGCTGCGGCCTTGACCCCATGGACTATCTGGAAGATGATGACCTGCGGGGCATCACGGATTTCAACACGCCCGCTGTGCTGGCCTGCCTCGGCGCGGCTGCCGCACAGGCCAACCGTACCGTTTTGCTGGAGATCGCCAGCACCGTGCGCAGGCGGGAACAGGAAATCTTGAAAAAACCTCTTGCAAAAGAGAAAGAGACAGGTTATAATAACTTTACCACAGTAAAGCGTGAAAGGAGCGATGAAAATGGAAAACCTGACATACAGCCGGAACAACGGGTATCGGGTGCCGAACCTGCGGATGGACGAGGACGGGATGCAGACCGAACAGCTGGGACGCTTCGGACAGATGCGGGAGAAGTACCTGATGGAGCACAGGCAGGGCCTATATCAATCTATGCTGCTGACCGGCAGGCTGTGGACACACCTGACGGAGACAGACCGGCAGGCGGAGGACATGATGGAACGCTTGACACAGGAGATGGCGGCGAGCATGGGCGTAAACGAAGCGATGAAGGCCGCCGACCAGCTGGAATGGGTACGGAGGATGAACACGATCCGGCACTCGGCAGAGGAAAGCGTATTGAACGACCTGATCTTCAGCTGACCGCTGCACCTGCCCCGGAGCTGGACAGCCCCTTTTCAAGCGCCCCGGCCTTTGGACAGATATCCCTGTTCGCAAGCCCGGAGCAGCAAGTGAATACGATGATGGAAAACGCGGAGGCACCGGCCCCCGCGTTTTTCTCTGCCAATGCTGTGCCGGAGCACGTTGTGGATATGGCGCTGTCCGCTGGCGGCGTCTGGCCGGACAGCGACCTTCGTATCTACGCCCGGTATCAGGCGGGAGAGGCCCCGCATGAATTGGCCGCGTTCCTTCGCTCGGAGTACAAGGAATACGGCAGGGGCTTCACGCTGGACGGGCAGCCGTATTCTATCTGGACGGATGGAGGCGGCATGAAGATCGCCGCAGGCAAGGCGGCGCGATTTGAACGCAGCGCCATGACCCTTACCTGGGAGCAGGTAGAGCAGCGCACCCGCGCACTGGTGGAACGGGGCGCATACCTTCCGGCAGAGCGTGTGCCGCTGGCACGGGAACGGGCCTTTCGGGATCTGGCGGAACACCTGTGGTACATGATGCAGGATACCCGCGACAGGGCCGATACCACGGCGCGGATGCCGGTGCTGTCCTCCCTCTACTGGCAGTCTGGGGGCTTCCCGGCAAGCACCAGGCGCATTTTGGAAACGCTGAAAAGCGAGGAGGGCTATGCTGCATTACAGCAGGAAGTGCGTTCCTTTGCCAGCGCCTATGAACGCGACAACAGCCTCATGCGCTACCGGCTGTATGAACCGCCCAGACTGCGGGCGGAGATGGAAATGCTGGCACGGCCCGTGCGGGAATTTTCTGTCCGGGCAGAACACCGTCAGCCACGCGCCAGCTTCATTACACAAGACGAGATCGACGATATGCTGGCCGGGCACAGTGCGCAGCATGACTATCGTCTGGACATGGACAGCTTCTTTTCTGCCCACCCAGACCGGCAGGAGCGGCAAGCGCGGCTGCGGGAGCATTTCGGCATAAGCGGCAGAGGCAGCCTTATTCTGGATACCTGGTTTGACGGCAAGGGCATGAAGCTGGAACGCGCCGACAGGGACGGCAAATACGATACCGTGCTGCTTCGCTGGCCGCAGGCGGAAAAGCGTATCTCTGACCTGATGGCGGCAAACCGTTGGCTGACGGAGCAGGACAGGGCCGCCATTCCCACCTATACCGTAACGCGGCTGGCACAGCGCATTGATACCTTCTTCGCCTTTTTACCGGAGCACGCGCCCTATGAGCGGCAGCTTATGGAGCCGGAAGAGAACCGGAAAAAGATCATCGCCATGCTGGACATCCCGGAACAGGTAGATACGCTGCTGACTGCCATGCGCAGCGGCTTACAGGGCATGACGCCGGAGGAACGCGGCTACGAAAGCTGTACGCAAGCCTATGACAGCCTGAACCGCTTCAAAAACGGAACCTTTGACCTCTGGCGGCAAGGCGGCGCGGATGCCGCGTCCCGTAAAACGCAGAAAAGGGCCGCAAAGCCGAAGCAGTCCGTGGATACGCTGGAGGCCGCACGGCGCAGCCTGTTCCAAAACAGCGCACAGGCCGGGAATACCGGTGAACAGCTTTCCTTTGATACCGTTGCCCAGCCGGACAGTGCGGACGGTACGCCGGAACCGGCAAAGCTGCGCACTGTCGTCATTGACCTGACGGCCCCGGCGCGGGATGTATCTGTCCCCGTAGAGAAAACCATAACCGATGCGGATGTAGACAAGCTTCTGCTGGAGGATTGGGGCGTGGAGGGCCGGAAGGGCCGTATTTATGACCGCTTCCAGCAGGGACGCTCCATAGCAGGGATGGCCTGGTATCTGGGTCAGGAGTATAACCGCCATGATGCCAGTCCGGATGCACTTCGCACCGGAGGCTTTCTTCCGCTTACCGATGGCAGCCGCGGTTATGCTTATTATGTGGGCGAGGGTGTCCGCATGGAACCGCGCCCCGGCAAGATCCGCGTGGTGTCCTATACGGAAATGGCGCAGCGGATTCAGCAGCTGATCGCGGAAAAACGCTACATGACGCCGGAGGAACTGACGGCATACCAGGAGGCACAGGCAGAGGCACCGGCCGCACCGATCGTCTTACGGGAATTTGACCTGGGCTTTGGGCATCTGGGCAATGGGATAACCGTCTGGAACCGGCTGGAGGAGGAAAACGGCGATTATAAGACGCTGGCCCACATTGCACAGGATCGCAGCGTTTTCTTCTATGACGACGACCTGCCCCATGAGATCAGGCAGCAGATTCAAGAGACGGCGAAGCGGACGGATATGACCGTATCTGCCACGCAGGAGAAAAAGGTGTTCTTCACGCCGCCCACAGAACAGGAGCAGGCAAAAGAGGCGCTGACCGGCCCGCGCGGGTTGGATGCAGATGGCCCGGAGGCCGGGCAGGAAACCACCCCGCCCCAGCTGGAACAGCCCTTGCCGCAGACCGGCGCGGGCGTACCGGAGACAGATAGCGCCGAGGATGAAGTCCTTACCGTAAACGGCCCTGCCTATCTCCGATTGAAAGCAGAGCATCCCGGCGCGGTGGTGGGCGTGGAAAGCGGCCGTTACTTCCTGTTCTGCGGCGAGGATGCCACGACCATTGCTGCGGAGCTGAACCGAAAAACCGTCACCCGTGATATCCCCGGCCTGGGCGAAACCGTGCTTACCGGCTTTACCCACGGCTGGCCTGCGGCGGGAAAAGCATTGCAGCTTCACGGCTTTAACGTTGTATTTGCCAGGGAAAACGGCGACAGCTATGATGTGATCGTTGACCGGAGCATCGCGGATTTTATCCCTGTCGGTATGAAGCTGGCGGAAAATGACCGCGTCTTTACCGTGGACAGCGTGGATTACCGCGCCGGCAGCGTCAGCCTGCGGGATGATACCTTTGCAGGCCGCACCGGTTTTCCCATTTTCCGCTCCGAACCGGTCGCGGCTGTGCGGGAATGGGTAGAGCAGCAGGAGGACGCAGACCTGAAAGCGGCGGCGGAAAACAAACCCGCGCTGAATCCCATCCCCGTCACCACGCTGCCCTCCGAGGACGCGCTGCTGGCAGAGGCCCAGGGCCTGATCGCGGACTTCTGCTGGGACGAATACCGCGCGGAGACGGACTTCACGCAGATAGACCCGCGCCATGTGGGGCTGGCCTACACGACCACCGAGGACGAAGCGCATGAGGTGCAGGTGGAGGCTGACCTGACCGGCTGCAATATGAATTATCTGGTGGATGGTGTTGTGGCCCGGCAGGAGCACTACGAAAGTCTGCGGGAGCTGATCGACCGGGAACTGCGGGAGCTGAACTTCGGAGATCTCACCGACACGGCCATGGCTGCCGCTGCACAGCTGCGTGAGAGACAGGCCGTGCCGGAGAATTACCGCATCACTGACCCGGACATTGGCGCAGGCGGCCAGAAAATGAAGTATCAGAACAACGTCGCTGCCATTCGGCTTTTGAAAACACTGGAAGCAGAAGAGCGGCAGGCAAGCCCTGCGGAGCAGGACGTTCTTGCCCGCTATTCCGGCTGGGGCGGCGTTCCGCAGGCTTTCGACGCTCACAATGAAAAATGGGCAAAGGAGTATGAGGAACTGAAAGAGCTGCTGGCACCGGATGAATATGCCGCTGCCCGTGGTTCTACCCTGAACGCCCATTACACCTCGCCCTTGGTCATTCAGAGCATTTACGATACCCTCTCCCGTATGGGTGTTCAGCCGGGAACCGTGCTGGAGCCTGCTATGGGTGTGGGTAATTTTTTTGGTCTGCTGCCGCAGAGAATGGGGGACGCACAGCTTTACGGCGTAGAGCTGGACAGCATCACCGGACGCATTGCCAAACAGCTTTATCCAAAGGCCAATATCACTGTCAGCGGCTTTGAGCACGTCAATCTGCCGGACAACTCCATAGACCTGGCGGTGGGCAATGTCCCCTTCGGCAACTATCGCCTGTCTGACCCGCGCTATAAGCAATACGGTTTTCTGATCCACGATTATTTCTTCGCAAAAACGTTGGACAAGGTAAGAACTGGGGGCATCGTGGCATTTATTACCTCCAAGGGTACCATGGACAAGCAGGATACGGCGGTGCGGGAATACCTGGCCCAGAGGGCCGACCTGCTGGGCGCGGTGCGCCTGCCAAGCAGCGCTTTTTCCAAAACCGCCAACACGGAGGTCACGACCGACATTCTGTTCCTGCAAAAGCGGGACACGCCCCCGGAGCAGCTTCCGGATTGGGTACAGCTGGGCAAAACGGCTGACGGTATCCCTGTCAACCGTTACTATGAACAGCACCCGGAAATGGTGCTCGGCACTATGATCTGGGACAAGAGTATGTACGGGAATGAAAAGGAGACCAGTTGTCAGCCGCTGCCGGATGCCGACCTGAAAGAGCTGCTTGCCGCCGCTTCTGCGCAGATCGCCATGCCGGACGCAGAACGGCTGGCCCGGCCCAGCCGCGCATCGCTGGAGGAATTGCAGGCCAGCGTGAACATGCCGCAGGATGTGCGCAGCTTCAGCTACACGGTACAGGGCGGAAAGCTGTACTACAAAGAAAGCACGAGCCTGACCGCCGTGGACGTGCCGCCCACTACCGCAGAACGTATCCGGGGCATGATCTCGGTACGGGACATTACCCGGCGTCTGATCGACCTCCAGCTGAATAACGGCAGCGACGATGAGATCCACGCGGCGCAGGCTGAATTAAATACCGTATATGACCGCTTTACAGAAAAGTATGGACTGCTGAACGCTGCTGCCAACAAGCGGGCCTTTGAAAAGGATTCCTCCTACTGCCTGCTGTGCTCACTGGAGCTGCTGGACGATGACGGGAAACTGGAGCGCAAGGCAGATATGTTCACCAAGCGCACTATCAACCGGGAGGTCGTAATTGACCATGTGGACACGGCCAGCGAAGCACTGGCGGTGTCCATTGGCGAACGTGCCCGTGTAGACCTTCCCTTTATGGCGCACCTGCTGGGGCGGGAGGATACGCAGAGCATCATTGACGACCTGAAAGGTGTCATTTTCAGGAATCCGGAGGCCGGGGGCGGCCCGTTAGACGGCTGGGAGACGGCAGACGAATACCTTTCCGGCAATGTACGCAGGAAGCTGGCGGCGGCACGGACGGCGGCGGAGCAGAATGACGCTTTCGCGGAAAATGTGACGGCTTTGGAGCAGGCAAAGCCCGCTGACCTTACCGCCGCCGAGATCGACGTGCGTATCGGCGCGACCTGGATCGACCCCAGGTATTACACGCAATTTATCCACGAGCTGCTGAAAACGCCGCTGCACGCGCGTCGGAATGTAAAGGCGCTTTATTCTGAGGCCACCGGCGAATGGCGTGTTGCCGGGAAAACACTGGACAGCACCGAAAACACGCTGGCCTATATGACCTACGGCACCAAGCGGCGCAGCGCATACACCATCATTGAGGACAGCCTGAACCTGCGGGACAGCCGGGTATATGATACCGTCACCCGGCCAGAGGGCGGAGAGACACGGGAGCTGAACGCCAAGGAAACGATCCTGGCCCAGCAGCGGCAGGATATGATCCGCGAGGCGTTCAAAAGCTGGATTTGGAAAGACCCGGAACGCCGGGAAGCCCTCTGCCAGAAGTACAACGAACTGTTCAACGCCATCCGCCCGCGCGAATATAACGGCGACCATCTCCGTTTCCCCGGCATGACGCCGGAGGTCAGCCTGCTGCCGCACCAGCGCAATGCTGTGGCCCGGATGCTTTATGGTGGAAATGCGCTGCTGGCGCACTGTGTGGGGGCAGGCAAGACCTTCGAGTGTATCGCGGCGGCAATGGAATCCAGGCGGCTGGGGCTGGTGAAGAAAAGCCTGATGGTGGTTCCGAATCACCTGACCGAACAGTGGGGCGCGGACTTCCTGCGTCTGTATCCCGGTGCGAACATTCTGGTGGCGACCAAACGGGACTTTGAACCGGCCAACCGCAAGACCTTTTGCAGCCGGATTGCTACCGGTGATTATGATGCCGTCATCATTGGTCACAGTCAGTTTGAGAAGATTCCGCTCTCCCCGGAGCGGCAGCGGGCGGTCATTGAAAATCAGATCGACCAGATCGTAGACAGCATTGATGAGGCCAAACGCGAGGACGGCGAACGCTACACCATTAAGCAGCTGGAGAAAATGCGCAAATCGCTGGAGGGGCGGCTGGAAAGCCTCAACGACCGCAGCCGCAAGGACAACGTGGTCAGCTTTGAAGAATTGGGCGTTGATAAGCTGTTCGTGGACGAAGCACACGCGTACAAAAATTTGTTTTTGGTAACAAAAATGCGCAATGTAGCGGGTATTGGACAGACAGATGCACAGAAATCCTCGGATATGTTTGCAAAGTGCCGGTACCTGGATGAGATCACCGGCGGGAGGGGCGTGGTATTCGCTACGGGGACTCCGGTATCGAATTCCATGACGGAACTGTATACAATGATGCGGTATCTGCAATACCAGACGCTGGAGGAAGCCGGGTTAGTGCATTTTGACAGCTGGGCGGCTTCCTTCGGTGAAACGGTGACGGCTATGGAGCTTGCTCCGGAGGGCACCGGCTTCCGTTCCCGCACACGATTTGCCAGGTTTTTTAATCTGCCGGAACTGATGGCGATGTGGCGGGAGGCCGCAGACATTCAGACAGCGGATATGCTGAAGCTGCCGGTGCCTGCGCATGAGAGCATCACGGTGGTGACAAAGCCCAGCGCCTATCAGCAGGACATGGTGGCTGACCTGGGCGAACGGGCCGAGCTGATCCGCCGCAGGATGGTGGAACCGCGCGAGGACAATATGCTCAAGGTCACATCGGATGGCCGAAAGCTGGCGCTGGATCAGCGGCTGTCCGATCCGGATTTGCCGGATGACCCGGAAAGCAAGGTCAATGTGTGCGTTTGGAACGTGTATCAGGTGTGGCAGGACACGATGGAGCAGAAAGGCGCACAAATGATTTTCTGCGACCTGTCTACACCCGGAAATGCACGTCCGGTCGAGATGACGCAGAAGGAGGATGGTACATACGAAATAACCCCGTTCCAGAATGTCTATGAGGATATCCGGGCAAAGCTGGTCACTATGGGCGTACCGGAAAAGGAGATCGCGTTCATACACGAGGCCAAAACCGAAAATCAGAAGGCGGAATTGTTCGCAAATGTCCGAAAGGGTCAGGTACGCGTCCTCCTTGGCTCTACCGCAAAAATGGGGGCTGGCACAAACTGTCAAAAGCGTTTGGCGGCACTCCACCACGTCGATTGTCGTGCGACACGTTCCTAACTGAAAAGGTTAGGCGTGAAGCCGTAACTATATAGCGGATTGAAAGGAGCCGCTTAAGAACGCTTCATAGAACTGATAATTTGATAGGTAGAATGATGGGGTAACGCCCTGAAATGCCTACCCTGATACTCCGACAGGCGGCAGAAATGCGGTCTGAAGCTCGGTAAAGTCGGCAGAGAGTTATCGTAACTGCGGCTGTGATACAACGCAGACGAAAGGTCTCCAGAGGTGGAGGCTGTAACCTATATGCCGGGGGTCTACAAAATATATATGGTGAGAATGGCAGAAATGCCTGACGAACTTGCGAATGTACGGGTCTACACCGAGGAGCGTATAGAAATGTACGCCGGTCTGAAAAATGACAGCCAGCGAGGTTTAGTAGAAATGGCAGTTACGAAACACCTTACAGTGTTACAGGCACTGTTGGACTGGCAGGCTCAGAGCAAGCACCTAAGTATATATGTACAGATAGAATTATCGGAACGTGGGAAGCAGCATAACGCATGATTGCGGTGGTGACGAAGAAAAATAAGCACCTTTAATTGCTGTGAAAGTGGTGGCACGAGCGTAGATGCCCCTGTAATGGGGGTGGAGCAACAGCCACTAGTCATTACAAAAGATAGTTATAGGTAACGAAAATTCATAGCTTCGAGTATGACAAAGAAAAACAACCCGAAGGGGGTGTTGCCTATGACAAAGCAAAAGAAACTAAGACACTCAGAATACTATGATTTGCAGCCAGTATTTGACCGACTGTATGCGGATAGCCAACAAGGTAAGATCTTTACGAAGCTGATGGATATAATCAGCAGTGAAGAAAATATCCGGCTGGCATACCGAAACATAAAGCGAAATGGTGGCAGCAATACAGCCGGTACAGACAAACAAACCATTAAGGATATTGAAAAACTCCCAGTGGAACAGTACGTCCGTATCGTGCAGAGAAAGCTAATGTATTATAAACCCAAACCTGTCAAGCGGGTAGAAATCCCAAAGCCTAACGGCAAAATGCGTCCTCTGGGAATACCAACGATTGTGGACCGACTCGTTCAGCAATGTATTTTGCAGGTAATGGAACCAATTTGCGAAGCCAAATTTTATGAGCGGAGCAGTGGTTTTCGCCCGAACCGGTCAGCTGAGAATGCGATTGCACAGTGCTACAAGATGATAAATCTGCAAAAGTTATATTTCGTGGTCGATATAGACATCAAGGGTTTCTTTGATAATGTCAACCACACAAAATTGATTCAGCAGATTTGGCACATGGGCATACGGGATAAAAAGCTATTGTGCATCATCCGAGAGATGTTAAAAGCACCTATTGTTATGCCGGACGGAACGGTAGAATACCCGGTAAAAGGTACACCGCAAGGTGGTATTCTGTCACCGCTTCTTTCCAATATTGTGCTGAATGAACTCGACTGGTGGATTGCCTCCCAATGGGAAAATATGCCCACCAAACAAGAGTATAGCTGTGAAATACGGCCAAACGGTACAATCAACAAAACGGCAATTTACGGTGCTTTCAAGAACACAACCAATCTCAAGGAAGTGCATATCGTCCGCTATGCAGATGATTTCAAGTTGTTCTGTCGGAAACGCAGCGATGCAGAAAAGGTATTTATTGCCGTAAAACTGTGGCTGCATGACCGGCTCAAACTGGAAATCAGCGATGAAAAGTCTAAAATCGTCAATCTGAAACGGCATTATTCCGAATTTCTGGGATTTGAAATGAAAGCAGTCAAGAAGCGAAAACGCTATGTGGTCAAATCCCATATGACAGAAAAAGCAGTCTCAAAAGAAAAAGCCGCTCTTATTGAGCAGGTCAAGCAGATTGCCCATGTTCAAGACCGGGATGATGAAGCCAGAGAAATTGCCCTGTACAACTCTATGGTGTTTGGAATTCACAACTACTACCGCTATGCGACCATGATTGCAACGGACTGTGAACAGATACAACGGGCAGTTTCTACAGTGATGAAGAACAGACTTTATGGCAGGCTTACGAAAAAGGGGCAAATCAATGAAGTATATATCCGGAAGAACTACGGCGATAGCAAGCAAATTCGCTTTATCAGCAGCAAAACCGTAGCACCTGTTGGATATATCCAGACCAAAACCCCTTTGTTCAAGAAGAAAAAGGTATGCAAATATACCCCAGAGGGCAGAGCAGAAATCCATAGGAATCTCGGTATCAACACTTCGATTATGCTTGCGCTGATGCGTATAAAGGAACCACGGCGAAGCGTTGAATACATGGATAACAGGATTTCCCTATATGCTGCACAATATGGGCGCTGTGCTGTGACAGGAAAAGAACTGTGGCTCGATGAAATACACTGTCACCACAAACAACCACTGAGCATGGGCGGCACGGACAAGTATATGAATCTGGTAATCATCCACCGGGATATTCACCGGCTGATCCATGCTACAGAACCCAGTACCATTGCAATGTACATGAACTTTTTTCAGCTTGACAAAAAAGCATTAGCAAAACTTAATACCCTGCGAGTTTTGGCAGGGCAACCTGAGATTTAATACAGTTTCTTGGCTTTGAAGTTCTTACTATTCTAACAATTCTTTTGTAATGATGGAACGCCGTGTGCGGGGAAACTCGCATGCACGGTGTGAAGCGGGGGAAAAGGTGGAAAGCGGTGCTAACGCACCGCTCAGACCTTACCTATCGCTATCCTGGCGGCCAGCCGACATTGAGCAGCGGGAGGGCCGTATCCTGCGGCGCGGCAATGATTTCAAAAAGGTGAAGCTTTTCAAGTATGTCACCGAGGGCACCTTCGACGCTTATAACTGGAGCGTATTGGAGAACAAGCAGAAATTCATCGGCCAGCTGACGAGCGGCAAGAATCCTTCACGCACCTGCGAGGATATCGACGCGGCGGCCCTGTCCTATGCCGAGGTAAAGGCACTGGCGTCCGGCGACCCGCGCATTATTGAGTACACGGAACTCGATGCACAGGTGACAAAGCTGAAGCTGGTCAAGGCCAACCACGAAAGCCAACGCTACGCACTGGAGGATAAGCTGCTGAAATATTTTCCGCAGGCCATTCTCCGGGAAAAGGAGTTGATCGCCGCACTGGAAAAGGACGCTGCGCACTTGCAGGCCCACACACCCCAGAACAAAGACACATTTGCCGTTACCATTCTGGGCCAGACCTACACAGAGCGCAAGGCTGCGGGACAAGCCATTCTGGATGCCTGCACCGGCATGAAAGACGTGTCTGAGCGTATCGAATTGGGCGAATATCGCGGCTTTCCCCTGACCCTTTGGGCCAACACCCAGAATCAGAAATTCCAGTTGACCCTTCGGCAGGCCTTATCCCATGACGTGGAGCTTGGCGGCGATGCGGTAGGAAACTTCTCCCGCATGGATCATGTGCTGGATGAGATCGGCGGCAATCTGGAAAAGCACCGTGCGATTCTGGAGAATCTGACCTCCCAGCAGCAGGAGGCAAAGGAAGAAGTCCATCGCCCCTTCGCGCAGGAGCAGGAGCTGACGACAAAGACCCAGCGGCTGAATGTGCTGCGTCTGGCTCTGAACATGGACAAAGGCGGCACAGGGCGTGAGCGGCCCCAGCCCGAACAGGCGGAAGAAAAGCCGTCCATCCGTGGGATGCTGAAACGTCTGGAAGCAGAAGCGTCGGCGGTAAACAATGCGCCGCAGGGCAGGTATGACCGGGAGGTGGCAATTTAATGAAGGGCGGACGCATGATCCCTCTCTACTTCAAGGTATCTCCGGAGGAAAAGCAGATCATCACAGAAAAAATGGCGCGGCTTGGCATCCGGAACCAGCGGGCCTATCTGCGGAAGATGGCTGTGGACGGCTATGCTGTTCGGGTGGATATGACCGATTTCAAGGCCCTTGTGTCCCTGCTTCGCATCTGCTCCAATAACCTCAACCAGATTGCAAAACGGGTCAACAGCACCGGCAATCTTTATGCCGAGGATGTAGCAGATCTGCAGGAACACTACGGCCAGCTTTGGTCACAGGTCAGCCGCCTGCTGGTAAAGCTGGAAGATTTGTAAATCGGCCTTTACTTTATCGATTTAGTGTGATAGAATATAAGTACAGACAAATCAAGAAGGAGGCCGTGAAGATGAGAATCCTGCTGAAAGTATTGTTGTTCCCCCTGACGTTGTTTCTGACGCTGCTGGTAGCGTTCTGCCGCTTCTTCTGCCTGTTTTCCGGCATGGTATTGAGCATCGCAGCAATGGTGTTGTTTCTCTTGGGGCTGGTATTGCTTTTCTGCGGTGAGACGCGAGACTTTCTGGGGCTTCTGGTGCTGGCATGGCTGGTCAGCCCCTACGGCCTGCCCCTGGCGGCAAGCTGGCTGACGGATCAGATTGAAAGCATTCGTGACTGGCTTGCATTTTAATAGGTGTCAGATAAAACAGGACGGGAGATGCGTGGGGCATCTCCCGTCCTGCTACAACGCTGCATATCCGATGCGGCGCTACTTTGTAGCATTATTCTATGTACGAAAGCCGCATAAAATGCACAGCAAAAAGAGGCCCATCCTGAGCCTCTTTTCTTTGAATACTTTGTAATATCCCTAACACACCGGAGAGGGATTCCTTTGTAGTTACATCATACAGGATTTATGCCTCAGTGTCAATATGTTTTTTCAGGATAACAAGCAATTCTTCTTTGTCAGGAGCTTCGCCCAAACCGAGCAGCGAACAGATTTCCACTAGCGTATCCTGCGCTTCATTGCGTTCAGCTTTGATTCGTTCGATGTAGGTCAGTTTGTCGTTCAGCTGCTTTTTCACGTCTGCGTAGTATGACATCAGTCCGGTTGTTTTTGCAATCGCTTCATCAATCGCTCTCATATCACTTGCGCTAAGTGTTCCAACGTATGCGCCAAGGCGGGCTTTACTGACACACATGATATTCGAGGCGTTTGCCTGTCCATCCAGCTTGAGCGTTACACCATCGGCTTCATACTGCGGCGTGATAGACGCGACACACGGAAGTGTGCTGGTATCATGTGTGATTGGAAGTACAATGGTGTTTCCGGATTGTTTGTTGCCCACATCATTCTGCACGATCACGGCAGGACGGTCTTTCTGCATTTCACTTCCGACGCCAACACCGAAATTGCAGCGATAGACCTGCCCGCGTTTCACGGTACGTCTTTGGGCGCTTATGGTTTGCGTATTCAGATACAGCTTTGTTTTTAGCCATTCCAGAGCTTTTTGAACAACACCCAAATCTACTTGTGCAGGCATACGCAGTAACTCCTCATTTCCAAAACTATGCTTATCTCTCAAATTATTATACAATAGGAGGGCAGATGTGGCAATATCCAAAATTAAAACCCGTCATGCCAGTGAGGGCCGCAGCATCGCCGCCGTGCTGCGGGAACGGCTGGACTATGACGAAAATCCGGAGAAAACAAAGGGCGGCTTGCTGGTATCTGCTTACCAGTGTCAGCCGGATACGGCATGGCAGGAGTTTACGGTCAGCAAGCAGATCTATACCTCCAACACCGGACGCAAGCGCACCCCGGAGAAGGACGTGATCTCCTATCTCATCATCCAGTCGTTCAGGCCCGGCGAGGTCACGCCGGAGGAAGCCAACCGGCTGGGGTATCAGCTGGCGTTGGAGTTTACAGGCGGGCAGCATCAGTTTATCGTGGCCACCCATGTGGATCGTCACCACATTCATTCACATATTGAGTTCAACAGTACCGCCCTGGACTGTGCGCACAAATTCAACAACTATAAAAACAGCTTCCAGACTATCCGCGCCATCAATGATAAGCTGTGCCGGGAGCATGGCCTGTCCGTCATAGAAAAGCCAAAGGAAAAAGGCCAGCACTATGCGGAATGGGCCAGCAAGCGGCGGGGTATCAGCTGGAAGGAGCACCTGCGCCAGACCATAGACCGGGTGCTGCCTACAGCAGGCAGCTATGATGATTTTTTAGCTGCCATGCGCCGGGAAGGATATGAGATCAACATCTCCCGAAATGCACTCAGCTTCCGCCTGGCCGGTGAGGGGCAGCAGCGTTTCACCCGCGCCAAAACGCTGGGGGCTGACTATGAAAAGGACGCGCTGCTGCGCCGCATTGGACAGCCTGGGAAGCGCCCGCGCCGGTCGGCTTCCCAGGCATGGAAAGACGGGCGGGTCAATCTGCTGCTGGACATTCAAAGCCGGTTGGAAGGCCGGGGGCCGGGCTATGAACGCTGGCTGAAAATCCACAATTTGAAGGAGGCGTCCCGGACACTGAATTATCTGACCGAACATGGCATTACCGAGTACGAGCTGCTGGCAGCCCGCGCTTCGGATGCCGCACAACAGCTTGACGCGGTATCCGCATCCATCCGGCAGTATGAGCATCGCATGGAAGAGATCGCAGAGCTGCGTACCCATATTGTCCACTATGCTAAAACGCGCGATACTTACCTTGCTTACCGTAAGACGCCGCCCAGAGAAAAGCCTGCGTTCCGGGCTGCCCATGAAACAGACCTTTTACTCCATGAAGCGGCCAAACGGGCCTTTGATGAATTGGGCGCAAAGAAGCTGCCCAGCGTCAAGACCTTGCAGGCGGAGTACGCTGCGCTGCTGGAAAAAAAGAAAGCAGCTTATGATGACTACCGCCGTCTGCGCCGCGAGAATCAGGAATTACAAAACGTGAAAGTCAATGTTGACGCGCTGCTGCGAATCCGCCCGACCCAGGATCAGGAGAAACGGCGGTGGCAGGATCGGTAATGCCGTTTTCCTGCACATCCATACAGATGCCGGGGCCTTATTCGGGATATACCGTTCCTGATAAGGTTCCGGCATTTTTTTCACTTGTCTGCGGCCTGCTGGCCGCACAGCCGCCATGCTTCCGGCATGGCGTTCGGACGGCGTTTTTTCGCCAGTCCGGGGGGTTGGGGGCTGCCCCAACAAGCGGAAAGGATATCCCTTTCCATTGCTTGCAAAAGCGTTCCCCCGTTTCCTCTTGCTCTGGCGGTAAAATAAAAAGTGCGTCGTAAAGCATCACTGCATTTACGACACACGGTCAATTCTTATCTCTCGACTTTATTATACAGCTTCCGTAAAAAAAGTCAATGGTTCTGACGGATTTGCAAACAAAAACTCCACGGAAAAATTCAAAATTGGCGCTTTACTCTGCTCCACACCCGGCCATAGGTAGTTTATCTGTCGGGATGCTTTATGGAAAAGAGCCTTATCGCCGTCAAAATTTCAGTCAGAAACAGGAGGAACAGCATGGCAAAACGAGGAATCAATATTTATAAACGCAAGGATGGCCGCTGGGAAGGACGATATATTCAGGGCCGAAAAGCTTCCGGACGCGCAAAGTACGGATACGTGTATGGCCGCAGCTATACAGAGTGCCGCGAAAAACTGAAAGCAGCGGAGGTACAGAAAAAAACGCCGCCGAAATGTAAATGTACGCTGACGGTCAAAGAGCTTTTTTCTCAGCTGCTCCAGAAACGGGCCGGTGATGTGAAGGAATCGACCCTTGCCAGATACCGTTTCCTGATCGAGCGGCACATTCTTCCGGCCCTGGGAGAACTGACCGTCAATAAGCTGACGGCGGAAAGGCTTCAAAGCTTTCTGAATGAGAAGCGGGCCAACGGGGCGCTGCGCGGCGGCGGTCTGTCTGCGAAAAGTGTCCGGGACATCTGTGTCCTGGTCAGATCTGCTCTGCGGCTGGCTGCGGAGATTTTTCCCTCAGTGGAGGCCATGTCCCATGTAAAGCTCCCGCCTTACCGGCAGCGTAAAATTCAGGTGTTATCCGAAGGAGAGATACAGCGGATCGCGGCGTATGCCCTTGCGTCGCCCACGCCTGAAAATATCGGGATACTCCTGTGCCTGAATACCGGTCTGCGGCTGGGTGAATTGTGTGCGCTGCGCTGGTCAGATATTGACTTTTACTCCGGCACTGTCCGGGTGGAGCGCACGGTGCAGCGGGTCAATTTTGGCGGGAAAACGCGCCTTTTGATTCAGTCTCCCAAAAGTGAAAGCTCTATCCGTTCTGTACCCATTCCCGCCGATATGCTGTTCCTTTTGAAGAAAACGGCCTTGCTGGCCGCCCCAGATGCTTATATTATGACGGGCCGGACAGATAAGCCTATGGAACCGCGCACCTGCCAGCGCGGGTTTCATGCGCTGCTGCGAAATTGCGGTGTAAAAGACCGCAATTTTCACACCATCCGGCACACCTACGCTTCACGCTGTATTGAGCGCGGCGTAGACATTAAGAGCCTTTCGGAAATGCTGGGCCATGCGGACATTCAAACGACGCTGCGGCTTTATGTCCATTCTTCGATGGAACACAAGCAGAGGGCAGTCCAGAAGATCAGCTTCCTGCCCGCCATTGCATGAAGCTTTTGCGCCGTCAGCTTTTTCCGTCAGCCGAGCGCGGCAGCGCAGGAAAACTCCGGCTTTTTTGCGTATGTGTCGTAAATGCAGTGATGCTTTACGACGCTCCTACCGGGTTCTGACAGCGTTAGCTTGCCCGGAACGGCACAGGTCATTCCCCAGAACAGAATAGCATCTGGGCCATTTACATTTGAATACTTCGATACCGTAATACATGCCGATTCCGCAAAGCCTGATGTTCAGGCAGGATAGGTACAGGAAGAAGGCCGGAAGGCCGACACGAAACGGTGCTGTGCGCGTGAGGCCACACCAAAGCGATTTTTCGCCGGGGCGAAAGCCAGCCATTGCAGAGAAAATCTGTGAGAAGGTAGGATGTGGGCGCAGGAGTTTTATCACTCCATAACGCAAGTCAGAAGAACTGTATTACTCGCGGTGAAAACTGCGATAGTGTATTTTGCAGCGGTGAGCGTTTTCCGGTTGCATGGGGTAAGAAGGCCCATGCACGCCGCTGATTTCATCTTGAAGTCGGCGCATTTTGTTTTCAAAGCAATGTGCGTCGGTTCGGGAGGAAACCGGCATTTTTTAGCCCCCTATACGGTGATCTGGCCTGCGTTCTGGGAACGCGCAGGCCGGAACACCGCTCAATCAGTTTTCCTTTCTTTTGTGTTCCTTTCTGACATCCTGGGCCGTGTGGGAACGTGCGGCCCAGGAGAGAAAGGAAACGCAGAAGTTGTTGTTACCGGCGAAAGCCGTGAACATATTTCCCCGCACTTACGGAGCGGATGCTCCGATTTCAGATCAACAATACCGCATGAACAGAAAGAAGGGTGATATCCCCCCAAAAAACAAAATGCAGCCAGTCTCCCGGCTGCCAAAAGATAGGGACGCAAATTCTGCAAAAAAATGAGAAAGAAAGGATTCAAAAGCATGAAGACAAACAAGAAATTACTTGCGCTGCTTCTTGCTGTGGTCATGATGTTCTCTCTGAGCGTCACGGCTTTCGCTTCCTGGAACCAGTTCCAGAAGGACAGCAGCAACAGCGGCTTGATCGCCAGCAGCAGCGTACCCACCACTTCTGCCGCACAGGCTTCCACTGTCAACCTGACGACTGCACCGATCTGGACCGCAGACAGCGGTCTGCCCGGTGTGGACAACACCCCCGTCATCGTGGGCAACACGGCCTATGTACTCTACAACGCCGATGGCCGCGCCTACAGCAACGGCGGCGTCCGCGTTTCCGCGATCTCGCTGGGCAGCAACCCGAGAGAGCTTTGGAGCACCAAGGTCAGCGGCGATCTGAATACGGACGGCGTCTCCCAGCTTGGCACCCCGTACTATGACGAGAGCACCAATCTTCTGTATGCGCCCGTCACCTACAGCCAGAACATTCTGGCGGGCAAGACCCCGACCGTCTCCGGCGGCGCTACACTGAGCAGCGACAACATTCTTACGCTCCCCGGCAACAACACCACCTGCACGCTTACGTACACGGATGTTGTGATCGACGGCAGAAGCAAAATGACCTATTTCCCCACGGGCATCACGGCCGCGAGCGGCGTAACGGTTTGCGGTGAAGTTTCTTTTAGCAGCGCCTCCGGCAACAGCTGCTCCTACGGCACCTCTTTCAACTATACCGGCTATGAGTTCTGCCTGTACAATCAGACCGGCGACACGATCCAGCCGGATACCTACACCGTCACCATCACGATCCGTGCCACCTCTTACTGCAGCGGTTCCGATCCTGTGCGTGCTGTGACTCCCTACTGGCGGCTCTATAAGATGAACGCTTCCAGCACGACCGCTCCCACCGCGTCTCCTGTTGCGCTTTCCGGCAACACCTATGTGGAGGGTGCCGGTCAGTTCAACGGCCCCATCACCGCCACGACCTACAACGGTCACAAGTACCTCTACTTCGGCATCTATGATGGCGACCGTGCGTACTATCAGTACGATGCGACGTCCAACGATCTGAAGTCCTTCTACTATTACAGAAACAATGACGGCTTCTATTGGGCCGGTGCGGCTGTCGTGGGCGACAGCGTGTACTTCGGCGGCGAGGGCGGCTACGTCTTCAAGCGTCCCATCGGCTCTACCTTTGCCTCCGCGTCCAATGTAAGCGCCTGGCTGTCTTCCAATGCGATTCGTTCCAGCATCTGCTATGACGGCAGCAATCTGTATTTGACGACGAAGGATGCTGCCCTCTGGAAGCTGAGCACGGATCTGCAGAACAAGACCTCTGTTTCCTTGAAGGACGGCAATAACGATCAGTATGTACAGAATGCCTCCTCCACGCCTGTGGTTTCCCCCAGCGGCCGCATTTATGTGGGCGGCTACAATATCACTTGGAACACAGACGGTACCAGCGCTTATAAGGGTGCTCTGAAGGCTGTAAAATGGAGCGGAAGCACTGCTACGGTCAATACACTTTGGAGCTCGGACAGCAACGGCGCGATTCAGTCCTCACCAGTGGTATACAATAATGGGGACATTGACTACATCTACTTCACGACCAACGGCGCAAACGGCAAAGCTGTGTGCGTTGGTTACGATGCTGAAAATGAAGAAGTACTTGATGGCTGGACGGTATCCTCCGGAACATATACGCTGCAGGGCTTCGCGGTCTCTGACAGCGGGTATCTGGTGTTCGGCAACGACAACAACAAAGTGCTCGTGATCAAATAACTTATACGGGACCCATCGGGAGATGGGGCATGAAGCCCCATCTCCCAGCGCAACTGTTTAGCGCCCCTGGCCGTTGCGTAACGGTCAGGGGCGCTAAATTGTGTAATGACCAGGGAGGAGGATACCTTGATGAAAAGGTGTTCCCGTATAATATCGTTCTTTCTTGCGCTCACTCTGCTCATTGGACTGTTACCAGGTTCTTTGGTGATACCAGCTTTTGCTGCCGTTGAGCCTAAATATGTGGTCTCCTCCAATGTTGAATTGACAGAGGATACAAACAGCACAACTGCACCAGCGCTAAAAAAGTCATACATTACAAATGATGTGATTGACAAAAGCAAGGGGCAAGTTTTTCTTCTTGCAAATTACAGTTCCATCAAAGACAAATTTCCGCTTGCATATGTCGAAATTGATGGTCTCAAAGTATATCTTTCGGATTTTGAACGATACACCAGTCTGACGAAAATTGATACCTCTTCCTGTCCCAATTTGCAAGGACGAGAGGTGCAAATACGTCTTTTTAAAAGTTGTCCACAGTTCAAGTTTGTAAAAGATACAGGTAATGATATTACCTCCGATATAAAAATCAATTTTGTTTTCCAAACACAGGCGGCAGAGACCGAGTATAAACTCAACGCGACCGCAGGAGAGAACGGAACGATTTTACAAACCGAGTATCTTCATTCCACTGATGACGGGAACAGCGTTTACGGTCTCTGGGTCCGCCCAGACAACCAATATCAGCTGCTCTCCTACACCATGGGCAGCGAGACAGTCTCCATTGAGCTGAAAAACGAGAACTACGTCACTTGGCAGTTTCCGGAACCGGATGACTTCGGGCGGACTTATACCGCCTGCAATTATTTTGAGCTGGAGATCTCAAAGGACTCTGACATTACCTTGAACTTTGGCCCGGCTACGGTGGAGCTGAAGCTGGTGGGGTATATGCCGGACCATTGGGGCCTTACTTTTTATACCTTATTTAGATTCGCATCTGAACGGGATAAACTGATTGAAACCATGGGGTATGATACCATCCCGTTGGTAGAGGGTTCAGGCGCCAAATTCTGCTACACCCTGCAGGTCAACGGTTTCCTTGACTTTGATGTTGACACAACCGGCGAGGATACTTACGCGGAATCTGAAAAGAAATACAAGCTTGAATCTTTCAAGATCTATAACGGCACGGAAACGAATGAAGACGCCCTGCTCTTCTCCATGGACGATCCCAACGCGATCAAAGAAACGTATGGACTTTCGGATCCCCACGAGCAGTGGCTGGGCGGCAAGTGGCCCCACGAATATATTGTATACACTGGATGGAAGGCAAATGTTGGCCATGCGGCCATTGCCCGATGCCCGGACTTGAAGCAGATCACCACCGAGGTGGTCGCCTACGGACGGACGACCACGCTGACGTCGGACGTTAAAATGGCCAGCGACGTCAAAGAGGCCAAAGACTTCCTTCAGTACTATACGGACACCTACGGTCTGGACAAAATGGGCCAGGAGGCGTATACCGAGGCGGAAAAGCAGACCGTCGCCTATCAGCGGTACTGCCAGTACAGCACCTTCCGCTATGAAATGCGCAAGGTGTATCAGGAGCAGGCACTGAAGGTCGCCTTCGCGGACGATCCCGCCGCCGCGCTGGTGGAAGCCAAGGCCGCGCTGGACGCCGCTGCCCGCGGCGAGGGCTGCAACGCTGTGTCCTGGAGCTTCAACAAAAACCCCGTTTACGGCACACACGACAAGCCGACCCTGACCGCCATCCCCAACGACGGCGACAATGTCAACAAGACCGGCACCTCGGCCAGCGACGCCATGTGCGCCGCCCTGGAGGCGGAATACCCCGGCAACTGGACATATAACTGCACCTCCACCCAGTTCGGCATGTTCGTGAACAGTGTCACCGCCGGGGGAGAGAACGATACCGGACGGATGAATATCCGCGACGGTACCAACGGCCCCGGTATGTCCTATGGCTTCTGGTACTACAACGGCAAGTTCTCCGAATGGGGCGTCAGCAACTACTATCCCTATGACGGCGACGTCATGGCCTGGGGCAACCCGGATGTGACCCAGAGCTGGAATCAGGCGATTCTCCGGTTCCACTATAAGAACATCGGCGGCGATACAGCGCTGGAAGCGGCCATGAAGGAAAAGGGTGTGACCTTTGAATCCGGCACCGAGGCGCTGAAAGCGGCGTTCCCGGACATCAACTTCGAACGTCGCGGCCAGTTCCGGGAGGTCAGCAAGGCAGAGCTGGTCGTTCAGCTCATCAACAGCATCGGCACGGTGTCGCCCGACAGCGGCGAAGCCATCAACGCGGCCCGCGCGGCCTATGATGCGCTCGGTGACGCCGACAAGGCAAAGGTCTATAACTATTCGACGCTCACCGACGCGGAAGCGGCCTTTGCCAAGCTGTCGCAAGGCGCAGATGTCAAGTACGAGGACGCGCTGGCCAGCACACTGGCCCTGCTGAACCAGTACAATAACGCATCCGTCGGCAGCACCTATGGCGAGTGGCTCATTCTGGCGCTGGCCCGCGGCGGCATCATCAGCGGCACGGATACCAGCGGCGCAGCCGTGACCTATCTTGAAAATGCTTACAGTGTCCTGCGGGATATGCGGGATACCAAGATGTCCCAGCCCACAGACTATGCCCGCGTCACGCTGGCCATGTCCGCGCTGGGCGTGGAAGCACCGCAAAGCGTTCTGGATGTGGTGCGCGATTATGACCGTGTTGCGGCTCAGGGCATCAATGCGGTGACCTACGCGCTGCTGGCGCTGGATTCCAAGCCTTATAAAGATGCGGGCGACGACGCGCTGCGTGACAAATATGTTGCGCTCCTGCTGGACAACGCCTGCGAGAGCGGCGGCTGGGTCTACGGCGGCGATAAAACTTCTACCGCCGACGTGGATATGACCGCTATGGTCCTCCAGGCGCTGGCTCCCTACTATCTCAACGGCGATGCAAATGTCAAGACCGCTGTGGACAAGGGGCTTTCCGCGCTGAAAACCATGCAGCAGAGCACCGGCGGCTTTGCCAGCTACGGCACCTATAACGCCGAGAGTACGGCGCAGGTCATCGTAGCGCTGACGGCGCTGGGCATCGACCCCACATCCGCAGAGTGGAAGAAAACGGGCGATCCCGTTGACGCGCTGCTGCACTTCTATGACGCTTCTGCCAGCATGTTCCGTCACACCACCAACGGCAAGGCGGATCAGATGGCGACCGAGCAGTCTGCTTACGCGCTGGTGGCCTACAGCCGATTTGCAGCAAAGCAGAACCGTCTCTATGACATGAGCGACGCTTTCGGCGAGAGCGGCGAGGTCAAGGATCCCAAGCAAACAGTAGCCTCCGCCAAGCTGGAGATCGGCTCCATGGGCCGGCAGACCGTTTCCATGGCTGTGGCCAACACTGAGGATGCGGTCAAGAGCTATATTGACACCCGTCTGAAGCTGCTGACCACCAAGGGCCCGACCTATGAGGTCAGTGTAAGAAAGTTCGTTCCCGCGGTGGCTGGTACCGAAACGGATCCCAACGGCACAGGCGGCAGCTTTATTGCCACGGTGACCATCACCATGGATAGCGCGAAGGATACTGCCGATATTTACGGCACGATCACCGCCACCAAATACGAAGCGCCGAAGGAGGACATCACCGTAACCTTCCAGCTTTTGGGCGACGATCACCACACAATCAAGACCGACGCGGATGTCCACACCTATCGCTTCAACGCGGACGAGATGCCCGTGTGGATCGATACGGTAACGGTCACTGTTCCCGGCGGTTCTACCGTGGGCGATGTGTTCAAGCAGGTGCTGGATGAGAAGGGTTATACCTATGTGGGCTTGGAGCAGGGCTATATTTCCTCCATTACCACCCCGGATAATGTTAAGTTGAGCCATAAGGATGACAAGAGGGATAATTCCGGCTGGATGTATGTGGTGAACGGTACACACCCCAATGTGGGTCTGAACAGCTATGAACTCAAGAAGGGCGATGTTATCACCTGGCACTGGTGCGACGATTACACGATTGAAGAAGGCTCCGAAAAGTGGAGCGGCAGTCGTGTAATAGAATACATCGAAAACCTGATCAAGCTCATTGGCGAGGTGGATGCTTCCGATGATTGCAAGGCACGGATCGACAAAGCCAGAGCGGCTTATGACAAGCTGACCAATACCGAAAAGGAAAATGTCGGCAATTATCAGACGCTGCAGGATGCCGAAGCGAAGTATAGGAGCCTGACGGGCATGGATGCACTGGTATCTCTGATCGAGGAGCAGACATGGACGGTCTCCATGAACGACGCCAACGACGCCGCTGCTGTGAAGACCTGGCTGGAAACCAAGCTGAACGCACTGGAACTCAATGGTGCCACGGCGACAGCAACTGTTACAGCCCTGACCGCTGCGACTGCCGGTACTGCCGACAACAAGAGCGGTACGGATGGCAGCTTCACCTTCGATGTGACGCTGGCTGTTGGCGAGGGCGGTGCACAAGACTCCCGCAATCTGACAGGAATGACCGGCACGATCACCGCGACCAAGCTAATTTCCAGTGACGCGGGCGTTGCGTCTGTGTCCGTTGGCGGCAAGGCCGGTAAGGTCGATGGTACTACCATCACTGTGGTACTGGATTATGCCGATGATGCAGTGATTCCGTCTGACGCCAATTCTGTTTCTATCGTGACCATTGATCCGGACGCACAGGTGAGCGATCTCGCCACCGCTGACGAAGGTGTGACCTGGACGTTTACCGTCACGGCGGAGGATGGCTCAACTGCCGAGTACACGATCCATGTCAGCATTGCCGAGAATCCCGCTGAAGGCAACACGGCTGCGGTAGCTGCGGCAAAATCTATGCTGGAAAACGCCAGCTTCACTTACGCATCCAAGGATGTAAATAGTGAAGATGCGGCAAAGACCGCCGTGGAAAAGCAGATCGAAGCTCTGCTCAGCGATAAAGATGTTTCCTTCGAGGTCACCATGACCGGCTTCACCGCCGCTCAGGATGGCACTGCCGAGAATGAATCCGGTATGAACGGCAGCTTCAGCTTCACAGTCAAGCTGACCAAGGGCGAAGCTGAGACCAGCGCAGAGGACAGCGTGAGCTTGAGCGGCACGATCACTCCGGCACAGTATGTGAAGTCTACCAACGCAGGTGTATCCGAACTCAAGATCGCCGGTACGACCGCCACGATTTCCGGTAACAGCTTTACTGTTACGGTCCCCTATGGCACGGAAATCACGGCAAACAGCTTTGAGATCACGCTGGCGGATAGCAAGGCATCCATTACCACGCTTCCCCATGAAGAAAACGGCGTTTGGAGCTTTACCGTCACAGCGGAGGACGGCAGCACCACGGCTACCTATACCGTCACCGTTACCATTGGCAAGAATCCTGAGCAGGACAGCAATCAGAAGAATGTGGACGATGCAAAGGCCACAATTTCCAGCAAGACCTTTGATGTCAAGCAGGAGGATATCAATAGCGAAGCCGCTATGAAGCGTTACATCGAAGATATGCTGCGCGGCCTGGGCTTTGACGGCATGGATATGCAGGTGGAGATCACTTCCTTCAATGCAGCAGTTGCGGGCGATAGCCAGAACAAGGATGGCGTCAACGGCAGCTTCACGGCAACGGTCAAGCTGACCAAGGGCAGCGGCGACGCACTTGCGGAAGGCACTGTCTCGATCAGCGGCACGATTTTTGCCACGGCTTACAGCGGCGGGAATCCCAATCCTCCCACGCCGCCCTCCCGCGACACCTATACGCTGACGTTTGATACCAACGGCGGCTCTGCCCTGAAATCTGTGGATGCCAAGGCGGGTACGACCATTGATCTGGCGCAGTATGTTCCCGTCCGGGCTGGCTATACCTTCCTGGGCTGGTACAGCGATTCCGCACTGAAAAACGCAGTCACTTCTATTACGCTGAATCGGAACACTACCGTGTATGCGAAGTGGGACAAGCAGAACACACCGTCTGTCAAGAATCCCTTCACCGACGTAAAGCCGGGCGATTGGTTCTATGATGATGTCATGTTTGTCTATGAGAAGAAACTGATGATGGGTACCAGCAGCACCCTGTTCAGCCCCAATGAAGCGGCGACCCGCGCCATGCTGGCCACGATCCTGTGGCGCATGGATGGCAGCCCCGCTCCCAAGAGCAGCGCAGGCTACAGCGACGTACCCACCGGCCAGTGGTATTCCGATGCCATCGCCTGGGCTACCGAGAAGGGGATCTTTGAGGGCTACGGTAACGGCACCTTTGGCCCCAATGATCCGATCACTCGTGAGCAGCTGGCGGCGATCTTCTACCGCTACGCAAGCCACAAGGGCTACGACATGTCGGCAGTTGGCAGTCTGGAGCAGTTCAGCGACAAGGATAAGGCTTCCTCGTGGGCGCTGGATGCCCTGAAATGGGCCATCGGCAGCGGCCTGATGAACGGCAAGGGCAACACCCTTGACCCCACTGGCACCGCTACCCGTGCGGAAATCGCGGCCATGCTCCACCGCCTTGTCGATAAGTACGGCCTTGTGCCGTCTACGACGCCCAGCGGCAACACGCAGTGGACGATCAGATCTCCCCGTACCTATGACAGCAGCGCACTCGGAACCTGGAACTTCATGCTCTGTGCTTCCGCCGCTGCGCTCCTGGCACTGATCACCGCTGAAAAACGGCGGCGTCAGGTCAACTACGCACGATAAAGAAAACACCATCTGATGCGAGGGGGCGCGGAAGCCCCGCGCTCCCTCGCACCAAGCGACTGTTATCTCACCTATGCGGAGGACAGCCAGGAAGGTGCTTTCCAGACGGCATTTTACGGCTTATCTGCATGGGCAGAAAAGGACGCGTCTGAAATGCTGCATGGAATAATCCTATGTAAACAGACCAATGCCCGAATCGAAGCTGTGGCTTCGGTTCTGGCATTTCTGCTTCTTTCCGGAAAAGTACCACACTTTTTTGCGGGAAATTATCTCCGTGAGGTGCAGCCGGTGCGTCTCACGGTTTTACTTTTGCCGCTCGAACACGGCGGGAATTGAAGGGCGGCTGCTTCTGCACAATCAATCATCCCCGCCCAATTATTCCCCGCTGCCGCGCTCCACCCAGCTTCGTTCAGAGAGCATTTCAACCATCTGACCATCTGAACGGAGGAAAAAATATGCTACATAGCGAATATTGGCATCTGATCCTGAAAAACGAAAACAGAATCATTCACAACTCTGACCGCAAGTATCGCTATCACTGCAAGTCGCTGGAAAGCATGGGCGAAGAACTGGTCTATCTGGAGCGCAGCCGCTTTTGTGACGCCGACCCAATGGAATATCTGCTCATGCAGGACTTTATTGATACCGTCCGGAACGAAAGATTAGCGGATGCTCTGCGGCGGCTCACCAAGCGTCAGCAGCTTATCATTGAACTGCACTACTGGAAGGGCTATAAGCTCAGAGAAATCGCTGTGATCCTGGGCTGTGCGCCCAACACCGTCTCTCAGGTGCTGGCTCATGCCCGCCACGCACTCAAGAGAGCCATGACGAAGTAAGCTTGTCATTTTAGGGCACAGGGCCAGCATCGCGCGATGCTGGCCCTGTTTCCATATCGGCATGAAACAGTATTTTTTCGGGCTGCATAGATTTTTCGCGGTCTCCTATCTCCGATTTATAGAGTGATATATCCGCTCAATTTCAACAGGGAGGACTTTTTTATGCAAGAAAAAATCAGAGTCATCCGTATTCATCCCGGCGAGGGTGTGTTGGTGCTGGCATCCGAACCGGAACCGCCCGTGCCGCCCTGCCCCATGGCAATGGCCGTACCGGAAGCGCAGGAGAGCGACGCATTGCTGGACTTTCTTGCCTACTGCCTGCGGGTGGCATAAAATGGCCGCCTACATTCTGACCGTGCCGGACGGTGACCTTGTTCCGAGAGAGGTCGAGGTCTCCGTAGCGGTGTACCGGCTTTTCGATGAAAGCCGCCTTCAGGCGGAACGGGAGCGGTACGAGCGCCGGGCACATCTGGACAGCCGAAGCCTGGACAGCAGCCTGCAATATGAATTGGTCACGCAGCCGCTGGAAGAGCTGTATGAGCACATGGAATTGATGCAGGCGATCTGGCGGAGCGTGGCAAGCCTTTCGCCCGTCCAGCGCCGCCGTGTGCTTCGGCATTTCGTTGACGGCTACACCTACGCGGAGATCGCAGCCATGGAAGGACGCAATAAAACCACGGTCATGCGCTCCACAAAAGCAGCTCTGAAAAAAATTAAAAAAATTTTTGCCGCATAACGGCAACTTTTGGCCGATTTCCCTCCTTATATAGTGAAGGGGTATATTTGCCCGTTCCCTGATCGCACCTTGACAAACAACGGCAGCGCCGTTCATATCAGCATTTGGATTTCTGAATAAGGCAGCGAGCAACGCATAGCGCAAACGCCAAGACCCCCTGCGGACTGGTCAGAGCAGTCCGTCAATACGATAGCATCAAAGGGGCAGAGCGGTTATTTGGCGGCTGATATCCGGCCTGTGGTGGGCCGGGAATTGCCACGACCTGTCTTAGTAGGGACTGCCGGGAATACACCGAAGGCAGAGGGCCGCCAGCTTTACGCTGGGCAACTGCGGCCCGATCTGAATGTTCCCAGGTACCGGGGGTGAGCAGATGGGTAACACAGGCCCAGACAATACGGTACAGATGAAATAAATCTATGCGCTGCGCCGGGACAGCCAATTCCGGCGCAGCGCCTCTCTGATACGAAAACGAGGTGTAATATGGAACCCGAAAGAACACCGGATGCCATGATGACCCATACGGTCAAAGGCACCACCTATGTGGTCGCATCCTTCTTCAACCAGAACAGCGATGAGACGGCTGCGGATAAAATGGCGCGGCTGATCGAACGCGAGGCAGCTATGAAAAATATTTCTCAGAAAAATTTATTACTTTAGTGCGGTAAACTGCTTCACAAGACGGCAGAGGTGCGGTATAATAAGGGCATAAACCCAACGCCCTTTCGTTCGTCGGAATGGAGGCTATGATGTTACAGACGAATCTAAAGGACATTCAAAACTATAAGCATATCGCATTATACTGCCGCTGCGGATGCACCGGGCCGGAAAGCGGTCATGTGCTCCAGGCACAGCAGGACGAACTCCTGCGCTGGGTGGAAGCCATCGACCTTCCAGTGGAAAAGGTCAGCGTCTACACCGATAACTGCACGGGCTTTTATGACAAGCAGCATGGCTTGCATAAACTTCTTGAAAGCCTGAAAGGCAAGGATGTCCCTGTCCTGATCGCCGCTCTGAGCAGCGACCGCTTCTGCCGCAGCTTCTGGCAGATGACAGCGTTGGCAGAGCAGGCCGCCCGCTGCGGGGTTACGCTTTACTCCGTGCGGGAAAATATCGACCTCACGAAGTCAGCCATCAAATTGGCCGCCCTTCACAGGATCGCTCTGATGGGAGGTGCGGAATGATGATGCCGAACCTCAATGAATTGCTTTCCCTCCGGGATGTTGTCTCTCCGGATGCGCCGACAGCGCTTTACTGCCGTCTGTCCGTAGATGATGCCAACGAGGGCGACAGCAACTCCATTGCCCATCAGAAGGAAATGCTGGAGCGGTATTGCCGTGAGAACGGCTACACCGACTACACGTTTTATGTGGATGACGGGTATTCCGGGACCACGTTTGAAAGACCGGCGTTCAAGCAGATGATCGCAGACGTGGAAGCCGGAACGATCAGGCGGGTCATTATCAAAGACCTTTCCCGGTTTGGCCGTGATTACCTGCAAGTGGGTATGTATACGGAAGTCCTCTTTGCACAGCACGATATCCACTTTATTGCAATCGCCAACAACGTGGATTCCCAAAAGGGAGACAATGACCTTACGCCGTTTGTCAACCTGTTCAACGAGTGGTACGCGCGGGACTGCTCCCGTAAGCAGCGGGCCGTGGCCCGGATGAAGGGAATGTCCGGCAAGCGGGTGGCATCCATCGCCCCTTACGGCTATGTGAAGGATAAGAACGGCGTACTGGTGCCAGATGAAGAGACTGCTTGGGTCGTAAAGCTGATTTTCGATTTGTGCATCCAGGGCTACGGCCCCACGAAGATCGCGAAGGAACTGACGCGCCGGAACCTTCCCACGCCCGGCACACTGGCATTTCGGCGTCGAGGCGTCCGCCGCAATTATTATCCGGACGCAGAGTGTGTATGGTCTGAAAGCACCATTGAAAACATTCTGACCTACAAGGAATACATGGGCCATACCGTCAACTTCAAGACATACTCCAAGTCCTACAAGCTGAAAAAGCGCATGGAGACCCCGGAAGATCAGCAGATGATTTTTGAAAATACCCATGAAGCGCTGATCTCCCCAGAGGATTGGGCGACGGTGCAGCGTCTGCGGTCGTTCCGCAACCGGCCATGCAAGCAGGAGGCCCCGTCTTTGTTTTCCGGGATGCTGTTCTGCGCTGACTGCGGAAGCCTTCTCCGGGTACATCGGGGCAAGAACATCAGCAAGAAGCAGGAGTGTTATTGCTGCGGACGGTATCGTGACCGCACGGATGCCTGTTCCATGCACTATATCCGCGCTGTGACGCTGGAATCGCTGGTAAAGGAAAATCTCCGGCAGGTGGTCACACTGGCAACCGAGGATGAGCAGGGCTTCATTCAGCGGCTGACCAACCGCAGCATGAAAGAGCAGCAGGCACAGGTACAGGCCATGAAAAAGGAGTTGTCCATAAAGGAGCGCCGTGCCAGCGAATTGGACAACATCATCAAGCGGCTTTACGAGGACAATATCCTGGGTAAGTTGTCCGATGAGCGGTTCAAAATCCTCTCTGCGGACTATGAAAAAGAGCAGCGCAGTCTCCGGACGGAAATGCAGTCGCTCCAAAAGCAGATGGCTGAATTGGACAGCAAAACGGTCAACATCGAAAGCTTCTTGAAGATGGCGCACAAATACACGTCCTTTGAAGAGCTGACGCCGGGTATGCTCCACGACCTGATTGAGAAGATCGTCATTCACGAGCGCGATAAAAGCAGCGGCCACCGAGAGCAGCGCGTTGACATTTACTACACCTTTATCGGAACGACAGACGGCTCTCAGGTGGTTGCCAGACTAAAGCGAAAAGGAGAAGCAGCGTAACATACCTTCGTACATTACGCTGCTTCATCCTCAAATCAAAAAAACTTCCTCTTTGGCCTTCGGCTTTCGCCGGTCTCTGGTTTTTATTTCCAATATAGGAAGCCGTTGGCTCCCTTGTGTAAAGGGAGCTGTCACCGAAGGTGACTGAGGGATTGTCCAATTCATGAAGCAGTTTCGGACAACCCCTCCGTCACGACTTACGCCGTGCCACCTCCCCTTACACAGGGGAGGCTTTGTCTTTATTCGTCGTCCAGTCTCCGCAGACCCGCCACGTCGGACACTGGCAGAGAGAAGCTGATGGCGCCTGCCGCCGTGGAGGGGCCGGCGTCCTTATTGATGGCGTTCATGATGGCGGCCTTCTCCTTGCCGCTGGCCACGATGTAGATCACGTCCTTCTCGTTGGCCAGCGTCACGCCGAAGAATTTCTCGGTGCCGATGGCGCCGGTGCCCTTGGCGTGCAGCACCGTGCCGCCGCCTGCTCCCGCGCTGCGGGCCGCGTCCATCACCATGTCGGAATGACCCTCGTTCAGGATCACCACGATCAGTTCATAATCAAAGTTCATAGTCGGTACACCTCCGGTAGCGGACTTTCCGCCGTCTGTCAGATAGGCAAGCGTCCGGCCGCTGCTGACGCTTTTCAGGGGCACGGCCAGCATCAGGCCGTTGCCGGGAATGTCGATAAACAGCTTGCGCTTGGCGGCGCGGAACAGCTGCTTCATGCTGTCGGTTCCCACCACAGCGCCGGTGACGGCCTTTTCCGTCCGGGACAGGCCGTACAGCGCCAACTGCTGGGGTGTTGCCGTGCCCCGGCCCAGCATGGTAGTCACAAGGTTCAGTCCCGCGTCGCGGTACAGGGCGGCCATGTCCTCCGCCCGGTCGCGGTCGGTAATGCTCATCAGATAGTACAGTTCCATGTCAGGCCACCTCCCACAGTTCGATAACGCCCTCGTCGCTGAATACGGGCGCGGATTCCTGCGCGTTGCGGCGGGTCTTGACCACGTAGATGGCACCCATGACCTGCACCACGATCAGGGGCATCATGGCCACCAGCGCCACAAGGCCGAAGGCGTCGGTCATCACATTGCCGCCCAGCGCCGTGGTAGCGCCCATGGCAAAGGGCAGCATGAAGGTGGCGGTCAGCGGGCCGGAAGCCACGCCGCCGGAGTCGAAGGCGATGGCGGTAAAAATCTTGGGCACGACGAAGGAAAGACCAAGTGCGATGACGTAACCCGGAATCAGGAACCAGAAGATGGATATGCCCGTCAGTACGCGCACCATATCCAGCCCCAGCGAGATCGCCATGCCGAGAGAGAGACCGGTCATCATCATTTTTTCGGAGATGGTGCCTTCGGTCACATCTGACACCTGCTTGTTGAGCACGACGACAGCCGGCTCCGCCTTGACGATGAAATAGCCGATCACCATCGCCAGCGGCACCAGAATCCAGTTGTAGGGGAGCTGAGCCAGCTGCGTGCCCAGATAGTTGCCCGCCGGCATGAAGCCGACGTTGACGCCCGTCAAAAACAGCGTCAGACCGATGAAGGTGTAGAGAATACCCACCAGTATCTTGATCAGCTGTTTTTTACGCAGATGAAGGAAGAAAATTTGGAAAATCAAAAAGAAAGCGAGAATCGGTCCCAGCGCGGTGAGAACTTCGATGGCATAATCCAGAAAGGCATTCTGGAATTGCATCCAAAGCTCGCGCGTGCTGGTGACATCCGGTATGTCCAACGGCGTGTAGGAGCCGGAGGAAGAATGGAAAACCAGACCCAGAATCAGCACAGAGAGGATCGGTCCGATCGAACAAAGCGCAATCAGGCCGAAATTGTCGTCTCCGTCGGATTTACCTTTGCCCACGGCGGAAAGA